>Ga0164296_1001097_pt1 | contig 30095 bp, 41 predicted proteins | sample GEODES057metaG_FD_113533 | JGI IMG/M metagenome (GOLD analysis project Ga0164296, IMG submission 113533) | Dystrophic lake water microbial communities from Trout Bog Lake, Wisconsin, USA - GEODES057 metaG | ecosystem: Environmental > Aquatic > Freshwater > Lake | place: USA: Trout Bog Lake...
ACAAATAGATAGTTATAATAAACAATACGGTACAAATTATAATTATCTTATTCCATGTAATTTATATTCCGAATACGATCACTTTACTGGAGATAAAGCACATTTTGTTTCAAGTTTAGTACATAAAATAGCTACAGCTAAAAAGAGAAATGAAAAGTACATAACATTGTTTGGTACTGGTAAACCTTTAAGGCAGTTTATGTATGCTGATGATTTAGCACAAATTATATATCGCTGTATTACTACTAACACCTACCCTAATGCTAATGTTGCTACTAACGAAGTATATAGCGTAAAGCAAATTGCAGAAACCGCTCTAACTGTATGTGATGCAACAGACTTAGAAATTAAATGGGATAGTACAAAACCTGATGGTGGGTACAGAAAAGATGTATCATCTGAAGCACTTTTAAATGTATTTCCAGATTTTAAATATACTCTATTAACTGATGGAATAAAGAAAACTTTTGATAATTACTTTCATGGGCTGGTCACTTAACGAATCAAATTTCACTTTCTTAGACAAACTACAAATATGTTCGTTTTTTCTTAATAAGAAAAACTTTTGGACTATGGCAGATAAAGTACAAGAGTACGAAAACGCCATGAAAGATTATGTGGGTAGTAAATACTCTGTGTTTGTATCTAGTGGTTCAACTGCTAATACTATATTAGCAATGTACCTTAAAGATAAGTTTTACACAAAAGATAAAAACGTTGTAATTTTTCCTTCCACTACATGGATTACTTCAGTGTCTCCTTTCATAAGAGAAGGGTTTGAACCGAAGTTTATAGATATAGGATTTAATGATCTGTCTTTAGATCTTAACATACTCGCCACGTATTTAAAAGAAAATAAAGATAAAGTAGCTTGTGTGTTTATTACTAGTTTGTTAGGCTTTGTACCTGATATTGACCGTATTAAAAAGATAGAAGCAGAATTTGGGGTTAAAATAATGTTAGATAACTGTGAGAACACTCTTGGTCAATACAATCATAAAAACGTTTCAAGTTACTTTACTTCCACTACAAGTACTTATTTTGGCCATCAATTACAAAGTGTAGAGGGTGGTTTTATTTTTACTAATGATAAAACGGAATATGAATACTTTTTAATGGCTCGTAATCATGGTATGGTACGTAGTCTTAAAGAAAATAAAGAAACATATCAAAACCCAGACGTAGATTCTCGTTTTGATTTTAATATTTTAGGTAATAATTTCAGAAATACTAATATCAATGCATTTATAGGTTTATTAGATTTAAAGAGAAAAGAGTTTTATAAAGATAAAAGAGTAGAACTTTACAAATACTTCTACGAAAGTATAACAAACACTAACGTAATGCTTTGGAACGTTAGAACTGGCGGTTCATTTACTAGTCAAGAAGATGTACCTTTTTGTATACCTTTATATTTTAGGTTTAAAGAACATTATAAAGCTGCTCAAAAGTATTGCTTAGATAATAATATTGAATTTAGACCTATTATATCCGGTAATCTTTTACGACAAACGTGTTTAAAGCAGTATTACAGTAAAGACTTTGTTAATAGTGAACTACTGCATAATCAGGGATTTTATGTAGGTTTACATAGTAAAGTAAAAGAGCGGGATTTATTAAAATTTGCTACTTTTCTTAACGAAATACAACTTAAATCGTTAACCAGGTAGACGGGTATAGATCTGCTGTATTCCAGTCAGCGTACCCTGGACCAAACCACTTTTTAGGTGCCACGATAACTTTATTGGGGTTCTTATTAAACCATGCACCCCACCAACTAAAAGTACTATTAGCAATAATATTGTTACTGCACATACTCATAGCGCACATATCCACAAACGGGTTTTTGTTAGTGGAATATCTTACGTTGCCGTTATTACCTAAGGCTTTCATACACCAGTCAATATCATCTGAAAAAACAATATAATACTTTGACGCTGTAGCTTTAGAGGCTGCTGCATAATACTCAGGCCCCATGAGTGGGTGATAATACTGCTTCGAAGTAAAATCACCTCTACGTATGTGTATTGAAGTAGTATCTTCAGGTGTTATTTTATTTTCTGTAAAAATACTTTTTGCAGCTTCTATAATTTCATCCTTAAACGTTAAATTATCTAATATGTACTGTTTGTTGTGTATAAAATACTTTTCACTTTGAAAGTACCCCAATAAGTTTGTATTGTCTTTTATGTTGTATATTTCTTTTTGGAAGTGAAAACCGTTTTCTTGAAATGTATTAACAATTGTATTAGATTCATTGTTACTTAAAAACGGTACTTTTATGTTAAAACCATCAAGTATAGAATAATTAGTACATTTATAGTTTACATCAAAATATGTAGGGTTATTCGGTATCTTAACATCATACCCTTTATCTTTTGCAATAGATATGAGCGCAGCAAACTGAAACAAAGAATTACCCGTATTGCCGTTGCGGCCTAATGCTTTAAATGTAATCATTTCCAGTTCCAGGTACTAACTTCATTAATTAACTCTTGCTTAGACATTTTTTCAATTTTAAGATATTCTAAACGATTATAGTCTAGATACGGATTATAATTAAATGAGGTTTCTTTTCTTTCATGAGTTAAATGAAATAACGGTTTAGACACTCTAGCAATTTGATAGCCTAACGTTTTAAATCTTGTATGAATTTCATTATCTTCATACCCTAAACCTATAAATTTTTCATTAGCACCGCCACCTTCCCAAAACACATTAGTATCAAAAAATACTGCACCACCAACTGAATGCGGATTAAATAAAGTACATTCAGCTAAATTAATATCATCTAAACTATTAGTTTGCTTTATTTGCGAGTGGTATTTCTTAGGTACATCGTAAAACTTTCCATCATACGGGTAAACGATTTGCGCTTGTTTTGTTGAAATTATTTCAACTGACTTTTTAATTTGATTAGGGGTTAATAAAATATCCGCATCATAATGTACAATAACAGGGGTTTTGGCTTTTCTAGCAGCTAAATTAACACCTCTTTGTCTATTGAAAAACTCTTTAGTTTCACTAAAAACGTATTCACAATTATACCGGTTTTTTATTTTCGGCTGTACATCTTGTTCACAAATTACAATATTTGTGTTAAAGTGATACTGCAAATAATTGATAGTAGTATCTAAATTATTAAGACGATCCTCACTATCGATTTTTAATGCTATTAAAAAAGTTAAATCTTTTAAGTCAGTCATACTGTGACTGTATTTATACAGGGAGTCTGAATTAAGCAAGTAGATTTTAATGGATTATAAGCTATATTATAACTAATGCGTTATGTTTATTTTAAGCGTATAAAACTGTCTAATTTCTTATCTGTTGGTAAGAAACCTGTAGAAATTACGTTTAAACCAGGTCTTAATATTATTACCGGTCGTAATTACGACAAATCTGATAGAGCAAACGGTGTTGGTAAATCTACTATAGCAGATGCAGTGCACTTTGCTCTATATGGTAGTACTATACGAGACCTTAAAAAGGAAAACATAGTTAATAACCAAGCACCGGATCAATTGTGTGAAGTTGAATTAGAGTTTAGTTATCAGAGTGATAAAATAAACGAATGTAAAATCATAAGAACAATTAATCCTACTAGATGTTTATTCTATGTAAACGGAGAAGATGTTACTCGTTCTGGTGTACCACAAACCACAGAATTAATCGTAGATACAATTAAGACCTCTTCTGAAGTACTTCAAAATAGTATTATTATGTCTATTAATAATACTATACCGTTCATGGCACAAAAGAAAGTAGAAAAGCGAAAGTTTATTGAAGGTATACTTGGTCTTGAAGTGTTTGGAGAAATGTTATTACAGGTAAGATCTGATTATAACGATACTAAAAAAGCTTTAGATATTGAAACTACTAAGTTTGAAGAAACTGAAAGGTCTTTATTAGATGCTACTAAACAGAAAGACATTTACGAAGAAAACAAGAAAAAGAGATTAAAAGTATTGCAGGATCGGCAGTCAAACAACAAAAAAGAACTTGAGGATTTAAATGTAAAGTTAAGTAAATTTGAACCTGTAAACTCTCAAGCACAAGAAAAAATCGAAACAGATCTAAAGCTTTTAAAAGAAGCTGAGAAGAGTTATAATAAAAAAGTAGCCGGTATTAATAAAGTCGTAACAGAAGCAGAAGCGCATATTAAATTTAATACTGACCGTATTAAAAAAATTAAAAAAGTCGATAGTAAATGTCCTTATTGCGGTAAGGATTTAGCTGAAGCTGCTAACACCCAATACGAAAAGGATAAAGCTGACTGTGAAGTAGAAATAGTCAAATATACTGAAATAAGAGATAAAGAAAAAGAACGGTTAGTTGCTGCTCAAAAAGGATTAGATAAACTTGATACAGCTATACCAGCTATGGAGCGTAAATTAAATGAATTTACTTTACGTAAACAAGAGGTAAAGAACGTCGAACAACGAGTTAAACAACTTGAATCTTGGTTGCAGTCGTTAGTAGTTGATATAGATCAACTCAATAATGACTCCAATGATTTACAGGTTAGTATTGATAAGATATTAAGAAGACAGTTAGATATTAAAAACAGTACAGTCAATTTACAAGAAAAGCTAGATATTATTGAAAATGCTAAACTTATTACATCTGAAGAAGGCGTAAAATCGTTTATCGTTAAAAAGATACTACAAGTTCTTAATACTCGATTGAGTGTGTATCTACGTAAATTAGAAAGTAATAGTACTGTTGTATTTAATGAGTTTTTCGAAGAAATTATTACTAATGAGCGTGGTGTAGAATGTAGTTATTTCAATTTTTCAGGTGCTGAACGAAAAGCTATAGACCTTGCAATGCTTTTTACATTTCAGGATATACGAAGAGCGCAAGCAGATGTGTGGTTGAATTTAAGTATGTTTGATGAACTATTTGACTCATCTTTAGACGAGAAAGGTATTGAGTTAGTACTTGATATTCTTAAAGATCGAGTAGATAATTATAATGAATCAATTTACATCATTTCTCATCGTAAAGAAAGTAAAAAATACTGTATCGGAGGAGAAATTGTTTATCTTGAAAAGAAAAACGGCATAACAACTAGAACTACAAACTATGATAAATCTTAATAACGGAGTATTTGGTGCTCCACAACTACCTTTAGGAGCTCCTGCTTTTGGTAGTCCATTAGTAAATGAAACAGTACAACCTTCTGCTCCAGTTACAGGATTACCAGGCGGTACTAAAAGAGCTGTAAGTTATGCTGCAGATCATCAAGGTTGTGGTTTCTGGAGAATTCATTGGCCAGAAACAGTAATAAACGGCAATCAATTAGGAATTATTAACAATAATAATTTTATGATTTTACAGGATAATTTTTATGATGGAATTAGTTCTGTAAGAATACAAAGACAGGTTACTCCTACCCAATTACAATTTGTACAGTATTTAAGGGCAGTTTCTAACAAAACAAACAAGTTTAAGATTTACTATGATATTGACGATGTAATATATCCAGATGATATACCACTGTACAATAAAGCTAGAGAAGCGTTTGTAGATCCGACTATAACTCAAACAGCTGAAAAGATTATGCAGTTATGTGACGGTATTACAACCCCTACAGACTACATGTCAAAATATTATCAAGAAAAAACTGGGGTAAAAGGTATAACATTACCTAATTACATGCCTAAGTTCTGGATGGACAGATTTTATAGTAAAGTAAAAATTACAGAAAATTACGAAGCAAATAAGAAACGTCCAAGGGTAGGTTATATTGGCAGCCCCACACACTTTAATGTTGCCAATGTACCAGGTATAAAAGACGACTTCGGTGATATTGCAGATGTTATTATTAAAACATCTAAGTACTTTAAGTGGGTTTTAATGGGTGGTGTACCTCAAGAACTGCATCACTTAGTAAGAAGCGGTGACATTGAGTATACACCATGGGCTACTATTTGGAACTACCCTGCTGCATTTAGTAGTTTAAACTTAAACGCGGCTATCGCTCCACTACAAAATAACAAATTTAATTTAGCTAAAGCACCAATTAAGTATTTAGAAGCTGGTGCACTAGGCTTACCATGTATATGTCAAGATTTAACACCGTATAATACATCTCCGGTAGCACCTTTACGTTTCAATACAGCAGATGAAATGATTGATAAACTTAAAAAGGTCTTATCGGATCGCCGTATTTACCTTACAGAATCTGATAGTGCTCGTAAAGTTGCATCTAAATACTGGTTAGAAGATCATATTGATGAGTTCACGAGACTATATTTTTCTTGATATTTTGGTAAATGGTACCACAATATTAAGCTGTGTACCGAAACGTTTATTATAGTTCAAAAGATAGTATCTGTCATCTTTTTACATGGGATGAAAATGGTAATCGTGTTGTAAAAAAACAACCACATTTACCTTATTTCTACATAGAAACTAATCTTGATACGGCTGACGCTTTATCTATTTTTAATACTAAACTTAAAAAGAAGGTTTATAAAAATAGCTACGAACGTAATAGAGCGTCTCAAGATGGCGCTATTAAGCGACTATACCACAACATTCAAGTAGAACAGCAGTTTCTTATAGATACGTTTAAAGACGAATACGATAAACCTGAGTTTACTAAGTTTCCACTTAAGATATTTTTCTTAGATATTGAAGTTTATTCTCCAGATGAATTTCCGGAAGCTAAAGACGCTAAGCACCCTATTAATCTTATAACAGTTTACGATAATCTATCTGAAAATTTTTATACTTGGGGATGTAGTCCGTACAGTACTGACAGAAAGAATGTAATTTACACATTATGTAAAAACGAAGTAGATATGCTCAGTAAGTTTATCGAATTCTTTGAAAAAGACGATAATTACCCAGATATTCTTACTGGTTGGAATACAGACTTTTTCGACTTTCCTTACATTATTAATCGTCTTACAAGTATCTTCGGAGATGGTGCAGCTAAGAGATTATCACCTGTAAATAGCGTATGGTGTAGAGAGGGGATATTTGTTAAAGGACAGAAATTAGATAAGTGGTACATACATGGCATTGCAGCTATGGATTATCTTGAAGTGTATAAGGGATTCTCACGTCAATTACTTGAATCATACTCTCTTAACTTTGTTGCAGAACACGAGCTCGGAGAAGGTAAACTAGCTATTAATGCTACAAACCTAGCTACTTTATCTCAAAGCGATTGGAATAACTTTGTTAATTATAATATTCAAGATGTTGAACTGCTTGTCAGAATGGAGCGTAAATTACAGCTCTTTAAAATCATTCGCATGTTAGCGACAAAAGGACTAACAAGTTTTGAAGCTGCTTTAGGTAAGGTATCTATTGTTACTGGTTGTGTTGCGTTAGAAGCTTATAAACACGGCATGATTATACCAACTTTCGTGGGCGGACCACTAAGAGATGAAATTGACGGCGGTTATGTAAGAGAACCAGAAAGAGGTTTAAAAACTTCTATTGTTAGTTATGATGCTAACTCTCTATATCCTAATACCATTATTACTCTTAATATATCACCTGAAACTAAAATGGGTAAGATATTAAAGCGTACAGATGAAACAGTTACGTTGCTTACAGCTAGCGGTAATACTCATGAAATAACTGCTAGTAAGTTTGATAGGTTTTTAGAAGTTGAAAAGCTAGCTATATCTAAAGCAGGTGTACTGTATACTCAAAAGAAAAAAGGTGTTGTACCATCTTTAATTGATGGTCTTTACAGTGAACGTGTAAAAAACAAAAATGAGTATATAGACTATAAAAAGAAGCTAAGTAAATTAACCCCAAATACAGATGAGTACAAAACGTGTAAGTCTAATATGGAACGAGCTGACACCATACAGCACGTCATTAAGATTCTTCTTAATTCTATCTACGGTGTTTTTGCTAATAAGTTTAGCCCTATTTGTGATAGTGATCACGCCGGTAGCATTACTCTTACTGGTCAGTCGGTGGTTAAACAAGCAGGTGTTATCCTTGATACATATGCTAAAGAGCAATACGGAGTTGACGTTTCTCTTAATATATATGGTGACACTGACAGTACTCATGTTACTATTCAACCAATTGTTGATAAGCTTAAGATAAAGCTATTTGCTGAGGGTAAAGTAACCCCAGAGGGATTAAACCTGATAGATAAAGAAATAGGTACATATTTAAATAGTGAGATTAAGAAATGGTCTGCATCTGAGTTTAAATCTATTGACCCTCGTTACTTTTTTAAGAGAGAATCTATTTGTGATGTAGGTGTTTACCTACAAAAGAAACGTTATATTATACACGTATTAAACGATGAAGGTGCTGATGTTAATAAGTTTAAATACGTTGGAGTTGAAATTGCACGTTCTACTACACCTAAAAAAGCTAAAGAACTTATTAAGCGAGTCATTGAAAATAGTTTGTTAGGTCAAGATCATAATAAAGCTAATACTCTATATAGAGAGGTTTACGATACGTTTAAGAAGCTTTCTACTGATGATATCGCTATTAGAGGCGGTTTAAGTGATATTGAAAAGCATGAAGTCAAGGCTGAAGGATTTAAAATATCAAAAGGTACTCCAAATCACGTAAAAGGTGCTATTTGGTATAATCAGCTATTAAAACATAGAAATCTTGAAAACAAGTACGAAAGAATTACATCTGGCGGTAAAGTAAAGAAAATTTACATTGCAGGTAACAAGTATAATATTGATACTCTATGTTATACAGGTACTTTTCCACCGGAATTAAACGATTTTCAAGTTGATTATCAAGAAATGTTCGATACTATTATAACACCACCAGTTAAAGCTGTATATGACGCTCTTAACTGGCAATTACCACAAACTAATAGCGAAGTACAAACAGACTTATTTAATTTATTCTCATGATTAAAATTTCTCACGAATCTCCTTTAAGTATGCTCGAGATGTCTCGTACATACAACGATTATGATTATGCATTAGTGCATTTATTTGAACATCATGCTGATTATTATTCCTTCTTTGTAGATAGTTTAGAACAAGGTAGACATGTTCTATTAGATAACTCTATATTTGAATTAGGTACAGCTTTTGATTCTAAACGTTATGCTTACTGGATAGAAAAGCTTAATCCCACTGAATATATTATACCAGATGTATTAGAAGATTGTAACGGTACAATTGAATCTGCTAAGAAATGTCTATGGAGAGAGTGGGATTTTCTTAATAACTCTAAAACTATCGGTGTTGTACAAGGTAAAACTTATGCAGAGTTAGTTAAATGTTATGTAACTTTAGATCAAGAAATTGATGTAGATAAATTAGCTATATCGTTCGATTACTCTTATTATCTTAAACTATTTCCGCACCCTAACAAGTGGGTATCTTATATGATGGGTAGAGTAATAACACTCACCCAATTAATGAACGATGGTATTATTAATAAAGACAAACCTCATCACTTACTAGGTTGTGCTCACCCGAGAGAGTTTAGTTTCTATCAAGGTCCTGAATATAATTGGATCGAAACATTAGATACATCATCTCCTATTGTTCATGGTATTAAAAGAATAAGATACACTGACGCAATAGGTAACTGGAAAAAAGAGTCTACTAAGCTTGTAGATCTGTTAGATGTAGTACCAGACACAATACAAGAAAGAATCATTGCAAGTAATTTAATTGAGTTTAGAAATTACGTTAATGGATGACAACTTTAGAAGCTATAACTAATTCTGTTCATGCAAATTACCCCCACCTCTTGGCAGATAATGTTTCTGTTCGGAATTATTATTTTTGGGATTGTATTCGTAATTGTGAACTCCCAGTAAAAGAACTATCTGATGTTAAACCTTACCTAATAAAACACGGTATTGTTGATTTTACCCTTGTAATTTTTTTTAGTGATAATACAATAGGGTTTCGCTTAAATATATGAAACGCAATATAATCTGGAAAGCATTTTTTTCTCAGAGTGGTTCTGAGATATATGAACTATCTACAAAGATAGGGCGATTTCCAGATGCAATTATTACTAATAAAAGCTTTGAAGATTTAGATAAAATTAACCCAAAATTTCTTGAAAGATGTTTTGATCGTTTTATTTTTATACCTAAAAAGCCAACTGTACAAGAATATAGAGAAGCTATTAAATTTACTGATATAATTACATTACACGGGTTTCTTCGTATTGTACCACCAGAGATATGCAGTAAATTTAAAATATATAACGGTCACCCTGGTCTTATTACTAAATTTCCTGAATTAAAAGGTAAAGATCCACAAGCTAAAGTGTGGCAAACATACCCCACAAAAAAGTATAATGTACATGGACATGTTATTCATGAAGTTATACCAGAAGTAGATGCTGGTAGGGTCGTTTCAGAGACAAGTTTTAAAACAGAAGATTTGTATACGGATTTTAAAAGTTTGGATTTATTTATTGAGGATTTACATAAACTTGCAATTAATAATTGGGTTGCGTTTATGAAGAATAAAATATTAAATAATAAACTATGAGAACTAATTATAAAGCTGCTATATGTGGCGCTCATTCACAAGGTAAAACTACTTTAGTAAAAGCTCTAAAGAATGAATTGTTTTTAGACGACAATCATTTTTCATTTAGAACTAATTTAACTAGAGGTTTAAAAGATTTAAATGTACCTATTAATGAAGGAGGTACATCTTTAACGCAATACTTGGTGATGGCTAGACACTTAGAATTTGCTTTAACTCCAGGTAACTGGGTATTAGATAGAGGTGCTTTAGATGGTATATCCTACACTTCATATTTTTATGAAAAGGGTCAAATTAACAAGGAGATATATCAAGCTGCCCTAAGCATCTATGAACAATTAATAAAGACCTATGATAAGATTTTCTATATTGTACCTGAACTTGATTTAAAAGACGATGGGGAAAGAAGTACAGGTAGAGAGTTTTTTGATGGAGTGGTAAAACAATTTGATTTTTATATCAAACATCACTCAATGCCTACAGATAAACTTGTTTATGTGATGGGTACTGTTGAAGAAAGAGTTAACAAAGTAATTACTGAAATACAAAAAGATTTTACAAATGAGCTATAACACTAATAATATTGACAAAGTACTTGGACAAAGAGTAGATTCTCCAACTACTTATACACCTGAAATATTGGTTCGAGAAGAACGTCAACGCAATCGTACGTACCTCGATCTTAAGAATAAAGACCTACCGTTTGTAGGTTATGATATTTGGAACGGCTATGAATGTAGTGCATTAACAGATAAAGGCTTGCCTGTTACTTGTGTTGCAAAAGTAGTATATCCTTGTACAAATGATTTCATTGTAGAATCTAAATCAATGAAACTTTACTGGAATTCATTTAATATGCAGCATATGGGTAAAACCAGTGCTCAAGTACTTAAGAACATTAAAAAGACAGCAGAGAAGGACCTTTCTTTATTACTTGAAACGAATGTAAAGGTAGAACTGTTCTCTCAATTACTGAGTAAAGAACATTTTGATAATAGACTCTTTGATGTATATAATACTGAAGAACCTTATGGTTGGACCGTACTTGAAAATATACCTAAAGCAGAAAAGCTTAAATTTACAGTGTTTAACGAAACACCAGATTTATTAAAAATTAATAATAAATCAGTAGGTACTGTAGAGGGTCATTATATGAGCTCTCTTTTACGTTCTAATTGTAAGATCACCAAGCAGCCAGATTCCGGAGACATTTATATCTATTATAAAGGGAATAAAGCAGTCAACGAAAATTCTTTACTTGAATGGGTTGTTTCATTACGTAATGAGTGCCATTTTCATGAAGAAATTTGCGAAGCCGCTTATAAGCGTCTTTGGGACTTACTAGAACCACAAGAGCTTTTAGTAACATGTTTTTACGCTCGTCGTGGCGGTTGGGATATTGTACCTACTAGAGCATCTCACAAAGATTTATTGGATAGTAATTTAGTTAATCCTAAAGCTCTTTATCATAAATTTCCTCGTCAATAACCTTGATTAAATTAAAATATCATATAATATAACTTTATGGAACCAAAAATTATTGTTTTTCTTGATAATATTCAACGCACTATTGTTGCTACCTTAGTAGAACAGACTGATACTACCTTAACCATTACTAAGCCAGCTATCTTAAACGTAGCTCCTACTAATGAAAAGAAATTACAAGTACAGCTCTACCCTCTACTTTTTAGGGAATTCTTAAAGAACAGAGACGTTGCACCAAACTGGACTTATAGTTTAGAAAATGTAGCTATTGCTTCAAATATTGAACTAGAAGCAAATCTTGTTGCACAATACATAGAAATGTTTAAGCCTGCTGATACAGCAGCTCCTACTATTAAGCTTTTTGACGCTGACGACAAAAGCTAATCTATATGGCACGTAAACCACGTACAGAAAACAATAACGAAGAGACTAAGGTTTCTTCGTTAAAAGATATCTTTGAAGCAGTAGATGCACTTAATACAGATGCATCTATGCTTTCTGAGGATAATTCATTATCTATTGTAGGTGACTGGATTGATACAGGTTCTTATGCGCTTAATGCTATTTTTTCTGGATCTTTATATAAGGGTATTCCTGTTGGTAGGGTTACTGGTTTCTCCGGTCCTTCCGGTGCAGGTAAGACACTCATTGTTAATAAGATCATTGCTAATGCACAAAAGAAAGGTTATTTTGCAGCTGTATGGGACACAGAAGCAGCTGTAGATAGGCAATCTGCAGAAGGAGTAGGCGTTGACCCTAAACGTCTTAAGTATTATCCTGTTGAAACAGTAGAAGATTGTCGTAATCAAATCGCTACATTCTTAGATAAAATTATTGCAGCTAATGATCCTGATCTAAAGGTTATCATTGCTATTGATAGTCTTGGTAATTTAGCAAGTGCTAAAGAGCTTCGAGATGTTACTGAAGGTAAGGATGCAGCAGATATGGGTACAAAAGCTAAAGCTATGAAGTCCATGATGCGTGCACTTACGTTTAAAGCAGCTAAAGCTCGTGTGCCTATTTTGTTCACTAATCACATTTATGACAACCCGACATCCTTATATCCTGAATTGGTTAAAAAACAATCCGGTGGTAGTGGCCCTATTTATCTTGCTTCTTTGTTGGTACAGCTTGCGACTCGAAACGAGAAGATTGATAAAAACGAAGGTGAAGAAGCAATCGCGGTAGCTCATAATGTAAGTGGTGTTACACTTTCGGCTATGACTGTAAAAAACCGTTTTGCACCTCCTTTCTTAAAGGCAGAACTGTATAACAATTTCCGTACAGGATTAAGTCGTTATGCAGGTCTTAAAGATATGGCAGTTGCATTCGGTGTAATTCAGCAAACCGGTTCTACTTTTCAATTTAACGGTGAAAAGATCGGTTATGCTAAAACTTGGGAAAACGATACAGAGTTTTGGGAAAAGAAGGTTATACCAGCTTTAGAAGAAACTCTTAAAGAAAAGGTACGGTATGGTGGGGCGTTAGATGTAGTGCCTGACGAACCGTTAGAAGAAACTACAGAATAAAACAAAAAAAGCTAAGGGCAACCTTAGCTTTTTTTATAATATGAGTTATAATAAAGATATGAAGAACAAACTTCAAGTTAATACTGAATACTTTGAAAGTATAGTAGCATGTAATGCACTTACAAACTCTTACTATACTTCTTTAGTGTTCAATTATTTAACACCAGAAAACTTCAAGCAACCTGGTAATAAGTTAGTAATCAGTATAATAAAGGATTTCTACGCAAAGAGAAACACGTTACCGACTACTACTGAAATAAGAACATATCTTAACAAAGAAGAAGACATAAAACTAATAAAGGAAACGTTTAGTTTCTATAAACAAATAGAAACTGGAGACATAAATGAACTTATTAGTAACACAGAAGTATTCTTTAAAGAAAGAGCTGTACACTCTGCAGTTCTTAAAATTGTAGATGACGTTACAAATGATAAAGCCGATTATAGTAAGTTTTTAACTATATTTGAAAAAGCTTGTAATATTAGTTTAGTAAGTGATATAGGTTTAGACTTTTATGGAGATTACCAGAGGGTTATTAAAGAGCTAGGTGCACACAATGAAGTAATACCTACCGGTTGGGATTTTATTGATTCAAATATTGGCGGTGGTTTATCTAAAAACGGAAGAGCACTTTATTTATTTCTTGGACCTACTAACGTCGGTAAAAGTATATTTTTAGGTAATGTTGCAAGTAATATGGCTGAAAAAGGACTTACAACAGTTCTTATTACTTTAGAAATGCCTGAAATTATGTATGCTAAGAGAATTAGTAGCCACCTTTCTAAAATTCCAATGAAAGATCTTCAAACTAATATTGATTCGTTGGAAACGTATTTAAAGGGAGTAGTAGAACAAAGAAAACACAAGTTAATCATTAAGGAATTTCCGCCTAAAAGTACTACAGTATCTGGTATTAAGAGCTATATTGAGTCTCTCATTAAAAAGGGGATAAAACCGGATATACTCGTGATAGACTATCTTGGACTACTTAAACCAAGTGTGGGTGAAAATTCTTATGAACAAGGCAAAGCAAATTCAGAAGAATTAAGAGCATTAACATATTTTTTTAATATACCTATTGTAAGTGCAATTCAAACTAATAGAGAAGGTATGGAATCGCCTAGTTTAGATACAATATCTGAATCCTTTGGTGTTGCAATGACTGCAGATGTAGTTTGGTCTATACATCAAGAAGAAGAGGACAGGGAATTAGGATATATTAAGGTAGGTGGTATAAAAAACCGTTTAGGACCTAAACACGGTGCAACTTCAATGAAAATTGATTATAACACCTTGACACTCACAGAAGAAAGTGATTATATCGGATTAACATCATATAAAAAAGATAAAAATGCCGATATAGCTTATGATTTGGAAAAAAAACTGGAAAATATAAGCAAATAAGTTAAATAGAATAGTGAGTAGTAACAATATATACGTTTTTACAGATATAGATTTAGACGGAACTGCAAGTCTAATTGCTCTGCATTGGGCGTTAAATGCAAAACCAGGCACTATACCTTTCAAAGGCGTAACTGTTACTAATTTTAGAAAAGAGTTTTTAAAATGGGCTGAAACTGATAGTATCAATAATTACGATGCTGTTTATTTTTTAGATTTAGATACTGGCAACTGTATTGACTTAATTGATAACCCGAAATCAATTATAATTGATCATCATTCTACTCATGAAAAAGTAAAGAGTCAGTATAAAAACGCAAAAACAAATATTACTGTAACGAGTTCATGTGCAAAGCTAGTATATAATCATTTTAAAGATAAATTAACATTAACCCCTGAGCAAAGGCAGTTTATAGTGTTAGCAGATGATTATGACAGTTATCAATTTAAGCATAAAGAAACTTACAACTTAAATTGTTTGTATACTAACACGCAGCGTACATTAGACAAGACTCGTTCACATAAGTTTTTAGAGAGATTTTATAATGGTTTTGATCAGTTTACCCAAATGGAAAAAAATCTAATTAAAGATCATATAACAAATAGAGATTTAACCATAAAAAACTTACAAATATTTTCAGGTACTGTAAATCTCAACAAAACACCCTGGAAAGTTACCGGTACAATGGGAAGCAAGTTTGTTAACGAAATTTGTGATTATTTGATTAAAGAACATAGTTCAGATATAGTATTTTTTATTAACCCTAACAATTCTCACGTTTCTTTTAGAAAAAATAAGAACTGTACAATAGATCTTTCAAAGCTATCAGCTAAGCTTTGTGAAGGCGGTGGACATGAATATGCTGCAGGCGGTAAGGTTACCGACGCATTCATGGAATTCACTAAACAATTAACCTCAGTAGTGTAATGTCCGGTGTAATTGGTGCCTTACAAGATGCAGTTATTAATAACCCGCTAAGTTCTTTAACGGATGAAGAGATAGAGTTTGAATTGATTAAGTTTAGTTCTTTCTGTTCTATTATACATAATAAAAAACTTAATAGTGTTACAATTTTTTCATTGATTGTTAAAAATAAGGTCTATAAAAAGATCTTTATGAGAATGGTACAATTAGATAGTGAAAGAGAAGCGTTATTGCTATTTTTACGGTATAATCCTAACTTATGCCGTAGCAAAGTTGTGAGAGAGGTGTTAAAATCATGAGACACCTAAATGAACGTACCAGAAATATATAATGCTTGGTTGGGTACTGCTAAACGAGCGCAAAATGCTCCGTGGAGGCCTCGAAAGGATTTTAGTACTTTTGAAAGTACACCGGAAGGAGTAATTTGTAAGAGATTGGAACTGTTTTTTAAAAAACTACCGCAGATATCTCCTTACGATTTCTTTCAAGCTCCTTACATTATATATAAAGATGAAACGTACTTCCCTTTAAATTTTTACACCACTCAAAAAGCAATTGCAGTATACAATAATCTTTTAAAACAAAGAAAAGAAGAATCCCCGGATACAGAAGATCAAATAAACGATATTAAAAAGACTTTAAAATATATAGGCACGTACTGTGTGAACAATAAAATAACATTAGAACAATACTGTCAAAGTAATAGCGGATATGTATCTACTCCGTTTGTTGATTATGCTAACGGTTTAATCAACATTTATGTATTGATCAAGTTGCCTTTCTTTGAAACTAACCTAAACTTATTTACCCTTCAAGATAAAGAAATTTATTTAAAAGGTGCTGTTAATAACATTGCAAAATATAAAATGAGATTAAACGCATCTGTTAAAGCAAAAGACATTATTGATAAGGGCATACAACTAATAACTAAAATAACCAAAACTAATAAAATTAATTAATATGAAAACTACATTCAACGCAAGTATGTTTGAAAGCATTAAAAGTGCTTTAGAAAACTCGAAGACAAAAACTAATGGTGGTCCTAGCTATAAGGAAATTCTTTCTATTGATGCTCCTTCTACTGTTTTAGTAAGGCTTTTACCTAATAAGAATAAACCTGCAGAAACATTTTTACACTACTACCATCACGGTTGGAATAATGTAGTTAATGGTAAGTATGTAAATATCATTTCACCAAAAACATGGGGTGAACGTTGCCCGATTAGTGAGTTATATTTTAAGACTTTAAGAGACGGCAGTGAAGAAGATATTGCTCGCGCAAAAGCTAATATCCGTATCAAAGAAAACTGGTATGTTAATGTATATGTTATTCAAGATCCTAAGAATCCTGAAAATAACGGCACAGTTAAAATCTTACGTTACGGTCGTCAACTTAACAAGATTATTGAATCAGCAATTAATGGAGATGATTCTGCTGAATTTGGAGCTAAAATCTTTGATTTAAGCCCTAACGGTTGTAACTTACGTATTAAAGCAGAACTAGTTTCTGATAAGCCAGGTGCGCCTGTTAAATACCCAACATATGTAGCATCAAAGTTCTTAAACCCTAGCCCTATTGAAGGTTTAGATGACAGTAAGGCTGAAGAAGTTCTAAACAGTGTACATGATTTAAACTCCTTCTTAACTCATAATACAGCAGCAGAAATCGAAGAATTCTTAAATATCAATTACTTCGGTAAAGATGCAGCAGCTCCTAAGCAAACGGCACCTGTTGATAATGATGACGATGTACCATACGATACACCAAAATCCTCTTCAGTAAAGCCTGTAGTTAAGCAAGCTGTAGAAGTTGCTTCTGATGAAGTTTCTGTAAATGATGATAAAGTGAAATCAATTCTAGACGGACTTGATGATCTATAATCCTAATGACTGAAGAACAAAGAAGACAGCAAATATTACAAGCACGTCAGCAGGCCGCTCAACAGCGGTCTGCTGTTCCTGCTATGTCTAATGAAGAAGCAGCTAGAATAGCTACTGCACCTAATGGTCTTACCCAAGAACAAATGATTGCTGCAGCTATGTTAGGTAAGCTTGTACAGAACAATATAACAGATATTAAGAAAGCAGCTGTTGGAGGTAATTTAAATATAACCGATGTTAATATGGCTCAATTAATGCCATCTCAACTCGCTAAAGCTGCTGGTATGGTACCTCAACAAAGCCAGCCACCTAGACCTGCTCCAGTACAAGCACAACCTATACCTCAACAATACGCTCAACCGAGCCCACAACTTTTTGTACCATCTGCACCTCAACAACCAGCACCTTTTGTAGTTGCTCCAGAAGTGCAACCTGAACTTTTTACTACTACTCCTCAACCATATAATGACCCTAATCAAATGGAGTTTGATTTAAATAAACAAACTCGTTATGAAGATATTATAAATGCTATTGATAAATTACAAAACTCGGTTAACATATTAACAGATAAAGTTAACGCTTTAGCTGATAACAATAATAAAAAAAAACCGAAAGTAACAAATGGAACTCAAGCTGGCTAAAAAAGATTTTACGGACAACTTCTTAAGTGTAATAGGTAAAGTAGTAGATGTAGCTTCTGTAAAAGTAAATAAAAACGGTTTAAGTGTAATATGTAATAAACCAGAAACAGGAGTACTTGTTTTAGGTAAATACAGTTACCCTTTTAACGTAGATACCGAGCAATCCCTTAATATTGGGGATATTAAGAAGTTACTACGAGTTATTGATTGTATTGAAGAAGAAGATGTAACTTTTACTATTAACAGTAATAATCTTGTTTATAGGTCATCTTCTATTCAGTTTAAATTTCACTTTATTGATGATGCTATAGTACCTAAGACATCCGTAAAACAAGAAAAAATCGATGCTTTAGTGTTGGATTCCTATTTTGATATAGAACATAAGAAATTACAAGAAATCTTTAAAGTAAGTTCATTTACTACGGACACTAATAAGATTTACATTTACGGTCAAACAGACGGAGTATATTGTGAGCTAGGAGATAAAGAAAAGAGTAATACCGACAGTATTAACCTTAAAATATCTAATAAAATAGAAGGTCAACCATTACCTCAAGTATTACCTTTTACGTTAGATGTTTTTAGAACTCTATCAGGTATACGTTTTAATAAAGCTAGAGTAGGTATTAATCTTAAAACTAAAGTAATGGTGTTTTACGTTAAACCTACAGAAGAGTCTGAATTTAAATTTATTATCTCAGGATTAGTAAAATAATGGCTAATAAAATTACAACTCAAAGCTACTTTATTAAGAGACTCAAAGACTCAGGTTATGTAGTGTATAAACTCTTTGACGAGTACAGTGAAACAGATCCTCGTAACTGGACAGTAATGATTGATCCAGGCAATGCATCGATTCTTTGCACTTGCTATGTAAACGATCAATCTATGTTTGGAGACACATATTTTGAAATATATGATGGAGGTCAATTTATACCTGAAAAATTTAAGTTGAAAACCGACTCAATTGAGGTTATAATAAGTTATCTTGTAAAATACGGTATTAATAATAAATCTGAAACATATATTAAAAACAAACATGATTAAAAATCTTTTCTCTACCCCTTTATATATTGCTAAGTTTGAAGAGCCTGTATTTAGCTTAGTACAGGAAAGTTTTGAACAAGTATATCAAGACCTTAAACAAAAAAATACATTTGACAGACAAAAAGGCTGGAGAGGTACTCACTTAATAAATGATCCTACTTTTAATAGTAATTTAATTACAGATTACAAGATTAATATATTTAAAGGAGAGTTACTTAAGCACGTAATTACATACCTTACTCATCTCAATTATAATAAAACAACAAATTATAACATTTCAGAGTCCTGGATGACCATTTCAAATAAAAATGACTATGCTTATGCCCACACTCATGGTCCAGTCGACTTATGTGGGGTTTATTATTTTAAAACAAATAGTAAAGATGGAAAAATTATTTTTAGAAACCCTAATTTTATGTTAAATGCTTCCTGGTGTTATAATTCAATACTTGAGTTAGAGTATATAACCCCGGAGGAAGGTATGTTGATTTTATTTCCTTCTTGGTTATTACACAATACTGAACCTAATACTACTGATAATGAAAGAATTAGTATTTCTTTTAATTTACTTTTTAGTCGACACTCAACTGTTTCATGAAAACATATACAACAGGAGAAAATTTTATACACGTGAAAAACACAAATACTCAAACATACGATTGGCTTGGCGAAGATAAAGAAAATACTAATACTATAGATTTTAGTAAAGCAAATTTAGGTTACAAGGAACCTGATCGTAACTACGATACTAATCTTAAAGTAGACTCTAATTATATTGCTACTTTACCTGATTTACAGAACGGACCTTCATCTCTAATACAAGGTGCAAAGGTAGCTATTCAACAAGTAGGTATTCATAATTTTAAATTACCACTTAAATGGACAAAAGCAGATGGATCAGTTATTGAATTAGAAACTGCTGTTACAGGTACAGTTTCTTTAGCTGCTGAAAAGAAAGGTATTAATATGTCGCGTATTATTCGTTCTTTTTATGAGCATAAAGATAACGTATTTGATGCTAACTATATTGAAGATGTTTTAAAACTTTACAAAAAGAACTTACAAACATTTGACGCAAAGATTATTCTTAAAATATCTTATCCTATCATTCAACAGAGTTTGCGTTCCGGCAATGCAGGTTATCAATACTATAATATTGCTATTGAGTGTAACTTAAACCAACAAGGTGTATTTGATAAAATTGTACATTTTGATTTTGTTTATTCCTCTGCTTGTCCTTGTTCTTTTGAATTAGGTGAACACGCTCGTAAGCATCGTAATAAAGCAGTCGTGTCTCATTCACAACGTTCTACAGCCCGTATATCGTTAAAATACAACGACCATATTTGGTTTGAAGAAATACAGCAAATGTGCTTAAATGCTCTTAAAACAGAAACACAAGTAATGGTTAAGAGAGAAGATGAACAAGCTTTTGCTGAATTAAACGGCGCATATCTTAAGTTTGTTGAAGATGCATCTCGTTTATTGTACGAGGAGTTCAATAAAGAAAAGCGAGTAGTAGACTTTAAAATTGTATGCAGTCATTTAGAAAGCTTACATTCTCATGATGCTATTGGATGTATTGTTAAAGGTATCCCTGACGGCTTTACAGCTACTGTATCAGAGGCAGAATTACGTAGTTTAGTGCGATAATTCTGTAAATATATATGGTGAAAAAGAACATTAAAAATTCAAAAACTACTACAACTAGTAAAACTAAAAAAACTTCTTCACCTTCTCCTACACCAACGGTGGTAGTTACAGATAAACTACCACCCACACCTCTAGACGTAGCAAAAACTATAGTTGATCCTGAACAGAAAAAAATACAAGATATGCTTCTGTTAGCTCAACTTGAATATGCAAGTATTAAGAGTAAAGTAGTAAAAGAAAAAAAGAGAGAAATCGAGAACCTTGAACAAATGATCAAAGAGTTCATGGGTCCGTTTATGATTATTGGTTACGACCTTAATAATAATCCAATTGAAATGGTTTCTGCAGATTCTTCTGCTGATCAAGATGCAATACTTGAACGTTTAAGACGGGTAATGTATAAAATTAATCAAAACATTGCTAATTCTAACGGTAGTGATCCGTATGGTTTCAATCCTAATTAAAAAAATAAAATTACGGCTTTTAAATAAAAACCGTTACATTTACGTAGTTTTACAAGGTAAATTTAAGGGTGAGTGGCTGGTAAAGATAAAAGAAAGTGAGGAGGAATGTACATTTTTTTCTTTACCTGATAAACATACACGAATTATACCTAAAACAGAGTTTAACTGGGGTATTGCTAATAAAGTATTAGAACCTGTAGATGTACTACCTAAATCGGTGTATGATGTATGTTTAGCTGAGTATTATAACTCTTTAACTACATCTATACCAAAAAAATAACAATTTTACCGGGTATTTTTAGGGGTTTATAGTAAATATACACATATATGTATCCTAAAGTAGAGCCTAGACCAGTTACTTGCACCACTTGTGGTCAACCTCATGTACATCCTCGTGTTATGCGAGTTAATAACGGTAAAAATATTGTTAATGAAGCTCACTGGATTTGTCCAAAATGTTCTAATAGATTTATGGTTGGAACAATAAGTATTGAACCTGGTGAAAACAAGAAAAACTAAAAAACTATTAGACGAATCCTCCTATTATACAGGAGCACAAACTGGTTCTCAAGCGCCAGAGACTACTTCTGCGTATGAATTTAGCAAAGATTCAGTTCCTACGCTAAGCAAAATGTCCTCTGTAAAGGATAGAGATAGACAGTTAGGTTTAGCAGAAGATTTACCATTCCCTCTTCAAGATTCTTTAAAAGATTTAGCAAATCTTTACTTAAAAACTCAAGATTTAAGAAATAAAGCACGCCAAGCAGAGAGTTTACCGCTTTTTAAAGGTAAAGAAAAAGAACTCAACAAGTTTCGTCGTAAGTTAAACGGAATTATGGTAGCTTGTCGTAAATTAGCTGCTGATTTAGACAAGTTTTCTCTTGCACCAAAGTAAAAAAGACCGTTTAATACGGTCTAATGAATAATAACTTATTAGCCTTATTAAAGTCTATAGTTATAACCATAATAATTTCATCAGTTGCTGGTGGAATTGCACAGTTTACAGGCCATTCGTTCGGTCTATGGTTTATAGCTATATTTTTAACACAATTCATAGGTTTTTACCTATTTAATACATATATAGAATATAAAGCTGCTCGTGACAAAAGAGTGTTTCAGTTAAGAGAGGTTGAAATTATAGCACAAAACACTATGAAAGTAGAATGTGCTGCATGTCATAAAGAAAATGAAGTACTAATTCGTACTTCTGAAGAAAATCGTTTTGTTTGCGGCCACTGTAATGTTAAAAATTCAGTTTATTTAACGGCAGAAACAGCAATAGTAACAGAACCAATGTATGAACCAGCTCCGATCCCTAACACAACATCAACAAATGGATTATAATACCGTAGAAGCTACGACAAATAAGATTACTCTTTATGAATTTGCTCGGTGGGCAGCACTACTTGAAGCAGTTGATATAATTGCTGATAAATGTGAAGATAAAGGTATTAACTTTGATAGCCCAGAAGGTATGAAATTTATTAAACCTTTAGATATACAAGATTATGTTAATAGACGTACTGATACGCTTATTATGAAATTTAAAACCGCTAAAGACATTGAACATAACTTATACAGCATAAAATGCCTACAAATAGAAAAACAATTAAAACGCTTGGAAGTGAGCGAGTAATAATTCTCAGCGGAGAAATTACCGAATCTAGCGCTGCAGAAATAGTAAGACAGTTGTTTCTGTTAGATAAAAAGTCTAATAAAGATATACTTTTAATTATTAATTCTGATGGTGGTAATATTGAAGATGGTATTTTTTTAGCGAACGTGTTTAAGCTTTTAAAAAGTGATGTAGCTATACTAGTACCATCTAATGCTCAAAGTACCGGTACCTTTTTACTTGCATCAGGTACGAAAGGTAAGCGTATTGTAATGCCAGGTGCTGTTGCAATGATGCATGGTTCAATTTATTCTATGTCTGAATTACCACATAAAGTACAAAAAAGCGATGTAGACTTTCAAGAAGGTCGGGAAAACTATATTGCTCAAAGATTAGCAGATTGTGGTTATAAACATAAAGAACATAGCCTTACTTCAGAATACCATCATTACGTAGGTATTGAAATTATAAATGTAGGTTTAGCAGATATAATGATTAATTCTCTTGAAGAATTACATAAAATAATTAACATTTAATATATGAATACATTATATCGTACTAAATGTTATACTATTGGAGCAATGGAGTATGCTGATGGTAGTAACTGGAGAGAAAAAGTAGAAAGCTCTTTATTACCACGCAACATTACAGTTTTTAACCCGTACAAAAAACCGTTTATTAGTGATAGCGACGAATCACCAGATGTACGTATTCGTATGCGTCAACATATGAAAAACGGAGAATACGATAAAGTAACTGAATGGGCTAAGACTATTCGTAGATTTGATCTTAACTTAGTAGATAGATCGGATTTTATTATTGCTTATATTATACCGAGCACTGCTAGTTGGGGTACAGCTGAAGAACTATCTACCGCTGTAGCTTCACGAAAACCTATATTTGTCGTTATTGAAGGTGGTAAAGAAAATACGCCTTTATGGCTTATGGGGCAACTTAAACATAAATATATATACAACACTATTGATCAAGCTCTCAGTATGATTGAAAACATCGATGATGGTAAAGTCGTTATTGATAGCCCGACATGGCGTTTATTAAAAAAACAATACAGATAATATGGCATACTCAGCAAGACCAGTTAAAGATTTTTTACAAGTATTTGATGCACTAACCGGTGCACCTTACTTTTCAATACATCTTGGTTCAAGAGAATTAAGCTCGTTTTTTATGAATGGTAATACATTAACCGTTACATATAAATCAGGAACTACAGAGGTTTGGAATTTAACAAAACGTCAAAAAGTACGGTAATGACTCAAGAGTTTATAATAATGGATGCATCTGTTACGTTTGTAAATGCACGTAACATATTACAAGAAGGTTTATTGTTTTATGGTAATAATGACTGGGGTAAAGACTTAAATAAGGCTAAAAAATACCCAGATACGAATGAAGCAATAAATGAAGCAAGAATTCTTAAACAAGAATTACCTGTAAAGGTACTTTTAGTACAAAATGATAACGGCCGTATTGGAGTCGGAGAAGTTAAATTTTAATTAAATAACATTAAGATTCATTGCTATACTAACTCTATTTTCATTACTCATATTTTTATTAACCATATGAGAAATATTAGACCTAAAAACAACTAAATCGCCTTCTTGAGGATAAAATCTAAATACTTTATTAGAAGCTTTTGCGTATTCAGTTGCTGGCAATGCAAACATATCTGAATCCGCTTCATGGCTTTTAAGAATAAGTTCCCCGCCATTTTTAGGCGCTTTTACATAATATACTAAACTAAAATGACTATTGTTGTGTATATGATACTCTTGAAAATTGCCAGGTAAAGCTACGTTAAGCCAGGCATTAATACATTCAATTCTCTTATTTACCACTCCAAATTTTGTAGCAAACATAGCAACTTGTTGTTTACATTCTTCAATTAAATCTTTAAACAGTGGGTCTCTCGTTAATTCATATGTATACATTGTATTAAATGTATCACAATTCCAGTTTGATATTACAGGAGAAAATTCTTTAAGTTCTAAGGATTTTTTATAGAATAGTTCGTTCTTATCTTTAAACAAATGTAGTATGTTTTTTTTGTATAGTAGCTCTACGAACATTACGTTTATACCAGTTTGTACTTGTTCTGTTTGTGTAGGTTCTTTATACATAATATAATATTAACTACTTGTCATTAGATAAATCAACTAAGCTTGAATTGTTTTAATAGATTTATAAATGTAATTACACGTGGAACATTTTCATTATAAGATACCCGGTTGGTTTACATTTCCGCAACTATATGCTCATATGGTTAAGCAGTATGATAATGCACATTTCGTGGAAGTAGGGGCGTTTCAAGGCGCTTCCACTGCTTATATGGCAGTAGAGATTATTAATTCTAAGAAAGATATAAAACTTACCGTGGTAGATGTATGGAACAGATTTACTGTTGACGGATTAAATCTTAAAGATCCAAGTAGTGTACCCGAAGATTTAGTGTGGCATTTGTTTAAAGAGAATATTAAACCTGTAGAACATGTTGTAGAACCTGTACGTATAAATTCTGTAGAAGCTGCTAAACAATTTGCAGACAGTTCGTTGGAGTTTATTTTTATAGATGCTAATCATGCATATGAAGCGGTATTAGAAGACCTTAAAGCTTGGTTTCCAAAATTAAAGAAAGGTGGGCATATAGCAGGTCATGATTATTATAATGATGAAGGAGTACGACAAGCTGTAAGACATTTTTTTAATAAAGATGATGATAGTTTGTTTTGTGGAGAACAATGTTGGTGTTACTTTAATATATGAATTTTACTGAAACAATTATACAAGCGGTTAAAAAAGCTGAAGCTCAAGAATCCAAATTAACTTCAGAAATATTAACTTTAGAAGGAATGTCTGGTAATAAAACAAGGCATTTTTTTAATAATATTATTAATCAAGAAACTTCTTACCTGGAAATAGGTACATGGAAAGGATCTACATTAATATCTGCGTTATATAAAAACACTCCTGCTTATCATATCGCAATAGATAACTTTACTCAATTTACCGGTCCTCGATTAGAATTTCATAAAAACACTAGACGATTATTAGACTATGACAATAGAGCTAATTTTTTGGATGCTGATTGCTTTGCAATTAACCCGTTAGACTTCGGTATTAAAGATATCAATACATATTTTTATGATGGAGAGCATAGCTATGATTCACAATACAAAGCTATTGCTCATTATTACAATAGTTTAGCTAAAGAGTTTATATTGATAGTAGATGACTATAACTGGGAGGAAGTTCAAAGAGGTACTATGGATGCTTTAAGAGATAACAATATATCTATACAGTATCATAAACAAATAGTAGCTGATACTACAGTTATTCAAGGTCCAAGCGGACCAATGACATTCGGTGATAAGCTAGGGTGGTGGAACGGGCTATTAGTAGCTCATTGCATTAAAGGTTAATTACCATAAGATTTGCATTTTATTGCAAAACTGACCAGCCCTATACCAAAGCTCATACCATACCCATCTACGAAACCAACGTATAGGTTTTGTATGATTGAAGTATTTGTTAATCCACCGTTTGTTATTTCGACGTAATTCGTTAGTTATTTCATTCCACTTTTCGATGCGTTCAGTGTTATCGTTTTTTTCAAACTTAGACACTTCAATTTTATCAATCTGACCGTTAGTGAAAGTTGCTGTAAATTCTACCCAGCAATCATTATTGCCGATCTTTTCGTTTGGTACATAATCATAAAAACTAAGCTTACCGTGGTAGTTTTGATCTTCCCAATACTCCCCGGAACGTTGTAATGCACTACTCCAACCATTACAGGTTTCTGTATCTACTAGTTTTACTTCTTTAAACTTTTGTAATAACAGTTTACCATTTTCAATCTTGTAATTAGCTAATCCCTCTATTAATCCTTTAATTTGAAATTCATTACAATTGTTAGGTAATCCCTCTTCCCACATTTCATCAGTCCAAGGTAGTTTATCTTTAACTGTTATTGTATCGTACATTCCCATAACATATAATATAACATATATTTAGCTAAATGCAATTTTCCTGCACGGATTATATAAATATAATATATATGTCACGTAATGCTTATAAAATTTTATCCGAAAAATATTCTTTAGTTAATGAAACTCCAGTTGGAGAAGAAGCTATTGAAATTACAGATGTACCTGTACATCATGACGGAACGAAAAGTACTCATAATGTCGACATGGCTTTAACTAAAGCAATGCAAGCTGCTGAAGTTGCGCCTAGATTAGCTGAAATGCTTAAAAATTTAAGTCCAGAAGCTCCTTTACATGCTTGGATGGTAACTCATATTACTGAAGCAGCAGACATGCTACAAGATGTTGAAGCTGCTTTAGCTAAAGACGAAGAGGTAGGAATGTAATTGTAATTGATTTTTATTGAGTTCATACTAAAATATTAGTATGGCCTTTAATAACCTTGACAGTAAAGATTACAAATTTGTAGTAGTTGGAGGTGGTACATCAGGCTGGTTGACAGCTTTATTTTTACGTAAAGAATACCCAAATGTAAGTATAACGCTTATAGAAAGCTCTGAAATAGGAATTCTAGGAGCCGGAGAAGGTTCAACACCACATTTAGTAAATTTTTTACAAGAGTTAAACATTTCAGCAAGTGATATTGTAAAGCACGCTGGTGGTACTATAAAAAACGGTATTAAATTTACCAACTGGAACGGCGATAATAAATATTACTATCACGGATTCAGTACAGATAATTATAGTGTAAATTATAATCAAAATACAACTATAGGTCAAAGTATATTATCATTAGAAGCTTTAGAAAGAATAGCAAACAGAGAGCCTTTAAATAAAATAGACCTTACATATATTACTTGTGAAGATTACACAACAAAATTCGTAGTAAGCAGTAATATTGAAAACAAAACTCAAGATAATACATATCATTTTGATATCTTAGGACCATATGCATTACATTTTAATGCAGTTATGCTTGCAGATTTTTTAAAATTTGTAGGTAAAGCAAGAAATATTAAAGTAATTGAAAGCACGGTAAGTAAAATAAATACCGATAAAGAAGGTAATATAACTTCTTTAACATTAATAAATGCAGACCCTACAATAAGGTGTGATTTTGTCTTTGATTGTTCAGGTTTTAAACGTAAAATTATAGGGGATTTTTTTAATAATAACTGGAAAAGTTATAAAGAATATTTACCTGTAAATAAAAGTATGACGTTTTTTTCACCAATTAAAAATGGTGAAATACCACCATACACAGAAGCTATAGCTATGAAATATGGTTGGATGTGGAAAATACCTTTACAGGATAGATATGGGTGCGGGTATGTATTTGATAGTAATCAGATTGATGACGAGAGTATTAAAAAAGAAATTGATGAATATACAGGAACAGATACGGTTATAAACAGGCAGTTCACATTTGAAGCTGGTCAATACGAAACCCCCTGGATAAAAAACTGTGTCGCTATTGGGCTTGCAGCTGGTTTTATAGAACCACTTGAAGCTACATCTATATGGGTTACCATATCGTCTTTAAGATATTTTTCTCAACATATAAGAGGTTTAATATTCTCTGACCCGTATCAAATGAAATCCTACAACGATTCTGTATTAAAACTAAATCAAGAGATTTTAAATTTCATCTATTTTCATTATTTAACTGAAAGAACGGATACACCTTTTTGGGCAAATTTTAATACAAATAATAAAGCACCTGAAATGGTACAAAAACTTCTTGATAATAACGACGCATTAATATTATCTAACGTAACAGAGAGTGGTATAAATAATATATACTTTACTATAGACAGTTGGTTGCAAGTAGGTACAGGTATTAATTTTTATGACTGTCAAAAAGCAAAAGAAGCTTTTGACTCATTTAATATAGGTATTAGAAAAATAAGATATAAAGCTCAATTACAAAAATATATAAAAAATATTCAACTTGTAAGATCATCTTTAATCAATCACAAAACACTTCTTTCTTATCTTTCTGAAAGATATTAAATAGTATGGATCGAAGAGTTATTGGAGATATTGCTGAACAAAAATTTATACTTCTATGTATTAAAAATAATATAGAAGTTTGTAACGTTATTAACAGCGGCTTACAACACGATCTCCTCGTGAGATATAATAATTCTTATAAACGGGTACAGATTAAATCGCGTAAACTTGTTGATGGTACAATAAAAGGCATTAGTAAAATCAAACAACAAAACAATAAAAGTAAAACCCGTATTGTGTACAGTGACAAGAACGTTGATTTGTTTATTGTGTATTGCCCAGATACAGATATGTTTTATAATATACCGCTCAATGTATTAAAAAATACAAAACAAAGCTTATGCTTAAGAGTAAGAGAACTAAAAAATAAGCAAACTAAAAATACAAAATACGCTAAAGATTACGAATTTACTTTTTAAATCTTTAAGCTGTTTGGCTTTGTAGCGCGTATATAGACTTCCCCGTAAACTTCTAACTCACCCATAAGAGCTTGAAACTCTTTTTGAGTTAGTTTATCTAAATCTGCTAGTTTTGTGTGTAACTCTTCAGCTTTTTTCTTATAATGAGCGTTGGCTCTATCGCAATCTTTATTAGGAGCGTTTTCCATTTTTTCACACTCTGCATAAGGTTTAGCTTTTGCTGCAAAGTGAATAGCGGTTAATGTACTAAAACCGCCTTTTTCCTTAGCACTGTGTGCAATCTTAGCAGCTCCTGCAGCTCTTTTATCTAAAAACTGTATAAGAGATTCTTCTGTAGTTGGATCAGGTTGAACGCGTTTTTCAATCATTAATTGATATTGTTCTGATAGTACTTTTAAGTTGCTATTCATTGTAAATATATTATATTACTTACTGTTCTTTAACATATTTTAATGGGCCTGTACCAGATTCGACTCTGTGGCAGATGTATTAGAAGCAAGCAGGATTAGTAAATCCTTTATAAATTACTACAAAAA
>Ga0164296_1001099_pt1 | contig 30063 bp, 26 predicted proteins | sample GEODES057metaG_FD_113533 | JGI IMG/M metagenome (GOLD analysis project Ga0164296, IMG submission 113533) | Dystrophic lake water microbial communities from Trout Bog Lake, Wisconsin, USA - GEODES057 metaG | ecosystem: Environmental > Aquatic > Freshwater > Lake | place: USA: Trout Bog Lake...
CGACGCACAAGGCTAGTCAGATCGAGGATTTGCTGCCGCACCTCTGGCAAGCTCCAAGCCTCGATACTTAAGCATTACCATTCCTGACTCCCATAGTCTAGGTGACTTCCCCGGACGCTTACGAATTAAGTGCTTTTGTAGGTGTACATTATCCAAGGCTTAGGTATTAACTTGCATCGTTACCAATTTCCTAGACACCTGCTACCTTCTAGTTGAGATTCATTTCGTATTTTACGGGTGGCAGCCCGTCGTTATGTCTGTTCCGACGTATCGGGTTATAAAAAATCTCAATGCGATTCAACTTTAGGCGGTTATTTTTAGTTTTTGAAGCAATGAAAGAAGCAAATTTAGTATAAGTCTTAAATTAGTGTTTGGTGCTTCGACTTAGCTCGGTGTTCAAAAGGCATAATGCTGAAAGCTAATAAAAAATTTAGGGTAGTAGCGCCTATCTTATATGTGGACTATCATCGTGCAATAATAATGGAGATACCAAAAATCATTAATTCGTGGTGTGTACATACCCAATACTATGATGCCCAAGGCACTTACTCATGATTCGCATCACAAAACTCTCATTATTTATTGTTGTAATACCCAATTTATTGAGCGTGATCTATTTTGGACTTATCGCTTCTGATATTTATGTTTCAGACTCGGCGTTCATTGTCCATAACTCAAATTCTGAATCGAAAAGTGGTTCCGAGATGCCGTCTCTTTTCAGCAAACTCTCTGCAACTGGATCCACCGTTGATTATGGCACCGTGATTGAGACATATCTAACCTCGTCGGATGCTTTGCTTGCCATCAATAAGGAAATGAATTTGCGTTCACTTGCGTCCTCTAAAGAAATAGATATTGTCAACCGCTTTGATCCTTTAGGTATCAACAATAGCAATGAAAATTTATTAAAGTATTTTAAGAAAATAGTTGACATAAAAGTTGACTCTGTTTCTGCGATCAACACTATTTCTGTCAAGTTGTTTAGTGGTGCTGAGGCTCAAAAATTAAACCAACTGCTAATCAAGCAGAGTGAGATATTGATTAATGAATTGAACGAGCAATATAGATTAGATGCTATTAGTAACGCACAACATGAGATCGACGTCGCTAAAAAGAATCTCGAAAAAGCCGATCAACAGCTTTATAATTTCAGAAATGCCCCCCGGAATTCAGTGGCCCCAAACTTTATCCCTCGATTTCAAACTCTTACATTGGAAAGATCAACTGCTGAGTCGCAGTTGGGGGATGCAATCGACGCATTAGAAAAAGCCAAAATTGATGTTCAGAAGAAGAAAATGTACATTGAAGTTATTGCTAGGCCAAGTCTGCCTGATTATCCGATGTTGCCTAAGCGTATTTTCGATTGTTTAGCAATCTTTGCTTTCTCGATTGTTTTGTGGATGATTCTCAAGTTGCTAATTGCCGGTGCAAAAGATCACTATAACTAGATCCGTTAACTCAATTTTCATGCAACGAAAATGTCTCAAAGCCAACTGCGCGAAGGTTTAAGTATTCAATTTGAGGTTATCAAAGCGCTAATACAACGAGAGATGATCACTCGATGGGGTAGAAAGAATATTGGTTTCCTTTGGGTAGTCGTTGAGCCGCTTGCGATAATATTTGCTATCAGCGCAGCGATTTCAATATTCCGCCTATATCGCACCGCAGCGATCTATCGGTTATTTAACGTAGACGTCATTGCGTTTGCTCTATTGGCCTATAGCACCGCATTTTTATGGCGACGGCCTCCTATGATGTGTGCAAGCTCTGTCAATGCAAATGCGGGCTTACTTCTTCACCGAAACGTAAAATTATTCGATTTATTTATGGCGCGTTTTTTTCTTGAAATGATCGGTGTTACTTGTTCGTTTCTTATATTACTTGTCGGTTGTATTGCCTTCGATCTGATTGCGGTACCAGTCTCATTCGAACTTATGATTGCAGCTTGGTTGTTGATGATATGGCTTGCTTTTGGTGTCTGTTATGTTATCGGATCACTTATCATTATCAACCACGGTTTCCTGATTGTCTGGATGGGTGTGAGCATTCTCGTATACATGATTTCCGGTACTATTTTTATGGTCGATTGGTTACCAGTCAAATATCAATCATTGGTGCTTTGGAATCCCATCGTGCACGGTATGGAGATGATGCGTCACGGATACTATGGTGACGCTGTCAAGACCTATGAGAACCCTCTTTATTTAATTGGGTGGGATTTGGCTCTCATGCTTTTAGGCCTATGGACGGTCCGAAGTAATCGTATCTTGAGACCTGAGTCGTGATACGTGTAGAAAATCTATCAAAAAGCTATCGAATCAGAAATGGTTCACGAACGGTTTTAGATCGCGTTTCTTTCGATCTCGCCATGGGTGAAAGAATCGGTGTATTGGGGCGCAATGGCTCAGGCAAGTCGACGCTGATTCGTTTGCTTTCGGGAGCTGAAGATCCGACTTCTGGCAGGATTAATCGAGGTATGCGGGTGTCCTGGCCCCTTGGATTGTCTGGTGCCTTTCAGGGTAGTTTGACTGGTTTAGACAATATTCGTTTTTTGTGCCGTATTTACGGTGTATCAGTACAAAAGAGTATCGGTTACATTGAAGAATTCACGCAATTAGGTCACTATTTAAACGAACCAGTCAAGACCTATTCAACAGGTATGATGGCGCGGCTTGGTTTTGCCGTATCATTTATTGTTGACTTTGATTGCTACCTCGTGGACGAAACGCTCTCAGTTGGCGATGCCCGTTTTCAGGAGCTATGCCGCTATGAATTGCAAGACAAACGCAAGCATTGCTCAATGGTTTTGGTTTCTCACTTGCCGCAGCACATAGAGATGTTTTGCAGCACCGTTTATGTCTTGGATCAAGGGAAAATGCTTAGATTCCACGATCCTAAAGCCGCATTGTCTTTTTATGCTAATTTACAAGAAACCGGCTCATTGGAACTGCGCTAATATTTATAGTACCGTCTAACGAACACGGGATTATTAATTTTATCGTTCGTAATATGGCAATAACATTCGTTCATTTTCAGTCGTAAATTGATTTAAAACCATACCGCGAGTATTTTCAAGAAGATCCATTGTTTTCAATACTGATTTTTCTGAATGAGCCTCGTTTGATTGAAGTGACATACAAAGGTTTGCGGCGTAAGCTGGGTATTTATAAGCTGCACCATATTGCACTAATAGATTTTCATTAGACTTGAGGATTGCCTCAAGAAGAGTGGGTGAAAATAAACCAACACTACTAAGAGTTTGGAACATCAGGGAATATCGTAATCCTCTCAAAAGCCCTACCCCAATTTGAAAATTACTCGCAATCTCTCTGCCCGCATCAATATGTTTGATTAAATCGATGAGCATATCCAAGTCAACGGCGTGCTGAGTAAAAATTGCGACAGCATTATGAGTGCCATGGTTTATGCAAGTTCCGTTTTGTTCCATCCAAACCTCTCTGCCGAACGCATATCCCGTTGAAAGATTCGCATCAGAAAAATTAAAATTTAATTTTTCAGGTGCGAAAATAAAAACATCAGCATCCATCCAGATAACTCTTTCATAGCCAAGATTTAAATAGTTTCTAATTACAATTAATCGAGCTAGATTTGTTATTGATTGTGGATTTTTGTTTCCACGATTAAGGAATTCTTCACTACAGAAATTATAAAATTCATCGCCGAATAGTAAATAATCGTAACGATTGGAGTGCGTCCAATCTCGAACGCTCTTGATGCATCTAGAGATCCAATCTGGTATGTTGTAGGATCGAAAAGTTTGAATAACTAGACATTTTGCTGTAGTTTTTTTAAGCATTTTCAACAGTTGTATTTTTTAATAATCCTCGCCCTAAAACACAAATTGAGGCGTCATTTGAGAGTGAGGTGTTTGATAAATTACAAATCCCGTAAATGTCGTAAAAAAGTGCACCAGTTGCTACGATTGCCGTAAGCTTTTGTAAATCAAATTTAGAAAAAATTTCGTGATTATTACAAAATACTACTAGTACAGCATCTTTGACAGCAGTTTCAAAATCGTCGATTGCCAGCATTCCGCAGTCGATAATTTGTTTGCTACTTAGTAGTGGGTCCCAACCAATTACTGTCAGAGAGGGGCAGTTTTCTTTTAAATGTTTAAGTATTAATTTAGCTAAACTTCCTCTAGTATCGTTAACCTCAGGACTGCCTTTAAAAGCAACTCCTGCTAGAACAACTTTAAGTTTAGACTGTTGAAATTGGGCAATATGAGCGTCTAACCTTTCTGTTATTGTTTTCAAGATTAATGCTTCTGAGTCAATGACTCCGTCCCATAAGGACTGCAACTCTTTTGGAACACTGCCTTTGAGGATTTTTAAATCTTTTGGTAAGCAAGGTCCGCCGACGAATCCAGGCAAAGGTGGCGCAAACCTTGGGTAGTCTTTGCTAGTTGCTGAAAAAATTTCTTTTATATCTAACCCGTGATGTTCACAAATCAATGCCATCGCATTTGATATTGCAAAGGTACTTGCCCGCCAACTATTGGCAAACAGTTTTGAGGCTTCCGCGGCCTCCGGTGATCTCAAATTTATACACTTGAATACACGTGAAAATAATCCGTATGCTCGCTCATACGATTGCGAATCTATTGCACCTATTAACTGAGGAATCGAAGCTTGATCGCTGAAACCGCTTCCTTCAATAGAACGATCCGGCGTAAAAGCAAATAAAAAATTTAAACCGTTAGAGTGTGCTTGTTGAGCGTAAGCTCTAGTCATTCCAATGCCGACAGTTGATCGGATAAAAATGCCAGTTCCAGATTTTGCAATTTTAATTAACTCTAAGATGCTCAAATCTAGGTGTGATGTGTCAAGATCGCCATCTTGGGTTATTGGTGTAGGGACACAAATAATATAATTTTTTGCCGGTAATGTTGCTAACTGCGTCACTATCACAATTTTATTAGAATTGATTAAGGAAGTAATACTTTGCTTTAGCAGTTTTGCATCGAAATCTATGTTTGTTGCTAGCAGTTCGTTTTGTCTGAGTGGATTATTATCGTAGAGACCGATTGTTAATCCATTAGATGCCAACGATACTCCGATTGCGATACCAATTGTTCCACTGCCTACTATTACAGCATCAAGCATAGAATTTCCGAATTATTATGAGAGTAATTTTTATTTAGAACCACTAAATTCTCTCACCTGTATGCAAATGGAGATGAATTTTGAGCATACGTACCTTGTATAAATTAATTATGACTAGATACGCGTGTAATCAGGTGTTCTCTAAATTCAGTTTGTTGATTAATCGATTTAACTGGGTGATATAAAGTATTCATATTTAACTCTTCTTTCAGCCAATCTCTTCTCCAAACAATTCCTTGTAAATTTTCTATCGCTTTTACTTCCAAATCATTGTGTAGAGCTAAAGTATGAAAAATATATTCTATAAACTTGTATGAGTTTTTATTGTTTTCGACATACGAACTTAGAATTTTCATAAGCTTCTGTGAGACTCTTATTGCGCAAACCATAGATTTTGCCCAGGGTAAAGGAACGCTTTCTTTCGCCATCCACCACCAATCCCAACCTTCTAATTCTCCAGTTGCGTTAATAAAATTCCCTGCTGATAGTATATCTTCATTTAAAAAACAAGTATCTAATTTTTCAAAAAAATTTATATCAGGTACAAAAAAATCTTCCTCTAAAAACCAAATTTTATTATACGATTTATTCAAATTAGCAAAATAAAATATAGCCTTATCCCATGCTGAGACAAATGGTGAATTACCATTTTTTATAATAGGATTAAATGAGTGATACCCATATTTTTGACATAATGAATCTTCAATTTGAATATAGTTAATTAAATCATCAATAATTAATTTTTTTGAATTATCGTCCACTAAAAAAAAGACATCATATGTCTCTCTTCGGATAGTTCTGTAAAATTCAACGAGTTCAGTACTCGGATTTTTAGTGAGTATTACTAGGGCATTCATTAGAATTTTGCGCTCGTATCTGAAGGGTGTTAGCGGTTAAAGTCAAAAATCGCGGTTGCGAAAATATCTATCCTGTGTCAGGAAGAGTAGAGTCAACAAAATTTCAATCAACTGCAACCTATTTGTGAGTTAACACGACTTCCGAAGTAAAACGACTATAACCATTGCAGGAAGTTACCATAAAGCAAGTAAAATTGTTAAGAATTAACCATGCCTAATGTATGATCGACATAAATAAATTCGCCTAGCAGATTCTATATGGTAATCATCCCCTAGGTTGGTAGGAGTTAGAGGTAGAATTTTCTCGTTATTAGGAGTTCTACAGATGAAGAAGTCGCGATTCACGGGTAGCAGATTGTCTAGACGCTTAACCGTGCCGAAGCTGGCGATTTAGTTTGATGAGGTATTGAGCATGGTGTCAAATTCGAAAAAGTTAGTTGTTATACACAAAGAGCATTTATGAAGTTGCAAGTTGACCAGGTAGTTACGCCTTAAAATCTATGCGCACATTACTCGTAACTGGGGGGGCGGGCTATATCGGCTCACATACTGTTGTTAAGTTATTGGAGGCCGGTAGTAGAGTTGTTGTGCTTGATAACTTTAGTAATAGTTCGCCGCAAGTAATCGACAGAATCGAGACTATTACGGGGGCGCGACCAACGTTTATTAATGTCGATATCCGTAATGGAGAGGCGTTAAAGTCTGCTTTTGAGACTTATCCTATTGACGCGGTAATTCATTTTGCTGGTTTGAAGGCTGTAGGTGAATCGATGTCGGATCCCCTTGCATATTTCAGCAATAACGTCGCCGGCAGCATCACCTTGTTTGAAGAGATGGAGCGTGCAGGCGTGCGAAAGCTTGTGTTCTCCTCGACGGCAGCCGTGTACGCGGGATCGGGTTCCAGTTGTTGTACCGAAGAAAGCGAGCTTGCACCCTCTAGCGTTTATGGCAACACTAAGTTAATCGTTGAGAATATATTACGTCACTTACGAGCCACAAAACCAGAGTGGCGCGTTGCACTATTGCGCTATTTCAATCCGATAGGAGCCCATGCATCAGGGCTAATTGGAGAAGATCCGCGGGGAATTCCGAATAATCTTTTGCCTTTCGTGTCACAGGTCGCTGTGGGAAGGCGGCCTCAACTCTCGGTCTTTGGAGATGACTACCCAACCCCTGATGGTACCGCACGCCGCGATTTCATTCATGTTGACGATTTGGCGGCAGGTCATATTGCAGCAATTGAACGATTAAATAATCATAATGAGTTGTTCACGGTAAATCTGGGTACTGGGCAGCCCTACAGCGTACTGGACGTTGTAAAGGCGTTTGAGCAGGCTTCTGGTCGACGTATTCCTTATGTGATTGCAGAGCGAAGACAAGGTGATATAGCTGAGTATTTCGCTGATGTATCCAAAGCGAAAGAGCTTCTCGATTGGGAGTCTTTGCACGGTCTTGAACGTATGTGTGAAGACACTTGGCGCTGGCAATTCAAGAATCCGCAAGGATATGGTCGCGCGGCTGACGCTGATTGCTCAAATACGAATTTGTGTTGTGGTTGATAATCACTAAAGAGAATTTTATTCAAACTAAAGTAAGGTTTTTGAATAAAACATCCATACGGAACAGTCGAGAAATTTCATACGATCCCAGTAAGTTATATATTTTTTGCAGGCCGATTTGACCTTCGTACCATTCGGAATTGCTATATTCAGTATAAAAATATCTAGTTTTTTGCAATGTTTCGGTGGCACCTGCGATCAGGTCATATTCGGCACCTTGAACATCAGCCCATATGAAATCGACTTCATCAATGCCTTGTTTCGAGAACCAATCATCCAGGCGACAAATCGGTACATTAATTTGAGTCTCAAAAGTAATTTGTGGCCAAACTTGAAGGTGACTTTTGGGCGCTCTGATGGAACCTGATTTGTGCCAACCAGATAAATGACCCTTGCCATTTGATTGATGAAATTGAGTGATTCCATTTTGCGAACCAACTGCAGTCTCAATAAGTTGGACATTACCATGCGTAATGTGAGATTTGAAAAGGGCGATGGCACGCGGATCTGGCTCAAAGCAGAAAATACGTGCGTGAGGCATAGCTTTTAGAAAATCGATTGTCGTGCCACCATCGTTTGCGCCAATTTCTAAAATAACTGGATTATCTTTACCGACCAAATTCTTAATTTCAACCGCAGTAAGTTCACCCTTTTCGCATACAAAAGTTCGGAGGTTTTGTTTATTGGATATCATTTTATTTTTTTTGAGGTGAATTGGCTGGTAATTTAGTTATCTTGTGAATCAGCAAACTTGCGTTTGATTTCAGGCACGATCTGAAACGAAGATGAATCAATTTCAGTACCTAACCATAACAAGCTTGGCATCCCAGAGGTGAATATTTCGCCGTCATACCCTTGAAAAATTCTGCCATCGTACAAGGGCTGGTGCAGTGTATTGATCGAATTGTCCTCAATGCCGAATTGAATAAAGTATTCCTGTTTAACGAAAAAAGCGTTGCACTTGGTTGTGCAAACTAATTGATAGCCCTTTTCTGCCGCTAACAAAATCAATGCCAGTAATGAGCATCCGTGGTTGACCAGATCTGATTTTTCTTGAATAAAAATGATGTCGTTTGGTACTGTCGGGTTAAATTCGATCACTACAACGCGGGGTTGAAATTGTGTGAGGCTTTCCCAGATAAAATAATCCATGCCGTCAATATCAATAGATAATAGATCCAGATTAGCCGGGGCCCCAGCGGTGAGTAAGATTGAATCGAGAGAGCCACCCCCTTCGGCTTTGACATAAGCGTTGATACAACTTACGTTTGAATGCTTTGCATAGGTTGTTAGTAATTGTTGAAACTTTTCTTGATTGCTCTCAATCAGGCATCCGGTCCAATCACTATTGATCAACAAATCCCATGTATTGGACAGATACTGACCATCCCAAGCGCCAAACTCCACACAATAGTGACTTTCAGGCTTGATAATTTCAAAAATCCTCCCAATGATTCCGTCTTCACCGTCTTGCGACGTGACGTTTCGGGCATAGCGAAGTAACGGTGAATTGACCTTAGCGAAACTGACTTGTTCAAGTCGATAAGCTGGCATGATTGTCCCTAAACACGGATTAGATTATCGTGTGTCACATTTATAATCGATAAGAGGAAAAGTTAAGACTGAAACTTAAAGTGGCGGATAAATTTACGGGTACTGTGAAACAAAAAAATGAGGCTTATAAGTCAAACAGTAAGGTGGTTAAGGCAGCTTTATGCAATCAATTTTTCGGTCCGTATTTATCAAAAGCGGCGATTATTCAGGCTAGCACAGTACAAGTTAATCGATCGTCTTGCACTACCCACAATGACGGTAGATTGTGCTGCGCACGTCTTTGACGGCGGGAATCAGGACGAACGGATAGGCTTGACGAAGTCTCATGCGGGGTTTTACTCAAAGTTGTACCGAGGAGGAGACGATACTGTTGCCGGAATCGCCCAGCGCCTCACTATGCATGGTATTAATTTACAAGGCTATCAGGACTTTTCGGCATATAAGCGTGAGTTAGGAAGAAAATCTAGTTTTTTTCTGAGACACGCTAAACAGGCCTGCAATAAAGGCTACAGAGTTGAATTTTTTAATGAACGCAACCACAGTCCTGATATGGTTGCTATTCACAGATCCAAGAAAATCAGATCGTTTGGATTAATGACGGACGCTTTCTCGGTAAGCGTAGATCGCTTTGGTGGCTTACCGTCAGACTTCCTGCGCCCCGTTGTGCCTGCTTGTCATTGTCACTGGGATTTAATGTTAGGGGTATTCATTCCAAACTACGACTATAAACAGGGTAGTTTAGTGACAGACAAACAATTGGTCGCTTATGCAAGATTACACCGTACAGGCAATATGCTTGCTTACCGCGGATTTATAGGTCATGGTAAGTTTGTGCGGGATGGGGTCATGAAGTTGCTGCACGTACACATCATGAAGTGGGTGCTCGATGCTATAAATGACGGGGGAGATCCTCGGGTGATCGGAGTTCAAAATATTGCGCATGGAACAATAGAGCGAGGCAATCAAGGTCTGTTTTTCTGGAAGAAAAAGGCTTTATTCGCGCCATATCAAGTCTACCTTGTTGAGCCAACTTTACCTGAGAACTTTAGCGCAGAGGAGTATTTAAAGATCAATCCGGATGTGGCTGCCTCGGGGTGGGATCCTGGTGAGCATTACCTGCAATATGGGCAGCAGGAAGGAAGAGCCTATCGCTTTGACAATCCCTAGAGCTATTATCAAGTAATTCCGGATCTGATAGTGAAAATTACATTTATGCGAAAATGAACCCGTTAAGTAATAGCTGACAAAATGTCAATATTGATTTAAAGGTGTGTGACTGGTCGCGGTAATTTCCTCAAAGCAAAGTAACTCAGCAGCGAATTCTAATTTAAAGATAAAGAAAACTTAGATGTCCAGAAAAGGCATTATCCTTGCAGGTGGATCAGGTACGCGTCTATATCCTGCGACGCAGGTTATCAGCAAGCAACTTTTACCCATTTACGATAAACCAATGGTTTATTACCCACTAAGTATTTTAATGCTTTCAGGGATAAGAGACATACTCGTCATCAGCACACCTCAGGATACCCCGCGCTTTGAACAGCTTTTAGGGGATGGTACCCAGTGGGGTATAAATATTCAGTATGCAATCCAGCCGAGTCCCGACGGTTTGGCGCAGGCTTTCATCATTGGAGCGTCGTTCATCGGCCATGCCTGTAGTACTTTGGTGCTCGGTGATAACATTTTTTATGGACACGACCTTAAGCCTCTGCTGATTAGTGCCGACACGAAGACGACAGGAGCGACTGTCTTTGCCTATCACGTCAATGATCCCGAGCGTTACGGTGTAGTTGAGTTTGACGCAAGTGGTATGGCTTTGAGTATTGAGGAAAAACCGCTTCAACCTAAAAGCCACTATGCCGTCACTGGCTTGTATTTTTACGATAATCAAGTAGTTGATATTGCAAAGGCAGTCAAACCCAGCGCTAGAGGCGAACTAGAGATCACAAGTATTAATCAGGCTTATTTAGCTAATAAACAACTAGATGTAAAAACGATGGGTCGAGGCTATGCCTGGTTAGATACGGGTACCCACGAAAGCTTGCTAGAAGCGAGCCAATATATTGCAACGATTGAGCGTCGACAGGGCCTTAAGGTTGCTTGCCCTGAAGAGATCGCTTTTCGTAATGGTTGGATTAATGCGGATATGTTACTCAAGCTTTCTGAGCCACTTAGTAAAAATGAATACGGAAAATATCTGCAAAGATTATTGCAGGATCAGGTACGCTGATGAAGATTACACCCACCGCCATTACTGATTGTCTAGTCATTGAACCTAAGTTGTTTGTTGATGAGCGTGGCTTTTTTTACGAAAGTTTTAATCAGCGATTATTTAATCAATCGACAGGTTTGGCTGTAACGTTCGTTCAAGATAATCACAGTAAAAGTGTAAAAGGGGTTTTACGGGGGCTTCACTATCAGTTGCCCCCGACATCGCAAGGTAAATTGGTTCGAGCAGTGCGAGGTAGAGTGCTGGATGTTGCGGTGGATCTCCGCAAGTCTTCAGCCACGTTTGGTGAGTGGATCGCCGTTGAATTGACCCACGAAAATTGTAAGCAATTGTGGCTACCCCCCGGTCTTGCCCATGGATTTTGTGTGCTGAGCGAAGAAGCTGAAATTCTGTACAAAACTACTGACTTCTATAGTTCTAAAGATGAGAGGTGTATCGCCTGGAATGATCCCGCACTGGAAATTGACTGGCAGCTTGGCAATACCATGCCTTTATTATCAGCTAAAGATCAGGGCGGACTATTGTTGGCAGATGCAGAAGTATTTGATTAAAAAATGTTAGTTTGGTCATCACGGACAGTAATTGCAATGTTAATTTGGAGCTCGAGTAATGAAAGTCTGTGATATCCAGAGAACGGACGTTTACCAACTACTAGCGCATTGTTTTAGAGGGCTGAGTATCCAGCCTCGTGTGATTGAACTTGGCGTTTTAAAAGGTGATAACGCAGAGGATATTTACAAGGCACTAACACCCTCTGTTTTAGTCCTGGTCGACGCGTGGTTGAGTGCAGTCATGAAATCGGATGATGATACTAACGCTCACCGCCCGTGGTTTAAAAGCGTTGATATCTATCAGGACTACTTCGGTGGTTCAATAAAAGAACAAAAGACGTTTGATAATCTTTACCAGCAAGTTATATCCAGATTTGTCAGTAATTCTTCGGTTCAAATTATTCGTAAAAATACTCAAGCCGCACGCTTGGATATCGCAAAAATGTGCGAGACCAAAGGTAGATTTGATTTGATATATATAGACGCTAACCATCAATTTGAGAGCGTTTTTGATGATTTGGTTTTTTATAAAGACTTTGTTGCTCAGAATGGCGTCATACAGTTAAATGACTGTTGCCATTCGGCAGCAGGCGTTGCACAAAATCTTGGCGTGCTCGAGGCTGTAGTCAAATTTGTCAAAGTTACTGATTACATCCCTTTAATACTGACCAATAGCAACTGGTCCGACGTGGTACTTGCCCGTCGTGGTAGTCAAATTGCTTATGGCTTAAATCGAGCCATCGAACAAAGTGTTATTCGATATGTCGAAGTTCCTCATCAATTGTTAGGTGCAGCTAGACTCGTTGGTGGCCGTCCTAATATCAGTTTTGTTTAAGTAATTCCTTATTAAACTGACTGGACTAGGCGTGTCATTGTTGTCAAAAACGTTTCAAAATCATGTTTTTGTGCGAGTGCATAGCCGCCTTCGATTAGCTTTTGCCTTAAGGCGGGTTGAGTAATCAAGATTTCCATGCATTGATTTAACGCATCTATTTGTCTGATCGAAAACAGAAGGCAGTTTTCCCCGTGGACCCAACCTAGCTCTTGATAGCCTGGCAACGCTGTTAAAATTACGGGAACGCCTAATGAGGCAGCTTCGATTGGCGCAAGCGCTTGCGACTCCGTCCATGATGGAAAGACAAACAGGTTGGCGTTTGCTAGGCGTTGTAAAGCCTCTTGACGTGATAACTCACCACTCCAAATTAGCGGTGAGTTCGATAATGCCCTTAGTTGATTGTAAATCGGACCAAGTGACTCGGCCATGGACAGGTTACCGATGAACTCGCAACTCAGTCGATATCTCGAAGATAGTCTCAACGTTGCAATGGCTAGCTCTGCTTGTCCTTTGAACATGCTTACCCGACCGATATTTAGTATTCTGAAAAAATCTTCTTTATTATTTAGACTTGAAGTAGGTGGTTTTGGAGTTAGATGATAAGGCGGCATTCCATTAGGAATGACGTTAACCCTATCTTTTGGTAAATGATAAATAAAACTTCGATAAACGTTCTCAGTCAACCATTTCGTTTGAAAGATAATTTTTCTGTATTTTGAGAATGCATCTCGCCAAACTTTAGGGCTGTAGTTTGTGTTGAAAATAACTGAGTCGCCTTCATGAACCCATAAAATTGCAGGAATATTTGAGGGGATCTTGTCAATAGTACCGATGTTTATCAATGAATTGACTACAACAAGCTTATATAGGTTGAAGTCAACTTCCGTGATGTCAATGTAGCAAACTCCTTTGTCACTAAGTCGTGATTTTTCTGCGTCGCTAACTCGTTTTAAGGAAGTCGCATCTATGACCCAATTTAACGATTGAGTCCAATGAGCGGCTGTTTCTAACAGCATAATTGCTGCGCCGTTAAGGCCAAAAGAGTGACCAAGACAGAGGATACGCATAAGAAATGTATGATTATCTAATTGTGATCGATCGGTAGTGTAATAGTGAATCCTAACGGAGTTGGCCTTGTTTGGCCTATAGAACTGGGTCGCTTATAAGATATGAAACTTATAGAGTAAGAGATATTTTTGATGCACGATACTGCAATGGAATTTGGTCAAGCATTTTTTTCAAGCTATTTAGACGCAGCCAAAGGCATGGCATTTCTTGATATTGGTGCCCAAGATGTCAATGGTTCGTTACGTAAGGTAGCTCCGCCAGAAAATACTTATACTGGTGTCGATTCAGTACAGGCTAGAGGGGTGGATATCGTATTGTCTGATCCCTATCAATTACCGTTTTCGGACGAAACATTCGATGCAGTTGTCAGTTCCTCGTGTTTTGGGCATATAGAGTTTTTTTGGCTAGTTTTCAATGAAGCCTTGCGGGTTTTGAAACCTAAGGGACTTTTATATATCAATGTCCCGTCGAATGGTGATTTTCATCGAGCGGTAGTTGATTGTTGGCGGTTTTATCCCGATAGTGGATTAGCTCTACAAAGATGGGGTAACAGAAATGGGTATAGTGTTTTACTGTTAGAGTCCTTTATAGGCATGCGCAAGCTAGATGTATGGAACGATTTTGTCGCCGTTTTTATAAAAGATGCCCGCTATGTTGATCAGTACCCTAGGCGAATTCTTGACTTACCAGTTAACTACCTTAACGGTTACAGACATGGCGCATCTCAATTTGATCGATTCAGTTCCAAAAATCAAGATCAGTTACTTCAAAATGGCATGCTGAATATATTAAGCAACGTTACAAAATAATATGGAAGTAACTAATCATGATCTTTACACCAAAATTTTTGTTTATTCATGTCAACAAGCGTTGCAACTTGAAATGTAAGCACTGTAGTTTTTGGGAATTAAATGATGATGATAAGGATAATTATCTTTCTTGGCCTCGTAAAAGAGAGATATTGCAAGAATTCTCGGAACTAAGTCCTAATGGTTCGGTAGTCACTTGCGGTGGCGAAAGTATGCTGGACTTAGAAGATTATTTTGCTATTTCTAAAGCATGCAGACATTTGAATCTTAAAAATTTATCAGTCGCTAACGGCACCCGTGTTAGGGATCTGGACATTGCTAAAAGACTTATAGAAGAGGGTCCTCACGAAATTTCAATCTCTCTGAATAGTCATTTGGCTAGTTTGCATGATGAGACGCGGGGGGTGATTGGTTCATTCAGTAAAGCAGTGCAGGCGCTCAGATTACTCCTAGAGGCGCGCAGTATGACACCTGGTTCACAGACAAAAATATATGTGATGGGTCTCATATTTGATGAAAACTATCGCTCTTTAAAAGATTTTTATGACTTCGTTCTCAACGATGTCGGCGCAGATAAATTAAAGTTAAATTTTCTACAGCCTTCTTTTGGACATAATCAACCAGAAGATGAATTTTTTGCGAAGCACCACAAAATTGATCCAAAAGTTCTTTTAGAGGTGATTGAAGAATGTGATGTGACTTTCAACCTCCGTTTAAATCCTAAATGGAAGGCTAATGTATCGATGTACTTTGAGAGTTTATTGCGGAGTAAAACGATTCAATTTGGTTGGCGCGACAGCGCACGTACTCAAGATCATATTTGCAATACTTATGAAAGAAATATGATGGTTGATCACTATGGTTTTGTGAGGTTGTGTTTTTCCTCGGCTTTTCCTGGTGTTCAGCTAGAGAAATATGGGGATTTAAGTAAATTTTGGTACTCAAGTGATTCTATTCGTGAGGACATGAAGAGTTGCAATCGCTACTGTGGTATTAGTCATAGCGTTCGCAGAGAGAACAGCACCATTAAATTTGCATAAATACAATTTGGATTTAAAGGCTTATGAGTGACCCGAGCCACGATTTATATGAGCAGGCCAAAGCCGCCATATCAGAGAAAAATTGGTCTATTGCAGAGTTATTACTTACAAAATGTTTAAGTGATTTCGGCGAAAACGCCCGTCCGGTTTGGTACTTCTACTTAGTTAATGTAAAGCGTCGGTTAGATAAATACGATGATGCCGATCTGATTTGTCTGGGAGCAATCGCTAAATTCCCAAAACATGCACAAGGCTATGTCTGTCAAGCTGAAAATGCTTTGTTAAATCAGAAATGGAAGCTCGCCTGTAGGTTATGGCGCGAACTAATCGAAAAATTTAGCGAAACCGTCAATCCGATTTGGCGCGTAAATTTATGTTTTTGTCTCTATAAATCCGAGTCGTCAGAAGTTTCAGGCGTTGCAGCGAAAATTTTTGAAGATTTTTCAGAATTTAAAAGTGTAACGCCTAATTTGTATGCCAACGTTGCAATCAAGATGGCGCAAATAGAGCAGTTATCGATCGCACGATTACTTTGCGCGCAATCCTATCAATTATTCCCGGCTTCCGCAGAGGTTTTTCGTGCAATAGCCTTTGTTTCACAGAGACAACAGTTAAATCTAAAAGCAGCAAAGGCTTGGAGAACTGCGGCCGAATTAAGTAGTGGCGGGGTATCAATAGAATATGCATATTCGGAGATTCTGTGCTTAATTAGAGCCGGCAGATACTTGGCTGCCAAAGAAAAAATTCATACGCTGCAGGGCATCGCTCCCGATCATGAAAAATTCTGGATGGTTAAGTTGGAGTATTTTCAGGCCTTAGGTGAAATGCACGATGCATTTAAAGTCATGCAAATCATCGCAACTCGAGGAAACCTACTCAAGTTAATACCGCTAGCCACAATCGCTTCTATTTGCAAGGAGGCAGATTTGACGGTTGAGCAGGCTAAGGCATTTGTCTGCGCCGATGAGTGCCGCACAGACCTTCTCGCCCAACTTGAAAACTTATACGGCCAGCTTAGCCCAGGTGACGAAAAAGTTTTTGAGATATTGGAAAATAAAAATGAGCTGTGGTTTGAAGACCAGCAAGAACGGAATCTCAAGTTAAGACTTTTAAAAAGAAATTTTTTGAAAGACCGAAGAATCGGTAACTTTACCCATCTTGTGAAATATTGGCTTACTTTTAGTAATCCTGCCGAGCTGAGATATTTGTGCTTATTAGCGACTCGGTTATTTCCGAATTCATTGTTGAAATATCGCTTAGATTTAATTTCAGGGAAAAATAGTGACTTTACGGCAATACTTCAGGAGCCATGGAGGCGGTTCTTGCCATGTCATGCAGATTCGATCAATAGTCAACTAGACCAAGTTCCATACAAAAAACTTTACTGCATTGTTGTAGTCAAAGACGAGTCGGAAATGCTTCCTCATTTTCTTGCTCATTACCGAAAAATCGGTGTTCGTTCGTTTATCATCATTGATAACGATCCTGACTGTGACATGACGATTGAGGATGATTTACGGGATGGACTAGATATAATCATGATCAAAGCGCCGTTTGGTTTTGCAAAAAATAATCACGGCATGAATTGGATTAATGAATTTCTAAATGCTCAAAAATGTGAGTGGCTACTGTTTGTGGATATAGATGAATTTTTTATCTACCCGCGTTATGAAGAAATAAATATTTACGCATTTATTGATCAATTAGCCGCGGTCCATCAAACGGCGGTATCCGCCTTCATGCTTGATATGTATGACCTTCAGTATCTGGAGCAGTCGATACCCGGCCCTAATATTGAAGAGCACCTTTATTTTTATGATGAATATTACTTCGTCACAGATCTTTTCCCGCCATACCGCTTTATTACAGGTGGCGTTAGAGGCTCTGGACGATGGTCTAATATGCTGAATAAGGTACCATTAATAAAAGCTTCTGAAGAGATTCGCTATATCGGTAATCACTCAGTTTCTCATTGCGCGATTGGTAAAAATACTGCTGTTCTGTTGCATTACAAGCTATATCGAGATCGAGATTTATTTCAACTGACTGCTAAAGGTATTAGTAATCATAAAAGAATCTCAGACCGATCCGCTGGTTGTATTGCAAGGCACATTGATATATATCGTAGGGATCAACTACAAGATTTTTTTAATAAAACTAAAAAATATGTAAGTTCTAACCAATTAGTTGAGCTCGGCTATTTATCAAGTAGTGACTAAACTGACACAGGCTATTTAGGATTACGAATATGTCTGAAGCATCGCTTGATATAACTATCAGTAGTTTGTTAATACAAGCTCTCAAGCTCTATCAAAATGGTCAGGTAAAAGACGCAAAATTAATTTACAAAAAAATTCTGAGTATCGATGCCTCGGATGTACAGGCATTGAGTAATCTCGCGATGCTTGAGGCGCAGCAAGGAAATTACCAGCAAGCAATAGCGCTAATGGATAATCTTTTGCTTCAACGTCCCAGCGATGCGGTACTGCTGTTTAACCGAGGTCTCGCGCTAATGAGACTCGGTAGAAATCAGGAGGCGCTAAATACTTTCGAGACCGCAGTTTCAATAACGCCGACATATGCTGTAGCCCATTGCTGCCGGGGTGATATTTATCATGTGCTTAGCAAAAACGAGTTAGCGCTTGAAAGCTACGATCTTGCAATTCTCTATGATTCTAAATTAGCACAAGCATATAACAATAAGGCCAACGTATTAAAACACTTGGGACAATTTGAAAATGCCTTGAAATATTATGAGCAGGCAATTTCACTTCAACCTGACTATGCGACCGCATATTACAACCGAGGTGTTCTTTTACAACTAACGACTCGTTATGAAGAGGCGATAGTGAGTTTTGATTTCGCTATAGCGACTAATCCAAAGTATTGGGAGGCGTATCAACAACGAGGGATAATCTTCCACACTTTGGGTAGATTCAATGAATCTTTGGAGAGTGTTGAAAGCGCGATTAAATTGAACGGCAGTAATCCAGAGCTACACAATAATCGCGGTGCAGTGTTACAGCACATGACTAGGTTTCAGGATGCACTTAAAAGTTATGACCAGGCTTTAGCGCTTAACGAAGGCTATTACGAGGCATATGTCAATCGTGGCGTTGTTCTCAAGTATCTGAGACGACTTGATGAGGCAATCGATAGTTGCGACGCAGGCATTAGACTGAAGCCTTGCGTGGCAGAAGGGCATTGGAATAAGTCGTTAATTCTTCTGACATATGGCAAGTTTTCGTTAGGTTGGGAAGAGTACGAGTGGCGGCGAAAGAAGCGGGATTCAAAACTTAGTCGTCGATTATTTACGCAACCGAGCTGGACTGGCGACCAATCCCTACAGAATAAGACGATTTTCATACATGCAGAGCAAGGCTTAGGAGACACGATACAGTTTTGCCGATACATACCGAAACTTGCGACACTTGGCGCAAAAGTCATTTTAGAGGTTCAAGCACCCGTATTTAATTTGTTGACTTGTCTAGAAGGCGTATGGCATATGATTAAACAAGGTGAAGTGATCCCCGATTTTGACTTTCATTGCCCGCTTTTAAGTTTGCCATTTTGTTTTGCTACAGATCTTGATAGTATCCCAGCTCCAAAAAATTATATTAAAGCAGATAATGCAAAAGTTCGACACTGGCATGCGCTGTTGGGACCTAAACGCAGGTCAACCAAGCTACGTGTTGGTGTAGTTTGGAGTAGCGTTTCAAAATTCAAATACGATAGTTGGCGCAGCATGCCGTTAGTTACGTTTATGTCTGGTTTGCCTACAGATAACATTGAGTATATTTGTTTGCAGAAAGAAATCAAAAGTGCCGACAGAGCCTTACTCGACAGTAAGACAGATATAAAATTTTACGGTGAACTATTAAACGACTTCGGCGACACGGCAGCGTTAATAGAGAATGTAGACTTGGTCATCAGTACCTGCACGAGTGTGCCGCACTTAAGTGGCGCTCTTGGGAAGCCAACATGGATTTTGTTGTCTGAAGTTGCAGACTGGCGTTGGCTTTTGAATCGTAAGGATAGCCCTTGGTATCCAAACGTGAAACTTTATCGACAGAGTGTGATAAACGATTGGACACCAGTCGTGGCTCAAGTTCGAGCTGATCTTAAACAAGTGTGTTCGTTACAAAAAATATAATGCGAATCCTTGTTGCTACCCACTCGTTTGGTCATAATGGAGCTGCGTTTATTTTAAAGGTAGCCCTCAACTACTGGATTAAAAAACTTGGCTGGCAGATTGACGTATTGGTTACTCCATCGATGCAGCAAGCTTGGGGAGCGGTTTTCCTTGAAATAGGTGTTAGGCCTATCCTAAGGACTGATAGCAAAATAAATTACAAGTTTGTTCTGATAAATACAATAATCGATGCGCCGAACATAGAGCAGTTTTTTGGAAAGTTGCCAATCGTCTTATGGGTTCACGAGGGAGTTTCAGTTGTATATAACTCAACTAAATTACCGATCGATTGGGTTCGTCTATTTTCAAAAATAAATGTATTGATTTTTGACTGTGAGTGGCAAGTTGCGGCCGTATTTCGCAGCTTTATCCATCACTTACCTGAACAGCGGATTAAAGTTGTCTCTTGCGGTGTCAAATCGCCTGATGTCATACCCATCAAACAAATCAGTCCCTCCAATAAGCTACGATTAATAAATATAGGTAGCGTATACGATAGAAAACGTCAGACTGATTTAGCGGCGGCAGTAATAAATCTGACAAAAAAAATCGATATTGACTGTATCTTTATCGGTGATTTAACAGACGTATCTTCATTCCGAGTTGAAGTTGAATCTCTTCTCACTGATTACCCTGGGGTTTTACATTGGTTGGGAGTTGTAAGCGAGGAGAAAAAATATCAAGCGCTTTATGGAGCTGATATCGCGTGTTTTCCCTCGCGGGATGAAACATTCGGCATATCGGCCTTAGAAGCTGCACTTTGTAGGCTACCGGTCGTGATGGCCGACTTACCTGTATATGGTTATGTAGGCTGGGTCGATGGGGTCAATTGTTTGAAGTACCCCGTTGGCGACGTGGTGGCACTACAAAACAAAATTGAAGCTCTGTCGAATAATACTGAACTTAGATTAAAAATTGGAGAGGCTGGCGCTGCCTTGGCCAAGACATATACTCTTGAAAAGTTTTATGCATCAATCACAAAAGCAGTACTAAGTTTTGAGGCTAGTTGTTGAGCGTTAGCGCTCAAACATCCAAAATGCTTCATGTGGGCTAGGACTTTTTGAATCTGAAGGAATGAAATCTGCGTTATTAGCGCCATTACAATGCTGAGATAGGTAAATATTCACAAGATCGATTTTGCGTTGATATTCGTCATTGGATAAATTATGAACGTAGCGAGTTAGTTTTTTAGCTCTCGAGATCTTGGAGAACAGGTCTATCCCAATCAATCGACCTTGGGCGTTTGCAGCGTATGGAAGGTCTTCATAAAAAGCGACACAAGCCTTATTAGCACTGATCTCCTTGTAATTATTTAATATCGCTATCAGGGTGGATAAGTGGTTCCTATGCCCCCCAATTGCCATTGGGCAAAATATTATGCTTTCCTGTGAGTTTTTTGTCATATCTTTCAATAAGCTTACCAACCTACTTTCCACTAATTTAATTTCCTTGCTGAGGTCGCTTAAATCCAACGGTTTCAAACCACTGCCGGTGGCGTCAGTTAAATCCAGATTTTCCCGTTTTAAACTTAGTCGATTTGCCCATTCTTCGTCTTCGCGGTTTCTAATTTCAGAGACGTTATCAATTTTTGTTTTGTTTAAATATAAGTAGCTCATAGGCCGAGCGACAAAGTCACTCCGACTAAAGATATTGATTAAGTTTCCACCTGGTGCTTTCGCAATGGTTGCCGACAGTGAGAAACTAATATCATCGACATGAGGAGACAAGTAAATATGAGTTGGCATATCGTTACATGTTGCTACAAAATTTAGTTGTTACGTCTAGAGTCTAAAGGTTTAGTTCGAAGGAAATACCTAATGTCAAAAGAAAGCGATTTAAGGGATCTAGTTAAATGTTATTTGGAGTCACCGCAGCCTTCGTTCAAGGTTACTAACTATTTTCCTGTCTATGTGGACTTATTTGGTCATCTAAGAGGTACAGAGTGTACTTTTATAGAGACGGGCGTCCTTAACGGTGGCTCTCTTTACATGTGGCGAGCGTGGTTGGGAGATCGCGCCAGGATAATCGGAATTGATCTTAATCCGGCAGCGGAAAAATGGCGAGATCACGGCTTTGAGATTTACATTGGAGATCAGGGTACGCCTGAATTTTGGCGTGAAACGTTCAGTAAAGTAGGTAAATTTGATGTTTTGTTAGACGACGGTGGACATCAATCGTTTCAACAAATTGTGACATTAACCGAAGCCATGAGAGCTGCAAAAACCCAATGCATCATTGCCATTGAGGACACATGCACTAGTTTTTTTAGAGAATTTTCAGGGCACCACGAATACAGTTTTTTGCAATATGCGAAGGATTCGACCGACGCCATAGTTGCAAATACAAGCCATTTTTATGACGGTGAGTTCCCCAAAGTAGTAAATCAGAAAATCGTAGAACAATTTGCTCGGGTATACAGCGTCCAATTTTTTTCTGGTATCGTTGCTTACACGCTTAGCCCCGCAGAAATGGAGCGGCCCCAACCTATCTGGAACCGTTTGCCGAAAGAAGCTGCCGCATCCGATTTTAGATATAACGGCGTTTCATCTGCAAAAATAGAATGGCCGAATTTATTTACTGAGCATACGATTATCCTTAGGGGCGGTCCCAAATAACCAAGACAGACTAAATCAGTTTGAGTCGGCCTTCACTTTCTCGTGCTCGTATGCAAGGCAACAAAACGCCGGATTGTCTGTTTTATATTTTTGAACGGAATTCGTATCTTCTGACTTTCTATGATACTTGTCAGAGCAGCTTCGGGTGTCGCAAAGCCCATAATATCTGGCAGCCTATAAGTCGGGTATTCAATTAGCACCGCTCCAACGAGTTCGTCCAAGCTTAAGCGACGGTTGCGTCTTGGGTGAGGATGAATATCCACTGTCAGTCCCCAGCCTGCGTAAAAGGGTAATCCGTAGGTCACTACTTTACGATTTCTGAGCAGAGCCTCGAATCCGGTAAGTGATGTCATGACATGAACTTCATCCACCGCACCGATCAGATGATGAATGGATGCATGAAGAATAATCTCGTTACAGTATGCGCCTACACGATCCTCGCTCGCGCCTTTACGCCTGAGTTTTGCGACTACGTCTGGATGAGGTTTATACAGGATATACGCTCGTGGATTTGCAGCTCGTACAGCTTTAAGCAAGTCAATGTTACGTTTTATTTCTAGCGTGCCATAGGCTATGGATGCATCGCTTTCGACTTGGCCTGGCACAAGGATGACTTTCCGGGTGTGTGGCGGTCGGCGCCAGAGAACTCCGGGAAGGTTGTATTTGGATAGTCCAGCTTCGACAATTCGGCGCCTTAATTGCCTTGCCCTTTCAAGCGTGACATAGTCGGGTTGGTAGCTAAGTAGCATCGTTTCCAGGTCAGAAGGTTTCGACGCATCATAATAAATTCCTGAGGTGTCTCCGACCCATGAGATAGGTTTGATTAAATCTGCTCCCAGGCCGACTGATCTGATAAAACCATCTTCTAAGCGAATAATTTGTAAGTCTGATCGAGCGATAGTTTGACTGCCCCAGAGGGCGACCATGCCATTAGCGGGTACAGCATTAGCATCGCGAGTAAAAATGATTTCACTGCCGTCTAAAAAATTTCTAACACTTTGACGCTTGTTAAAAGAAAATCCGAGTGCGTAAATAGTTCGAGCAAACTTTCCTCTGAATTTTCGTTGCAGTGCAATCCACTCTATGACCTTTTCTACCTCTGTTAGCTGATGTGTTTCTGGATGTAAATATTTTGGGTAGTCTATCAAGGCTGCATAAGTAAGTTGCTCAAGCGTGATGGACCCTCGTCTTGAAGGGGGGGCCAAGCAATCAATAGTTAGACCCCAACCTGCGTAGAAAGGCATACCGAAAGTGTAGACAAGCCTTCCCCAGAGTAGGGCTTCAAAACCGAGTTGCGAAGTCACTGTGTAGACTGCATCTGCGAACTCAAGTAACCGCGTCGGGTGTGCATCGTCCGTAATGATCTCGATTCGTGGGTGGTCCTTGATAGCTAAGCTATCAAAATAGCCTTTTTTATAGCCGGCTCTCACCTCGGGGTGGGTTTTTATCAGTACCATGCTGCTGGGGTGTCGGCTTAGTGCACTCTCAAGCATATGGGTAAAACTTGATGCATCCGCTTGTCCGAGTGTGACTGAAGCATCGTCCAAGGTTTGATCGATTACCAGTACATAGCGGACAGGTAATTCTTTTTCGTACTCTCTAAGATGGTTGTACTTGGATATACGGTGTTTACGCCATAAGTGCATCAGATTCTGGCTGCGCTTAAATTCATTCTCGCTTAGACTTCGTTGTGCGAGTATTTCTAAGTCAGAGACTTGACTGGCGTTGTAATAGATACCCTTTTGATCAACGATTAAAGACAGCGGCGCATGAGTTTTACCGAGCCCAACAGATCGTATAAACCCGTCTTCAATTGCAAGATAGTCAAGTCCAAAGCGCTTGGCGTAAAGTCTTGCTCGCTGGGCAGTTTTTTTATAGCCCCAACCCGCAACCGCTGCGATAGGCTCCCAAAATATACCTAAGTGACAATTTACGACATGCGCACCCAACAAAACTTCAAGATAGGGGATCTTAAATAGTCCGCGCGACATGATGCCAATTGGTTTAACTTTTTTGCCAAGAGGCGCATTGGCACCTATCATTTCCATTCTTCGATATTTAATTGTTTTGAATGGACTGCTTTTTTATCAAATAGATTTACTAAACACTTGGCCTGCAACAACATCTGTTGACGGAAAGTATCCTGGTGTGAGAGTTGAAGGATGGCATCTATCCAGGCGCTGTGCGTCATTTGAACTAGCAAGCCTTGATGACGATGCGTGAGGATGTTTTTTATTGGACCAAGTTCGGCATAAATGCCGACGGCGTTTGCGCGAGTGATATCGAAAAACTTAGTATAGGACCTTGCTTGATTAAACGCACTGTTAAGTAACGGAGCTAGGCCGACATGTCTGCCAGGGGCTGTTATGAAGCTTTGGTAGGAAAGCCATTTCATGGGATGTACAACCGTGACGCGTGGTAAGCCACGATAGAGTCGGTTCACTTCTGAGTTGCCAATCAACTCGAAGCAAATTTTGGGATCTCGCTCGAGTACTACTTTTATGACGGGGTAAAGCCAGACAATTTCGTTATAGTGAGAAGCACTGCCGTGATAAAAAACGCGCAAGGATTCGTTCTGACTCGCTATGGGTTGAGGTAAAAGCAGATTGGGGGCCAAAGCGGCATACTTTTTAAAAAGCCAGTCGCTCGATACCCATAATTCAGCCTGCATCGTATGGAGCCATTTTTTCTTTAATGTTGCATGGCGTAACAATTTATAGCGATAACTCAGGCTGAGGCCTTGAGATGCCTCGAAATCAAATAAATCATCGTCCATAAAATAGATTAAACGATTCAGTTGTGTCCGACTTTGAGTGATCAAGTTTTGCCAGAGTTTCGGCACATACCTTATAAAAATTACCGTCGCCTGACTAAGATCCGAGGCTTTTGGCAGGTCATGCCAGGTACACCTAATGATTTCGTCCCTTGTCGAGAGTAATTGAGGCAAGACGAAGTAATCTGTCGACGGATTAACGCCTTCTTCAACAATATAAGTCTTGCCGGGTAGGGGTGAGGCCATGGATAAATCGTTGTTTATTTTATCTACGATTTTACTTGTTTATGCGTTTGTAACTCCGAACCGATTGATTAAAAATGGATTGAAATTTTCAAAGCGTGATTAGAGCGATCATAGTAACTATATTTTCAGGAGATCGGACCCTACTTAACAACTACACCTGATTTCTTTGTGTCAAGTAGAACGAATATTGCTTAATCCGCATATTGTCCAGCTGATCGCAGTAGTGGACCCCATTTGTCAATTTCTGACTTTAGCCATGCTTGCAGCGCCTCGGGAGTTTGTCTCGAGGGTGGCTCTATTACAGCACCAAGCTCTTTGATCTTATTGACCACGGCTGGATCCTTCAGTGCATCCTGCAGTGCTGCGTTGAATTTGCTAATTGCTTCCGGTGGTACGCCTTTGGGGCCATATATGCCGTGCCAGACCACGACCTCGAAGTCTTTGAGTCCTCCTTCCTGCAGCGTCGGTGTGTCAGGTAAGGCGGGTATCCGCTTAGCGGTGGTCACGCCATAGAGTTTGACTTTATCTGCCTTGATTTGTTGTAGCGTTTGTGTGGTTTGGTCGCACAGTACGTCGACCTGACCTCCCAGCAGTGCGGTCATCGCAGGACCTGTGCCCTGATAGGGGATAGCTGTAAAGCCAACGCCCAAAGACTGCTGCAACAGTGTGCCGCATAGCTGAGACACTGCGCCTAGCCCTGCGTTGGCCAGATTAATCTTGTCGCTGTTTTCTTTTGCATATTTTATAAACTCGGCCATGTTGTTTGGTGGCAGCGTTTTCTTACCAAGCAAGGTCATGGGTACCAGTGCCACCAGTCCGACATAGCTAAAGTCTTTTGTGACGTCGAAAGGTAATTTGCGATAGAGGATTGGGCTCGTCGCCATACCATTGTGATGCAGCAGGAATGTGTATCCATCCGGTGCTGCTTTAGCGACGGCTCCCATGGCGACGGTGCCACCTGCACCAAGCCTGTTCTCAACCACAATGGATTGGCCTAGTGTCTTTGACATTGATGCACCCAGCGTTCGAGCCAGCACATCGGTTGGACCACCTGCCGCGAACGGAACGACAAGCGTGATCGGGCGGCTGGGGTATGTATCTGCGTGTGCGGGCCCTAGGGCAAGCGCCCAAGAGAGAAGTGTAAACAGCGCACAGTTAAACAATTTGTTAAGGTTCATCGCTAATCCGCTCTAGAGAGATGATCTGAGGCTAGTCCGCCTGCCTTACTTGGAGCTTGCAATAATGTGAGACTCGATCACTTTGAGATGAGATATTCAGAAAAGTTCGCTTCCAAGGGGACCCAACCCGATGGCGTGAGTACGGTGTCTAATTGTTCGTCGTGATCTTTCGCTTCGTAATCTGGAAATTCAGTTTCGATCGCACCTTCATCCCAACTGATACCGATGGTAATGGGATCCCTATCCTGATCCCTTAACTGATGTAAGGTTCTATCGTAGAAGCCTTTGCCGTAGCCCAGCCGATCAGCGAACTGTGTGTAGCCGAGAGTGGGGACTAGGATGATGTCCGGCGTGAGTGCATCTTGCCTGGGTGGCTCCAGCACGCCAAAACTGGCGGGAACCATTTCTGTTGAACTTGTCCAACGATGAAACTCAAGTGGTGCGTTTTTCTCCACCATGACGGGCAACCCAATCGTGATGCCTGCTTCATCCCACTGGTTGAGCAGCGGCTCGAGCTCTGGTTCGCCTTCCAGTGCCCAGAAAGCGGCGACGATGAGTGGACGGTTCATCCCTTTAGCTTTGGCTTGATCCATGGCTAATCCGAGCCAAGTAAATAGCCTAGCGCGAATCAGCAGGCTGCCGCGTTGGCGTTGTGCAACGTCAAGTGCTGCTCGGCGCTCAAGCAAGCGCTTGCGGATCAGGTCTGCGTTATTCTTTGGCATATGCGCTATTGTTATTAATTGCTAGTTGTAGATATACGTAGTTTGTGAAGTAATGTTACTAGGGCATCGAATGTTTCGTCAGACAAAGTATCAAAGTTTTTATCAATCTACTGTAATGTCCTCGTTGATACGAGGTTTACTGCCAAGTTTGCTCGGCTTGGCCCTCAGTGCATTCACTTTTAGTTCAACACTAAATGCGCAAACCCGAATTACGATTCAGTCTGATGGCACCATGGTGCAACAGCCTGAATCAGTTGCATTGCCGGCAAAACTACCCGAAGGAATGCCTGACTTGCCGACTCCTGTGGTGCCCTCGACAACGAACACACCTGCGACTACATCGCCCGCATCAAACACAACGAGCACTGTTAAGCCGGTCTTGCTGCAAAACTTGACTACTAGCGACGATACACCTGCAGCGCAAGCAGTCGTCAAAGCGCGGGAGGCAATGAATAAAAAAGCCTGGCTGCAACTTGCGAGCTTGGTGGCGCCAGCAAAGAGCGACATTCTCGGTATTTATCCCGAGTTTTGGGATGTACGTAACCAAATGGCGGCTTATCGGAATCCCGAAGCCGATCAGGCTTTAAATACGTTTCTGCAAAGGCATGCTGGTACGTTTCTCGCCGACAGATTGCGAGGTGAATGGGTGTTGGCCGCGGCGCGATCCGGTGATTTTGACATTGTTCGCAGCCTAGGTCCTGTCCTGAATTCGAACAACCAGATTCAGTGTGCGCAATTACAAGCGAGTCATATGACGGGACAACGTGCCACGTCGGCACAAGCGCTGCGGATTTTTGCTGCAGGCGGCGCCTGTTGGGCCTTGTTTGATCAGTTAGTTGCTGATCGAGTCCTGGACGCCAAAGATCTGATGCCGCTGTTACAAGATGCGATCGAGGCTAACAAAGTTGGTGATGCGCGGCGTTTGGCTGCTTATGTCTTTGATCAGAGTGATCAGCAGGCATATGACGCGATGATGAAAGAACCGTTGAAGTGGTTAAACGCGCAGGGCGGACAATTGTCGCCTGCGCGCAGTGAGATTGCAGCGATCGCGTTGGCTCGCATGGCTCGCAACGATTTGGATATGACGGCAGGATACATTGAGCGAAGCGCCAAGCAAAAATTACCGATTGAAAATCTGCAATGGGTATATGGACAAATGGGCCTGCTGGCTGTGGGTAATCTGGATCCGCGAGCTGATGGGTTCTATCATCAAGCCGGTCTAATCCGGATGTCTGATAACAACAATGCATGGCGAGTGCGTGCGGCGATTCGTCACCAAAACGTAGATTGGGCCTGGGTTGTTCAGTGTGTCGACAAAATGCCGGCGCATATGCGTATGGAGTCGTCTTGGATGTACTGGAAGGCCAGAGGACTTGCCGCTACCGGTAGGACCGAGGAAGCGAAGGCATTATTTGCTAAAGCAGGGCAGCACTTTAACTTTTACGGGCAGTTGTCCTTAGAGGAAATCGGCCAGCCGATAGCCATCCCCCAGCCGGCCGCAGCCGTTACTGCAGAGGAGTTACAGCAAGCTAAAACAAACATTGGCTTGCAACGTGCGATTGCTTTGTTTAAGCGCGGTAATCGACCAGATGCAGTGCCCGAGTGGAATTTTGCTTTGCGTGGCATGACTGATCGTCAACTACTCGCCGCTGCCGAGCTGGCTCGCAGTGTTGATATTTATGATCGCGTGGTCAATACTTCAGATCGCACGATTAAGGAGTTTGATTTCACGCAGCGTTACATTGCACCTTTCGAAGGCAAGGTCTCAGCGCAGGCACGTTCAATTGAGCTTGATCCGGCCTGGGTGTATGGTCTTATCCGTCAAGAGTCCCGTTTTATTATGGACGCCAAATCAGTAGTTGGTGCGTCCGGCTTGATGCAGCTTATGCCCGCTACCGCTAAATGGGTTGCCAATAAAATCGGCATGACAGATTTTCATCCAGGACGAACGATTGACTTTGATACCAATACTAAGCTTGGTACAAATTATTTGAGTATGGTGTTGCAAGATCTAGGCGGCTCTCAAGTGCTCGCAAGCGCGGGCTATAACGCTGGTCCCGGTCGTCCAATGCAGTGGCGTGCCAAATTGACGCATGCTGTTGAGGGGGCGATCTTTGCTGAGACGATTCCATTTAACGAGACGCGCGACTACGTTAAGAACGTACTGTCTAATGCGACCTACTATGCCGCGTTATTTAGTGGCAAGCCTCAATCCTTGAAAGAACGTTTAGGTCAGATCATCCCGCAACCTTACGGCAAGACACCCTTACCGTGACCAAGCATGCTGTGCTCGCGGGTCTGAAGGTATATGTGGTCGGTGGTGCAGTGCGCGACGAGTTGCTAGGGCTTGTCGCTGGTGATCGCGACTGGGTTGTCGTTGGGAGTACTCCGGAAGACATGTCGCGTCGTGGGTTTATACCGGTCGGCGGCGACTTCCCGGTATTTTTACATCCAGATACTAAAGAAGAATATGCGCTTGCTCGTACTGAGAGAAAATCGGGACGTGGCTACAAGGGTTTTACTTTCTATACTGGCGCCGACGTATCTCTTGAGGATGATTTGTCGCGGCGCGATTTAACCATTAATGCGATGGCACGCGGCGATGACGGTGTGTTGATTGATCCTTTTGGTGGTTCAAAAGACGTGGCAGCACGCGTGTTTCGTCACATCGGGCCAGCTTTTGAAGAAGATCCGGTAAGAGTATTAAG
>Ga0164296_1001102_pt1 | contig 30032 bp, 20 predicted proteins | sample GEODES057metaG_FD_113533 | JGI IMG/M metagenome (GOLD analysis project Ga0164296, IMG submission 113533) | Dystrophic lake water microbial communities from Trout Bog Lake, Wisconsin, USA - GEODES057 metaG | ecosystem: Environmental > Aquatic > Freshwater > Lake | place: USA: Trout Bog Lake...
GGATCACTCCAGCAACCGTTGCAGGTATGCCAGTTGATCACGCGGTAGGGATTTTCGAACTCTGTTGATGGGAGCGAAAAGCCGCTGATCAGCACCACTTTGGCGCCGGCTGCCCACGCAAGCCACGCAAGTCCGCTCGAGAGTCCCACGAAGAAGTCGCAATGGCGCAGGTACCGGGCGGCTTCAGCGAGCGAGATGCCGGTCATGTCCTCGGCACCATGCGGGATGTGCGTCCACATGAGCCCCGTGCCATGTACCGGCTTCTGATCGATGCAAATCACTCGGTAGCCATTTTCCTTCAGGAACCCAATGACCTCTCGCCAGCCATTGGGGTTGTTCCAGTATTTCGCACCCGAGGTCGCCTGGACCGCGATACAGACATAGCGCTCTGCAATCGGCCGTGATTCGTCAGGAAGCGACAGTGTCGGCGGGGCGTCGGACGGGTCCACGCCAAGGATGTAGCCGGCGGTGCGGCCGAGGCCGACGTGCCGAAAATCGATTGGCTGGCGATCGCAGGCGCCGTCATCGAAAAACAATCCCATTGAATAGGTGGCATACACCCGCTCGGCCAGGCGCTGCTCATGCGCCTCGGCGTGGGTCACGAGGGTGAGGCTCGGATAGCTCTGCTTCAACAACGGGATGATCAGGCCGGACAGTGCCACCGTCACGCGGCAGGTCGGATGCTTCTTCGCGAAGCGGTCGCAGTAGCCAAACCAAGAGAGCGTGTCGCCAAGCGTTCCGATCGGGAACTGGATCAGGACGTTGCGGTTGTGCAGGTCATGATCATGGGTGAGCACGAGTCTCGGTGCCTGGCCCTCGTCGATCGACCAGATCTCGATGCGAAACCGCACGTACCAACGCTTGCTGGAATTGATCTGCGCGCCCTTGTTGTCGCTCTCGAAGAGCACATTGCCGGAGTCGAGATCCTGGAGACGCACGCGCCAGGTACCACTCTCGCGGGCGGGCAGGCGTACACGACAACCGTCGTTGAAGTCGAAACAAATCCCTTCCGGCGCCACGAGCGTCGGCTCCGCAGCCGCCGGTGGGTAGGAACCGCCGCCCGCTGTTGCCGGCATCGCGCCCGTTCCCATGGGGGATGCGACCGGCGACACGCTGGGTGTCACGGGGGCTTCCACGGCCAGGTTGGGTTGTGCTTCGGCGTTCACCGCGGTGCCTTGAGTTTCAGTTGCGGTAGTCATGGATACGGTGTTCTCTGCAATGCTTAGGTTAAATATCACCACTCACGCGAAGCACCCCCGTTTGGGGTGGTGCATTGCCCGAAAAACGTCGAGCAAGTCGCGATTCAGCGCGGGCGTTATGTCCGAACGCGTCGGTGGGCGTCGCGCGGTTGAGATCCTTTTGAATCATGGCTTTTACGTTTCTCGGGGCGTTCCGTGGCGTGGATCAGGTGCGGTCGTGATGGGTTGAGATCGGTCAGAAGTACTGAAGAGGCGATCAGACGCGAGTTCTGCCGCTCGCGTCGGACTCAGGTCACAAAAGACAAGCTGTCAACGCCCGGATCGAGGGTGTCCCGTCAATTCCTTGATGGCGGTCTAACTTTGCCTGTGCGCCACGTCTCACGGGGACTGGCGAGTCAAGATTCAAACCGACTTTGTCGTGCGCCAGACCCATCCGGGTGGCCACTGCTGAAACTGTGCGGCAGGTCAGTAAACCTCGTGATCCCGGCTGATATCCTGCGGCCTTGTTTGCCGTGCATGCAGGTCGCCCTTGAAGCTCAGACTCGTCGGTCAGCGCAATCAACTGGGCGGCGGCACCCATTTCGGCGAGTTCGCCAACGCACTCAAACAGCTGAGCCATCTGGGTGCGTTGGTCGAAGAGTTAGACGCCTTCGATGAGGGCGCGATGGCCGCGGCCGCAGCGGCCAGTAGCGACCGGGATGTCACCGTGTGGTTCTGGCAGAGTCCGGCGATCACCCGGTTCAAAGGTCGTCAGATCGTTTGGGCGATTTTCGAGTCCGATAGGCTTCCTGCGCTTTGGATCGATTACCTGCGCGCCTATGCCGATCTGGTGTGGGTGCCGAGCCATTGGGGCCGCGATGTGCTCGTTGCCAATGGTCTAGATGCCGCGCGTATTGACGTGCTGCCGGAGGGCGTCAACGGCGACCATTTCCATCCGCATCTTAGGCAGTCGCTTGCGCGGCACGGTCAGCCGTTTCGCTTCCTGAGTGTTGGCAAGTTCGAAAAGCGCAAAGGGTACGAAGCGCTATTGGCGGGCTTCAAAGCGGCCTTCGACGGTCGGCCTGATGTGGAACTTCTGATCAAGGCGGATTACTTCATCGACCTCGAGCGAAAGAAAGCCGAGCTCATCGCCTTGGTCGAATCCATGGACATCGCCAATGTGCGCCTGTTTTGGGGGGCTTGGTCTCAAGAGCAGCTGTTTGCACTTTATAATTACGCCGATGCCTTCGTGTTCGCCTCGCGTGCCGAGGGTTGGGGCTTGCCGTTGCTTGAGGCTGCAGCGAGTGGGCTTCCGCTCATCAGTACCTACTACAGCGGCCACACCGAGTTTCTCCAACACGGCCAGCGGTCGTTGATCAAGATCGCGCACACGCTGGAGCCTATCGATGATCCGGACTTCCTTCGATTCTGGCCCGGGGGTGACGGCAACCCGGGGCAATGGGCGAAGCCCGCGGTCGAGAGTATTCGCGCCGGCTTGGTGCTGATGCGCGAAAACTACGCGAGTTACCAGCAGGAGGCGATGGCGAACGCACTTCGTCTGATAGACCGATTCAGTTGGCGCGCGAGCGCACATGCAGCGCTTGCAAGCTTGGACCGCCGCTCCCTGCTTCGCATCGACTACGCGATCCGAAGCGCCTGAGTCGTGATGCCACTCGACCATCAAATGTGGTTTGCGGCGCCTGCGCCGGCCGGCAACTCGGGCGTACGATTCGGATGAAGCCACTATTGACTGACGTGACGCTTTGCGCGGTCGATTGCGCGAACCCACAGCTTGCAGCCCGGGCGCTTGAGCGTTCGATGCAGCAGTGCGTTTTCGGGGCGGCGCTCTTGTTCTCCGATCAGCCGGTCGCAGGAGTTTTCTCGCATCGGATAATTCCTAGAATCGCCTCTCGAGAGGCGTATTCGGGCTTCCTGATTCGCGACCTGCCTCAGCATATCGAGACGAGCCACGTGCTCGTGGTGCAATGGGATGGTTACGTGGTCGATGCTTCCGCCTGGACCGAGGATTTTCTAGCCTACGATTATATTGGTGCCAAATGGCACTGGTATCAGGATCACATGCGGATCGGAAACGGTGGGTTCTCGCTAAGGTCGAGACGTCTAATGGCAGCACTCACCGAGTTGGCGGCGGTTTACGACGGGAGCGAGAACGAAGACACGTGGATAGGTCGTACGATGCGTCCTCGGCTCGAAGCGGACTTCGGTATTCGGTTCGCACCTGAAGATATCGCTGACCAGTTTTCCTATGAGCGCGCCCTGCCCTACCGCCCGACCTTCGGCTTCCATGGTCTTTTCAACATGGCGCGGCACTTGAATGACGACGCGCTGGTGGGATTGCTCGAGGCCAGCGACGGTCGTCTGATCGACACGACGGAGTTTTTGGACCTGATGGTGGCGGTCTTCGAAGCGAACAACATGGCGCTGTTTGAAAGACTTCGTGCCCAATGTCAGCGCTCGAAGGATCGAGAGGCGCTCTTGTCGAAGGTGCGACAGCGGCCCGTGTTGAGCGCCGCTTGGCAGGCTACTCTAGGTTAATGGCAAATTGGAAGATGCGTCGGTAGTCGGAGTCAGTCATGGAAAAGACGATCAAGGAAATACACAGCAGCAAGACCGGCAAAAGCAGCGACAAATGGGAGTCGTATCTCGACTACTACGATGCATTGTTGCACCCCTATCGGAACTCGCCGGTCCGACTTTTCGAGATCGGTGTCCAAAACGGCGGATCTTTGGAGACTTGGGCCCAGTACTTCAGTCATGGCACCCACTTTGTAGGCTGTGACATCAACGTCCGCTGTCGGCAGTTGGTCTTCGACGATTCCCGCATTCATGTCGTCGTGGGTGATGCCAACAGTCCGGACGCATATGCTGCCGTTCGGTCGATCAGCAACACCTACGATGTGATCATCGACGATGGTTCGCATCGTTCTACCGACATCGTCCAGTCGTTTGTCAATTATTTCCCGATGGTAGCGCCTGGCGGAGTGTATGTCGTCGAGGACACACATGCTTTGTACGGAACCCACTTTGGCGCCGATTATGGCGGGGGAATTCTGAACGAGCGCTCGGCGATCAAGCTGTTCCTGAAGCTCGCAGATGTCGTCAACTACGAGTGGTGGCATCAGGATGTCGAACTACACCGCTTCATGACGTCCTTCTTCCCAGCCGGCGTGCCGGATTTCATCGCGGCGGGATGGGTGGCCTCGGTGTCGTTCAGAAACTCCATTGTGGAGATCCGAAAAGAGAAGACGCCCGGCCATCGCAAGGTGGGTCGCCGACTGGTGTGTGGCACTGACCGGCGGGTATCGGATCCATGAGTGCGGCGAGTCCGATGATAGGAGGCGCGCCCGTCGCGGCGCTTGGCATCATTCAGGTTGGCGTTGCCGATCGGTGGCGTGCCTGCCTCTCAACGGGTAGCGATTCGGCTGTTGGATGAGTGGCACGACGGTCATTGTGATCGCCCGGGAGTCGGTATGAGTGTGACTTTCGAAACCAAGGTCTGGGAGAAGGACTGGCGATCAGTGTTGCGACCCGACTACCTTGAGTCGGTGATCGGGGGCTGTAGTTACCTTTTTGATCATCGCGTCGTCTACATCAACAACGTCGAGAATTTTCGTGAGGTGGGCGCTGCGGCCGAACGACTCGTGACACTTGGAATTATCGACGAGTTCGTATTCGTGGAGGATCACGCCATGGCGGCCTTGACCGCTGTCGGGCTGGATCGGGGCCAGCTCGGTAAAGGCTATTACTATTCGATCGCCGAACTGGTGGGCATCCACCGGACCACCACGGAGTATTTGCTGCATTTTGCAAGTGATTCTAGGCCCGCGACTGGGGTACCGGCGACCTGGCTGCACGAGGGAGTTACGCTGCTATCCAGCAATCCGATGATCAAGGTCTTCAATCTGACCTGGAACCATCGCTATGAAGAGGCACGCGCCGAGTCCATGGTCGAGACCGCCGAGGTGTTCATTGGCTATGGGTTTTCAGATCAGATGTATCTGATTAGGCCGCAGGAGTTCAGACAGCCGATCTACGGGTATGCCCATCCGTCGTCGGCGCGCTACCCGGAGTACGGTGGCGAATTATTCGAAAAGCGCGTCGACGCCTGGATGCGTACTACGGGTGCCCTACGCGCCACCTACAAGCACGGCAGCTACCTTCACGAAAATTGGTGACGGCGCTCGCCGCGACGACGGGGTGTCCCGTCAGGATGTCACGCCTCATTGGTGGCGAGTGACACGAGCTTCAACCCAGGCCACGTGGGTCCGCTCAGCGGGTGAAAATTGCGAACCTGACTGTAGTTGTCGAGCGTAATCGAATTCCAGAACGCCAAGTATGCTTGGGCGTCGAACTCGCCGGAATGACCCCAGTTTTCGAGTTTTTGTGCAATTTCAGCGGGCGTTCGGCCCCATGAGAAGTGCAGCATTCTTAAGGGCGAGGCAAGGCCCGGCTGGCCATTCATCCGGGCAATCCGATACGGTGCCCGCGAGAGGGTCGCGACGGGCGTCATTTCCGTTTGCGGATCAACGACCAGTGCCTGGTTGCCGAACACCTTGAACACCGATACCCAGAGGCCATACACATTGTGATCCTGAGGGTTGTGCTCGAGTAACCAGTCGCGGAATTCAAGTGGATTGAGCAAGATTTCGTCGGCATCGATCTGCACGACCCAGTTGCCCGGAGCTGCATGACCCGCCAGAAACGAACGCTCGTTGGAGTCATTGACCATCGGATGCGGGGAGTCGTGGAAATTGCCTTCGATGATGCGGATCTTTTTCGCTGTGTCGACACGCTTGATGAACTCGTGCACCGCGTTGATATCGACCTCGAACGGTTTTCTCGACCACGTCAGTCGATCGGCATCGAGGCCGAGAATGATCTCGTCGGCAATGTCGTAGTAGGACCGGATAGTTGCATAGGCATACCGGTAGTCATACGCGAGCAGCGTGATGATCGAGAGACCGGGCATGGCAGTGGCGTCCTCGGCGTGGCGTATCGATGGGGTCGCTTGGCGGGTGGTCTCAGCGAAGGCCCGGGATGCACCGGCTCGGGGTGCACGGGTCCGGGTGGTTTCGCTCGAGACACCGCCGATCGATGGGGATCACTCCGCCTTGAGCGGTTCCGCGCTCGACAGTCGGCCGAGCGAGAGTGACAGCTGCGCGCGCGCCACCTGCCAGGCGAGTTCGGCGTTGATTCGCAGTTGCCGCGCACTCGAGGCCGCTGACTGTGCGGTCAGCACATCGAGGATCGAGGCCACGCCCGACTGATAGCGGCCGAGAGCCACCTCCTCGTTGCTGGCGGCGGTCTTCAGTAGTGCAGCAGTGGTTGTCAGTTGTTGGTTCGCCGCATCCAGTCCGTGATAGGCATTCCAAACGCTGAGTGACACTTCGAGACGTGTTGCCTCGGCATCCGCTTCACGGGCCTTCAGCGTCGCCTGCGCCTCTCGCACACCGTAGCTCGTGCCAAAACCGCTGAACAGCGGCACGGTTACGTTGATGCCGATCGTGTTGTAGTTCTGGTGTGGCAAGCCGGTCGGATCTGTGAGCGTGCGACTCATGCCAACGGAAATCGAGGGCCGTCCGGCGGCGCGCGCCACCGACACTTCAGCCATCGCGGCGTCGCGCTGCGCCCGGGCTGCGGCCAGATCGGGTCGCTGCCGTTCGGCCTCCGACATCAAGTCGGCCATTCGCGCGGTCAACGCAGAGGGCTGTGCCGGTACCGGATCGGTAGCAACCTTGAGCCCCATGTTGGCGGTGGTGCCGAGGGTAACGGCCAAGAGTCCGTGAGCGGTTTTTGCGGCGGATTCCGCCTGAATGCGTGCGTAAACCGCCTGATCGTAGGCGGTTTCCGCTTGTAACACGTCGGCAAGCGTTGCCACACCGCCCGTATGGAGTGCCTTGGCGATTTCGAAACTGCGAGCGGTGTTGGTTTCGGTGGTCTTCGCAGCCGCGAGACTCGCCTCAGCGGCCGTGTCGCCATAGAACGCCTGCACGGTCGAGAGGACCGTCTGCTGCACCACATTGTTTGCCGTTGCGGAGGCGGCATCGAGTAACGATCGGGCACTCGAAATGCGTCCGCTGCGACCGCCGAAGTCATACAGCGTCCAAGAGAGGCTCAAGGCCGCATCGCGGACGTTCTCGGTGGTTGACGTGTAATTCTGGTTGGCATTGAGGTAGCTACCGACGTGATGGGTTTGGCCACCGGACGCCGAAACGTTGGGAAACCACTGACTCTCTGCACTGCCTAGCGCGGCGGCCTGCTGGTGCGCGCTCGCCCAGGCGGCTCGAGTGTTTGGATTGCGGCACAGTGCCAGGTCGACAGCCATTGGTAGCGTAAGGGTCGTGCCAGGAATAGGACAGTCTCGGCCGTCAGGGTCCTGTAAGCCCGCAAGGTGGCGTTGAAGCCCCGCCTCGGTACGGAACACATCGGGTTCGAACAGGCGGCTGTCCGGGGCAGCCAGAACCGGACCACTGATCATGACGCCGAGCAAGGCGAGCGTGGTACCGAACCGTGGTTGAATCTTTCTGTCGGGCGATGCGTGGTTGAACTGTGCCATGGTGTTTTTTATTACGACGAGGCGATGGCCAAGCCGCAGAACGGACTCCTGAATCCCGCGGAGACCCTCCCCGCACTGGATTATGACCGTAACAGGTGTGAGGCTCTGGAACCCCGAAGGCCGTCACACTCCTCGTCAGGACCGGCGGTTCCCGTCGTTTTGGCGCTCAGGCGGGCACGCTCCGTCCCTTGATCACGCCTGGCTCGCCCGATGCATCAGCCGATCCGGGCTACTCGCGGGTCGGTGGAGAACGCGTCCGAATCACCCAAATCCAGAGCCGCGTAGGCGCGTCCCATGGCCCGGTCAGTCGCTACCTGTCTTTAGCGACCGTGTCCTTTGGTGCGGGTTGGCGCTTGATTCGCCGCAGAATGTCGAGTGCGATAACCGCCTGATGGCCGTAGATCACGCCGACGTTGAACGTGTGGAGTCCGGTGGCGCCATGACCGACATGGTCGGCGGTGATTTCCTCCAGTTCAGTCTCGGCATAGCGTTCCGGATCGAGTTGATCGATGCGGTAATTGATCAGGCTATGCCCGTAAGAGGGCTGGCAGTTTTGTCCGCGGCGCTCCAGGTGGCCCTGGCTTCTGACGATCTGACCGGCCATCCGCGAGCCGCGTAGTCCCAGATGGATCGGACTCGCGGCGTGTTCGTGGTAAGGCCCTTCCAGCTTTGTCGCGACAAACAAATGCAGATTGTTGTCGTGATGTCCGTCGCGGCCGTCGCTCACGAACAGATACCAGTGTCCCGCATGTTGGTGCAGCACCGGGTCGACTCCGGCGAAGTCGTCAAGGAGTACCGCATGCTCCGAGAACGAGAATGTGCCGTCATCGGCGGGCAGGTCGCTACGGTAGAGCACGGTACGCCCGGACTCTCGTTGTTCGGGAAGCATGTAGACCGCGTCGGCGTCGCTGGGGATCCGAAAGACACCCGGAAATGACAAATGAAATGGCCGTTCCAGGACGACTTGTTCCTCGCCCGTGGGTTGGCCAAGTTTATCCAGCGAAACCGCCTTCAAGCGCCCTCGTGGGTTTTCGATGAGGTATTCCTCAAACAACAGCCACGTGCGCTCCGGTGTAGGCAGCAGATAAGGGTCAGCGATCACTCGATGGGCGCCAGGATCGAACCAATGGATGTGCTTTGGTGATTTTGTGAGGGTTCCGACCTCGCCGTTCGCATCCACCGGCATCAGGTAGGTTCCGATGATCCATTGTTGGACCGTTTTGGCGTGGAAGCGCGCGCTGAGGCGGCGCCATAGAATGCGCCCGGACACCGCAATGATGCCCCAGGCGCCGGGCACGGGGCGGACAGGTGGTGCCACCCTGGTGGCGGTCGCTCGCGGAACCCCGCGATGGGCATGCTCACGAACAAACGTTATGAACGGCGGGATGGCCGCCACGAGTTCCTGGTGGCTGAGTGCCGGAGAGTGCGGCGTGAGTCTGAACTCCCGGCAGGTAATCCGGTCGGTGATGCTGGCGTCGAGGCGCTCGAGGACCAAATGGGTGGACGGTGCGTGAGCCGACCAGGCCTGCCAGACGGCATGCGGTTCGGTGGCGCCGGCGCCATCGATCGACAGCCAGTAGACCGGTCGTCCAACACGCTCGCTAAAGGCCAGCGCTGTCGGTCGATCGGTGGTGAGCAGGATCGGCGCGGTGCTGCGGCCAAGGGTGGCGGCCAGCTCGCCGGCGTCGCAGGTCGTGCCGACGATGCACGGTGCCTGATTGAATGCGCGCGCGGCACGACGATCCCGTTCGGTGATGCCGGCAAGTCGACCAGTCCACGGGCGCGGTGTGGGACTCGGTAGGCGGTAAAGCGACGTCCGACCCTGAAGCGCTGCGGCGGGGATCGCTACGCTGTCGCCACCCGTGATCCATACGAGCGCATCATCCTGAATATCGTCGGTCGTCGTCGCTGTGCGCGTGGGTGATGGGGCTATGGCCGAACTCATTCGAGGATTCTGAAGGTCCACCTCCGGGGCATATGTGCGGTAGGTCGCAAATGCGTGTCGCATGCCGCTCGGCGACCCGGTCAGTCGCTTGAGTAGACCTCCATCCGGCCAGGGCTGCCGATCGGACAGCGTACGGCGCCTGCGGCCCGGTTGGACTCGGCGAGTCCGATGTGGTGGCGCCAGTCGTTCGAACACCAGCGACTCGACTCGAGTCCGGAGGCTGCCTATGCTTCGATCCGACATCGTGGAATAGTGTCCCGTGCCGTTCGTGGCGGGATCATGGAGAACAGTGAGTGAGTGATTTCTCGGCATGGCTGCTCGCAGGACTGATTGCCGCCGGGGCATTTCTCGCGACGATGGCGGGTGGGTTATTCGCACTGAAGTTGCGGGACCGATCCCATCTCATTCTCGGTTTCAGCTCCGGTACTGTGGTCGCCGTGGCGCTGCTTGACCTCATTCCGGAAGCCTTGCAGCTGGCCGGAAGGAGGCAGACGGCCTCTGCGGTCCTTTCCTTTGTGACGATGGGCTTTCTCGGATATCTGATCGCGGATCGTGCCCTGACGAGTCGTGTATCCGTCAGCAGCGATCGCGCTCTGAGTACGAACGCGGCCGGACGCAGCGGAACGGTGGGTGCGATCAGCCTTGCTTTGCACAGTCTTTTTGACGGCATCACGATTGGCGTTTCGTTGAAGGCGTCGATTTGGGTTGGACTCATCGTGACAGTTGGCGTCTTGGTGCACGACCTGTCGGATGGCATCAATACCGCGACGATCGTCTTGCGTCACGGCGGGACCCGGCTGCAGGCGTTCCGCTGGCTCGTCCTTGATGCGCTGTGCCCGGCCTTGGGTCTTGCGATCGCTGCCGCCATCACTCTTCCGGAGATCTGGCTGGCACCGGTCGTGGGGCTGCTCGGTGGTGGCTTTCTCTATATCGGGGCGAGTGATCTGATCCCGGAAAGTCACCACGCGCACCCGCGGCTACTCACGACGTTGATGACGGTACTCGGCGCCGGCGTGATCGCGTTGGCGCTGGCGCTGACTCGAGCCTTCGCCAGCGCTTGAAGTAGGACTTGGTTTTCATACATAAATATATGAAAATAATAGACTTATTTCCTCTCTCGTCGTTGTGCGATCAAGCGTGACGGTGGGTAAAAAGCGCGTCGCCAACCTCTGACGCGGTACCATATCGTTGTGCCACGCCCGCCGCGGACTTGCAGTCTCGGTATGGCCAGGGATCTGTAGGTGTCCGACTCCGGGGTAGATCATCCGCGTGTTAGGTTTTTTCGAACGACTGGTGGCGCCCTACCCGGACGGCGAGCCGCCTCCCCTGCCAAAGGGGCTGCTGGAGTTTCTGTGGGCCTGTACCCGGGGAGCGCGCGTCTACATCGCGACGATGACGCTTGCGACGGCTGCCATTGGTGTCTTTGAAGCCATGCTGTTCAGCATGTTGGGACATGTGGTCGATTGGCTCGCCAAGGTCGATCCCGCCAAATTGTGGGTCAGCGAGCGCGGGCATCTTGAGATGCTCGCCGGGATTCTGGCCGCCAGCACGGCGCTCGTGGCGCTTCAGACGCTGGTCCGTCGTCAGTCGCTCGCCGGCAATTTCGCGATGCGTCTGCGCTGGGACTTCCACCGGAAGATGCTCGCGCAGAGTCTCAGCTTCTATCAGGATGAGTTCGCGGGTCGCGTCGCCACCAAGGTGATGCAGACGGCGCTCGCGGTACGCGATGCGTGGATGATTCTTGGCGACATCCTCGTGTATGTGCTGATCTACTTCACCACGATCGTGCTCGTGGTCGGTGATTTCAGTCGCTGGTTGCTGATTCCGTTCATGGGGTGGCTCGCCTGTTACGCCGTGTCGGTCTGGTATTTCGTGCCGCGTCTTGCAGCCGTGGGCAAGGCGCAGGCCGACGCACGCTCGATGATGACGGGTCGGATCACCGACGCGTATACCAACATCACCACGGTCAAACTCTTTTCCCATACGGAACGCGAGAGCGGCTACGCAAAAAGCGCAATGGCGGAGTTTTTGTCCACCGTCTACCGACAGATGCGCATGGTGACCTGGTTCGAAATCGTCAACCACTCGCTCAGCATGGCGCTCATCATGGGCACGGCGGGGACGACCTTGTGGCTCTGGACGCGTGGAGCCATCGGCATCGGTGGCGTGGCGGCATCGACCGCCATGGCGCTTCGCCTCAACGGCATCTCCCACTGGGTGATGTGGGAGGTCGCTTCGTTGTTCGAACAGGTGGGCACGGTGCAGGATGGCATCAATACGCTCGCCACGCCCCGGACGGTGCTCGACCAGAAGGATGCGGGTGAGCTCGAAGTCACACGCGGTGAGATCCGGTTCGAGTCGGTGGTCTTCAACTATGGTGACGAGCGGACGAGCGAGCGACCTCCGGTGATCGATCGACTCACGCTCACGGTGCGCCCCGGTGAGAAAATCGGACTCGTCGGGCGCTCGGGTGCCGGCAAGAGCACCATCGTCAATCTGTTGCTGCGTTTTTATGATGTGCGCGGTGGTCGGATCCTGATCGATGGCCAGGACATCTCGACCGTGCGTCAGGACAGTCTTCGTGCGCACATTGGCATGGTGACTCAGGACACCGCACTGCTTCATCGTTCCGTTCGCGACAATATTCTTTACGGCCGCCCCGAGGCCAGTGACGAGGCGATGATCGCGGCGGCCCGCCGTGCGGAAGCGCATGAATTTATCCTCGGGCTTCGCGATGCGCGCGAGCGAGTCGGTTACGACGCGCATGTCGGCGAGCGCGGCGTCAAGTTGTCGGGGGGGCAGCGTCAGCGTATCGCGATCGCCCGCGTCATGCTGAAGGATGCGCCGATTCTGTTGCTGGATGAGGCGACCAGTGCGCTTGACAGCGAGGTGGAGTCGGCGATCCAGGAGAGTCTCTATCGTTTGATGGAAGGCAAGACCGTGGTCGCGATCGCCCACCGTCTGTCGACCATTGCGGCGATGGACCGGCTGATCGTGCTGGACCGCGGTGTGATCGTCGAGGAAGGAGCGCACTCGGAGCTTTTGAAGCGCGGTGGCCTGTACGCGCGTCTGTGGGCCCATCAGACCGGCGGATTCATCGGCGAGCAGGACGACTGAGTCGCCAAGAGACGTTGACGCCGGTGTGCCGTATCCGGTCGAGAGACACTTGCATTGCGGAGTCCAATGGCGGCATAGTCAACTCTGTTCAAAACCCTGGGGTGGCCGATCGCGGCCTGAGATGTCGGTAGTCCGGCAAACCCGTAGAACCTGATCCGGTTAGTACCGGCGTAGGGAGTAGGCTCATGATTCGTCGCCTCGTCTGTGCGGCGCTTGCTGGTCAAGCGCTGGGATCGATCGCATTCGCCGCCGATACCGATGTCCTTCAGGAAGTGGTCGTCACCGCGAGCTTACGGGGAGCCACGGCGCTGGAGTTGCCGCAAAGCGTCACGGTACTTGGCGATGAGGCCCTGCATGCCGCCGGCCTCCAGCATCTGGAAGACGTGCTCGGGATGATTCCCGATCTCAACTGGGCGTCCGGCACGTCGCGACCACGGTTTTATCAGCTCAGGGGTATCGGCGAGGTTGAGCAGTATCAGGGCGCCCCGAATCCGTCGGTTGGCTTTCTGGTGGACGATATCGATTTTTCAGGGGTTGGCATGCCGGCGACACTGTTCGACACGCGACAGGTCGAGGTGCTGCGCGGACCTCAAGGCACCTCCTATGGTGCGAACGCGCTGGCGGGTCTCATCAGTGTGCGTACCGAGGATCCGGGCAAGCGTCCAGAATTGAACGGTGAAGCAACGATTGGCAACTTCGACACGCGGGCAGCGGGCGTCGCAATCGGCGATGGATTCGCCGGGGGTGACGGTGGCTGGCGCGTGGTGGCCCAGCAATTTTTGAGCGACGGCTTTCGACACAACGCTTTTCTCGGGCGCAACACCACCAACGGATACGACGAGGGAACGCTCCGCGGCAAACTTCACTGGGCGCCGTCCGATGCCCTGCAGGTCGATCTGACCTTGATGCATGTCAACATCGACAATGGCTATGACGCGTGGTCGATCGACAACTCTCGCACCACGTATTCCAATCAACCCGGGCGCGATGCCCAGGTGTCGGATGGCGCCGCCCTTCGAGTGGTCGATCATATCGTGGGCGTCGGTGAGCTTCGTAGCGTCACCAGTGCCGCGCATTCGCGCATCCACTACGCCTTCGATGGTGACTGGGGCAATGACGTGCTCTGGAATCAGCTCGCCGGCGTGTCGCCTTATGATTATTTTCAGAGCGACTATCGCCTCCGGAGCACACTGGCTCAGGATGTCCGGTTCATCGCGGATCCGGCGCTTGCGCTCTTTGGTCGCTTGCGATGGCTGGCGGGTGTCTATGCGCTGCGACTCACGGAATCCGATCAGCAGACCTTCGCTTGGAGTGCCTACGATGCAGGTCCGGAGGGTGGACCGGGCGTCGGTGGCAGCCGTCTGGCAAGCCAATACACCGCCACCAATCTCGCGACCTACGGCTCGGTCGATCTCGATCTTCCGGCACAGACGCTTCTCACCGCGGGCTGGCGTGTGGAACGACGCGTGGCTCGTTATGCCGACAGTGCCGATGTCGACACCCCCTTCCCCAGTGAGGTCAACGACATGCTGGGGGGCAATCTATCGCTGACCCATTCGATCAGCGATGCAGCGCATGTCTACGCGACGCTCGCCCGCGGCTACAAGGGCGGTGGCTTCAACATAGGCTCAGGAATCCTCTCGGAACAACGGGAGTTCTCGCCGGAGACGCTCTGGAGTCTCGAGACGGGCGTCAAGTATGGCGCGCCCGACCGCGCGCTTGCCTTCAGTGCGGATGCCTTCTACATGCGTCGACAGAACATGCAGGTGTATCTATCCGAGCAACTCGATGCCAGCAATCCGCTGAACTACGTGTTCTATACGCAGAATGCGAGTGATGGCGAGAACTTTGGCGTCGAGGCCGAGGCTTCCCGATCGCTCGGTGAGCGCTTTGCCGTGTCCGGCAGTCTTTCGTTGCTTCGCAGTCGTTATCTTGGTGTGTCGGGGGTCTTTTCCGGGCTGGGACTCGACGGCCGCGCCCAGCCCTTCGCCCCCGGCTACAAGGCGTCGGTCGCGCTTGACTATCGGCACCCGAGTGGCTGGTTTGCACGCCTTGATGCAATGACGATCGATTCGTTTTACTACTACACCAGCGATCCCCAGACCTCGAGCGCCTATCATCTCGAGAACGTACGAGTGGGCTATCGGGAAGGTCCGTGGACCACCAGTCTTTGGGTACGTAACGTGTTCGATGCGCGCTATGCCCAGAACGGCTTCTACTTTGGCCTGATTCCGCCGAATTTTCCCACGCAGGCTTTTCTCCAACTCGGTGATCCACGACAGATCGGTGTCACCGTGAGCTACCGCCTGGGTGAACGCGTACGCTAGCGTAGCCGTAAGCCCTCTTCAAAGCACACCAGAGCCGCGCCATACTGAGGCTTCGTGTAGTCTCTCGTGCGGATGCCTGGGCGATCTGCCCGGGCGCAGCGGAGCAAGGCAGGTGGCGACAGTAGCAGCCGTTTCTGATCGACGCGCGACAAGTCCTCTGGTCGATCTGATCGCGGGCTTGTCGATCGCGGGGCTTGTATTGCCGGAAGCGGTGGCCTATTCGGGCATCGCCAATCTCCCCCCACAGGCGGGACTGATTGGACTGGTGGCGGGCTTGTTGTGCTACGGGCTGTTTGGCACCAGTCGCTTCGCAATCGTTTCGGCGACCTCCTCGTCCGCCGCGATCCTCGCGGCCACCACGCTGTCGATCGCCGGTGATGACGTCGCATTGAGGCTCACGCTCGCGGCGGGCCTCGTGCTGCTCACGGGCGGGTACTTCCTGATCGCGGGCGCCGCCCAACTTGGCAAGATCACGGATTTCATCTCGAAGCCGGTGCTCCGAGGTTTCACCTTCGGTCTTGCGTTGGTGATCATCGTCCGGCAATTGGCGATCCTCTGCAGTGTCCATCCAAGCAGTACCGAGTTGCCGCAGTTTCTGTGGGAGCTCGTGAGCGGGTTCGTTCGCTGGAACTGGCCGGCGGTGACAGTGGGTGTCACGGCGCTTGCGTTGCTTGTGCTTTTCGGGCGGTACCGACGATTGCCCGGGGGGCTTCTGGTCATCGGCCTCGGTATCCTCGCGACCCGCTACCTTGATTTGCCGGCGCTCGGCGTTGAGGTGGTGGGACCCATTCACCTGGGTCTCGAGCGCCCCGTGGTGCCGATGTTGTCGCGGGCCGACTGGTTGCGCTTGGCGGAACTCGCCTTCGCGATGGTGATGGTGCTCTATTCCGAGTCGTACGGCTCGATCCGAAGCCTCGCTTTGAAGCACGACGACCCGGTGGCACCCAACCGCGATCTGATCGTGTTGGGACTTGCCAATCTTGGGTCGGCCCTGTTTGGCGGGCTTCCGGTGGGTGCCGGTTATTCCGCGAGTGCCGCCAACGAAGCGGCGGGTGCTCGTTCTCGACTGGCCGGTGGGATCACGTTGCTGGTGCTGCTTGCGATCGTGTCGCTCCTGTTGTCGGTGGTGGCGCTCACGCCGGCGCCGGTACTTGCCGCTGTGGTGATTCATGGCGTGAGTCATTCGCTGCGCCCCGGGGTATTCGTGAGCTATTTCCATTGGGGGCGGGATCGTCTGGTGGTGCTCGTGTCGGTGGTCAGCGTGGTCTGGTTCGGTGTACTGGACGGCCTGTTGGTGGGCGTCGCCTTGAGCCTCATCATGCTGCTGAGGCGCTTCTCGGGCGCTGCCGTGGGCGAACTCGGTCGCCTCGGTCAAACACACGATTTCGTGAACATGGTCGACCACGCCGATGCCGTGCCGATCCCAGGGGTGTTGATCCTGCGACCCGAGCAGCCGCTGTTTTTTGCCAATGTGGAGCACATTCTCGGCGATGCGCGTCGGCGGATTGCGGCCGGTGGTGATGCTTTGCACGGCGTGATCCTGAGTCTTGAGGAGAGCTCGGATCTCGATGGCACCAGTATCGAGTCCCTGCTGGATTTCATCGAGTATGTTCGGCAATCCGGACGGCGGCTGGTGATCGCCCGGGTCAAGCATCCGGTACATCAGTTGCTCGATGCGATCCTTACGCCCTCCCCGGCGCTGTTGGTGAGCGGGCTGAGTGTCGATGACGCCGTCAGTAGTTTGCGGGATGGCGTTCCCCCTTAGACCCTGCTGGGATCCCGGGTATTTAACGTAAACGTCATGCACAAGCCGTGCTGCGTGAGTCCTGCAAGGTTATCCTAGGCAGGTAAGTTCGCCACGTGGGCTTTCAGGCGGTAAGAGCCGCCATTTTATCTTAGCCTCGCAGGTGAGGCCACCGAGGACCCTGACATGAGTGCAGTCAATATCGATCGACCCAAGCCGGCGACGCTCAATCGCCGTGAATTCATTCAGGCGACCACCGCCGTTGGCGGTGGGCTCTTGCTATCCCTTGCCATTCCGCTGGATCGGTCCCTCGCCGACGCGGCCAAGGCAGCGCCCCGCGCGCCGTCAGCGTTCATCGAGATCGGCAGCAATGATGTGATCACGATCATCACCCCCTCAGTCGAAATGGGTCAGGGTGGGCATACGAGCATGCCGATGATCCTGGTCGAGGAACTGGGTGGTGATTGGGCACGGGTGATCGTGAAGGATGCCCCTGCCGCGGCGATCTACAACAACCCGCTGTTTGGACAGCAGTTGACGGCCGGTAGCTTCTCGGTGCGTGGCTGGTATTCGGAACTGCGCCGTATCGGCGCCGCGGGGCGCGAAATGCTCGTGACGGCGGCTGCCACCGACTGGGGCGTGTCTCCGTCGGAGTGTACGGTCGAGAAGAGCGTGATCACCCACAAGGCCAGTGGTCGCCATCGTACCTTCGGTAGCGTTGCTGCGAAGGCGGCGGGCTTGGCCGTGCCGCAGGAGCCCGTGCTCAAGGCTGTCGGTGACTTCAAGGTGATTGGCACCTCGCCGCGACGTCTCGATATTCCCCGCAAGGTCAATGGCAGTGCCAAGTTCGGCATCGACATCGAGCTTCCCGGCATGCTCCATGCGGCCATTCGTCAGTCGCCAACGCTGAGTGGCAAGCTCAAGTCCTTTGACGACTCCGCGGCCCGCAAGGTGAAGGGTTTCGAGGCGACCGTGCCCTTGGCGGATGGGGTCATGGTCGTGGCGCGCTCCTACTGGCAGGCGCAGAAGGCGCTGGCGGCGGTCACCACCGAATGGGACCTCGGGCCGATGGCGGGCCTCGATTCCAAGAAGATCTCGAAGACGTTGATCGATGCGTTCGGTGAGACGCCGACGGTTGCGCGTAACGATGGCGATGCTGTCGCGGCACTCGGTGCGGCTGCAGAGACGCTGGAGGCGGTGTACGAGGTGCCCTATCTCGCGCACGCGTGCATGGAACCGATGAACTGCACGGTACGGCTGATCGAAGGTGGTGCCGAAGTCTGGTGTGGCACGCAGTCGCCACAGGCGGCTCAGGCGGCGGCTGCCAAAGTGCTCGGCGTCACGCCCGACAAGGTCGTGGTGAACACCACCTATCTCGGCGGTGGCTTCGGGCGCCGTGGGGAGGCGGACTTCGTGACCCAGGCGACGATCGCGGCCAAGGCCGTAGGGCGTCCCGTGAAGCTCCTCTGGAGTCGTGAAGAGGATATTCAGCACGACTTCTACCGGCCGGCGGCGGCGATTCGTTTTCGCGCGGCCCTCAATGAGAAGGGTGGCCTGGTGGCGCTCGAGAGCAACGTGGTGAGTGCCTCGAGTCCGAGTTTTCCGATCCCGGGCCCGCCGTTCTATACGGGCGGCATCGTTGACACCCACTATGTGTACACCATCCCAAACGTCCGTGTGACCGGGATCGACAAGCATCTGGGTGTGCGTTTTGGTTTCTGGCGTTCGGTCAACGAGTCGCACAACCCGTTCATGCTGGAGGGCTTCCTCGACGAGATCGCTCGCAAGACCCATCAGGATCCCTATCAGTTCAGACGCTCACTGCTTCAGCACGAGGCCGGCAAGCGTCAGCTCGCTGTCCTTGACCTCGTCGCCGAGAAAGCCGGGTGGCATTCGCCCCGTCCAGGTCATCACTTGGGAATTGCCGCCTTCGAGGCCTTTGGCAGCTTCATCGGGGCCGTCGTGGACATCACCGTCAAGGACAAGGAAATCACGCTCCACCGAGTGGTCACGGCGATCGATTGCGGTGTCGCCGTCCATCCCGACAATATCGTCGCGCAACTCGAGGGCGGTATGGTCTATGGCCTCGCAGCCGTATTGCGAGGTGAGATCACGCTCGAGAATGGAGCCGTCAAGCAGAGTAATTTCACCGATTATCCGATGCTGACCCTTGCGGAGATGCCGAAGGTCGACAGTTACATCGTGCCGAGTAATGCGGCTCCGGGCGGCATCGGTGAGCCGGGAACAGCACCGATCGCACCCGCGCTCGCGAATGCGATTTATGCCGCGACGGGCACGCGGCTACGGTCGTTGCCGTTGTCGGCGCACGGATTCACCTTTGCCGTTCAGAGGGCCTGATCATGATCAAATTGACTGTCAACGGGAAAGCGCAGTCCTTCGATGTCGAGGCGGATACGCCGCTCCTTTGGGTCTTGCGTGACGAGCTCAAGCTCACCGGCACCAAGTACGGCTGTGGCGTTGGGGCTTGCGGTGCCTGTACGGTACTGCTCAACGGTCAGCCGACGCGCTCTTGCGTGCTGCCGGTGAGCGCGGTTGCCGGTGGCAACATCACGACGATCGAGGGGTTGTCACCGACGAGTGCCCACCCGGTGCAGCAGGCCTGGATTGCCGAGAGCGTGCCGCAATGCGGTTATTGCCAGTCGGGCATGATCCTGTCGGCGGTAGCCCTGCTCAAGGAGAAGCCGTCACCGACCGATGCCGACATCGATGCGGCGATGACCAACATCTGTCGCTGCGGAACCTATACCCGTGTCCGCAAGGCGATTCATCGCGCCGCCAAGCACAACGCCTGACCGCGCATGGGCTGCAAGTGAGTTATCACTCTCAGCGACGCGAGGCTTGATGCCGTTTCACGGGGTGAGGAGATGATTCCGCTCTCGGTGCTTGATCTGTCGCCGATCACGGCGGGTAGCAGCGCGGCGGAGTCTTTCGTTCGGTCACTCGCGCTCGCACAGCATGCCGAGCGGCTGGGATATCGAAGGTTTTGGCTTGCCGAGCATCACGGCATGCCGGGGATCGCGAGTGCGGCCACCGCGGTGCTCATCGGCCATATTGCAGGACATACTTCCGCGATCCGCGTTGGCGCCGGCGGGATCATGCTGCCCAACCACTCGCCACTGGTGATCGCCGAGCAGTTTGGCACTCTGGAGTCGCTCTTCCCCGGGCGGATTGACCTCGGCCTTGGTCGGGCGCCGGGATCCGATCAGGCCACAGCGCGTGCCTTGCGGCGCAATCTAAATAGCGACGAGGACCAGTTTCCGCGGGACGTGCAGGAGCTGCAGGATCTGTTCTCGGAGCGGCCGCGGCAAGGCATCCGGGCAGTGCCGGGGACCGGTCTCAAGGTGCCGATCTGGATTTTGGGCTCGAGTCTCTTTGGCGCACAGCTTGCCGCTTATCTTGGGCTCCCGTACGCGTTCGCGTCGCATTTTGCGCCCGCTCAGATGATGGCGGCCATCGAGACTTATCGGCAGCATTTCCGTCCCTCGAGTCAACTGTCCAAACCCTACGTGATGCTCGGCTTCAACGTGTTCGCCGCGGCGACGAGTGATGAAGCTCGCTATCTTGCAAGCTCCATGCAACAGGCTTTCGTGAATCTTCGCCGTGGGCAACCGAGTGAGCTGCCTCCGCCCGAGGAGGGTTACCTCGAACGGTTGCCGCCGCAAGCCAGGATGATGCTCGATCAGGTCTTGAGTGCGACCGCCATCGGTGCGCCGCCGGACGTGCATCGCCAGATGCTGGCATTCGTCGAGCGCACGGGAGCCGATGAGCTGATGGTCACCTGCTCGATGTTCGATCATGAAAAACGCTTGAGGTCCTTTGAGATCGCCGCGACCGTGGCGAACCGTGGCGTGTCGCGACCGGCGGCGTGAGACGGCTCGGCGGTCAGCTGGGAGAGCGACAGCTCGCGAGTGGTGCGCCGAGTGCGGCTTGCCAGGCCGCGTCCGTTACGGGTTGGCGCGCTTGGAGCGGAAAGTGGATGTCCGCCTTCATGTTGCTGCCGCCGGGTGCGCGCAGATTCGATAGGCCGTCGTAACGGGTGAGTACACGATCCTTGGCATCGTAGTACACGTCGATCGTCGGCAGGAGCCGTCCCCACCACCCAGCAAGGCGGAGCCTGAAGACTTCCAGAGGGCGTCCGCTGCTTCCGTCGGTACGCAGGTGATCCACCTGAAAGCGATGATCGCCGAGTGTGCTCGGGACCAGGAAGTCGAAGCGTACCGGTGTATTGGTGAGTAGCTCTGCCCAGTGCTTCTTCACGAATTCATCGAAGCCTGCATCGGCCACCAGTTCCTCCACCTGTGGCAGGGCGGCTTTTTGTTCTGAGCCTGTGGCGGATTTGAAGAACACGACGCGGCGTCCGGCATCGGAGCGAACCCCCTCTCGGTAGTGGCTCGCGGTGTCCTCCAGTTCGAAATCCGGCGCCAGCAAGTCGCGATAGGTGATGCGCTTTCGAGCGAAGGCCGAGCCGTCGTGACAGGTATAGAGGACCACGCGCTCCTGAAGCCTACCGCCGTCGAACCGCAACACATGATGCTCGCCATAGAGCACATCATCCCGATGCGGCGCTTTCGCGGTGCCGGAGTAGGTCAGATAGTCGCTCGCGACCGCTGAGGTGATCGTCGCGAGCAGCATTGTCGCGAAGAGGTTTGCGGCTCGGGTCATTGGGGTCTCGGGTGTGCGATTGATGGGAACATCATGAGCGCTGCGATGTCGCCAACGGGAGCGCCGGATTGTCGGCCACGGCCGCGATTCCGTAAAGAAGGGTTGTGTCCAGTATGTGCGGTCGGCCACCGAGCGGTCGCCGCTGCACCGCTCCCGCCCCCGAGTATGTTTTGACGAAGTCGGCTGAACTCGCCAATATTCCCGGAGGGCGGATGTTCAGCCTGTTTTGGAGATGTTGCATGTCATTGAGAGTCGCTGCCATCGCGCTGTTGCTCGTGGGTGCCGTCCCGGTGCCGGCGGTTGCCGATACCCTGCCGATGACGACGGATATTCCGGACAAGTTTGAGGCGGTCACCCCGCAGGCGGATTTCATCCGTCGCGAGCTGATGGTGCCGATGCGTGATGGCGTGAAGCTCTACACCGTGGTGGTGATGCGCAAGGGAACGCATCATGCACCGATCCTGCTGACGCGCACGCCTTACAACGCCCGCAAGACCACTGCCCGAAATGCAAGTCAGATGATCACGGAGATACTGCCAATCTCCGATGCTATCTTCATCAACGATGGCTATATCCGCGTGTATCAGGATGTCCGAGGTCGCAACGGCTCGGAAGGCGAGTATGTGATGACTCGCCCGCTGCGCGGCGCCCTGAATGCGACCGATAGCGATCATGCGACCGACGCGTACGACACCATCGATTGGTTGGTCAAGAACGTCCCCGAAACCAACGGTCGGGTTGCGATCACCGGTTCCTCCTACCCGGGGTTCACGGCGTTGATGGCGCTCATCGATCCGCATCCCGCCTTGAAGGCAGCCGTTCCCATGAGCCCGATGGTTGACGGCTGGATCGGCGATGATTTCTATCACAACGGTGCCTTCAGACTCGGTGGCGTCGACTATTTTCCAGCGCAGTCCGGGCAGAAGGGAGATGGTACCGGTGTCGCCATGGGCACACGGGATTACTACAGCGAGTACTTGGCGGCGGGCTCAGCCGGGGACTTCATCCACAAGTACGGGCTCGAGCAGTTGCCGTTCGTCAGAAAGCTCATGGAGCACCCAAGCTACGACGGCTGGTGGCAGGGGCAGGCAGTCGACAAGCTCTTGCAGGCACGGGGCCTCGCGGTACCGACCATGCTGGTGGTCGGTCAGTGGGATCAGGAAGATAGCTACGGCGCGCCAGCCGTGTATCGCGCGCTCGATCCGGTCGCCCACGATCACCTGTCCTTGGTGATCGGTCCGTGGCGGCACAGTGGCGTCAACTACGACGGCTCGAGTCTCGGCCCGCTCAAGTTCAAGGGGGACACGGCGCTGGAGTTCCGTCGCGAGGTGATGAAACCCTTCCTGGATCATTACCTCAAGGACAGTGCCCCGCCCTATCGCGCGCCGCATGTGCTGGCTTACGAGACCGGAGCCGATCGCTGGCAGACCTTCGACCGTTGGCCCGCCGGGACGTCGACGCCGCTGTATCTGCAGGCGGGTTTCCGGGTGGGTTTTGAAAAGCCCTCAGGGGGCCACGAGGCCCATGACGACTACGTCTCCGATCCTTCGAAGCCCGTGCCCTTCGTGCCGCGGCCGGTGCATATCAACGACCGTACGGTATGGGGGCCATGGCTCGTGAGTGACCAACGCGCGGTGGCGGATCGCACCGATGTCCTCACCTACACCGGTGAGGCGCTCACGAAACCTTTGCATATTGCCGGTCAGCCGGTGGTCGACCTCTGGGTGGCGACCAGTGGCACCGACAGCGATTTCGTCGTGAAACTGATTGACGTCTATCCCGAGGAGATGTCCGATCAACCTTTGCTCGCAGGCTATCAGTTGCCGATCGGTATCGAGATTTTCCGGGGCCGGTATGTCGATGGCTTCGACAAGCCACGTGCCTTGAAGCCCGGCAAGGTGGAGCACCTGCATTTCAATCTGCCGGCCGTCAACCACGCCTTCATGCCGGGGCATCGCTTGATGGTCCAGGTGCAGTCGAGTCTTTTCCCGCTCTACGACCGCAATCCACAGAGCTTCGTCCAGAGCCTTTTCGAGGCGAAGGCGTCGGATTATCGAAGCGCCGTCGAACAGGTGTTTCGTAGTGCCGCACAGCCCTCGGCCGTGCTGTTGCCGGTCGTTGCGGACTAGGATCGGCGGGTGGCGCCATCAGGCGCCACCCGCGACGGTTTTGACGAGCGTACCCCTCGCCGCGGGCGCAAGCCCTAGAAGCGCTTCGAGATACGAATCCCCACGGTGAGCGGTTGCATCGCGTAACCGGTCACCAGTGAGTTGATGGTGGGGCTTTGGATCACGGTGTGGTCATTCAGGAGGTTGCGCGCGTACAGCTGGCCCTGCCAGGAGGCCAGATCGACGCCCACGGTCAGATTCATCACGCCGTAGGAGGGATCGTTGTAGTTCGGGTTCGAGACCTGATAGGTGCCGTTCGACGGCCCCGTGTAGTCGTAGTCCCACGCAATGAAGCCACGACCGGCATTGGCGAAGGCGTGGCTGTACTCGACGGAGGCATCTGCCGTCCAGCGCGGCGTGTAGGGAATGTGCTGACCGGGTGTTGCCGTCAGCAGATTGGTCGATGACAGCAAGGTCGCATGTGTCGCACCGCCGTTCAGGCCGAAGGTGAAGCCCGGCGCGGATTCGGGCTTGATGCGAAACTCGACTTCGGCGCCATAAATTTCGGCATTGCCGATATTGACGGTGTCGTAGTAGCCGCAGGTCGGCAGATAGATCGATTGCTGCAGGTTGTTCCACTTGGTGTAGTAACCGGCGGTATTGAACGAGACCGTGTTGTTGAGGGCTCGGCCTTTGCTGCCGACCTCATAGCTCCAAAGGCTGTCCGAGTGATAGCCGCTCGAGGGTGTGGCGCCGAGGCCGAAGGTCTGGTAGTCCCCGGAGCAGATGTTGCCGGGTGTCACGGGCAATGGTGTGTAGAGTTCGCCACCGAGTCTGAAGCCCTTGCCGGCGGAGGCATACACGGTGGCGGCATCCGTCAGATCATAGACCAGCGACAGTTTTGGCGTCGTCGAGGTGAAGGTGTCGGATTGGGACACGAAGAAGTTGCCACCGGCGAAGAAACCGCCTTGTGATACGGCCGTAGAGGACTTGGCGTAGGTCGAGCGGATGCCGGCACCGACGTGCCATTTCGGGACGAACTCGTAGTCGATTTGACCAAAGGCCGCGTACTGCTGCGTATCGTAACGACCACTTTCGAGGTAGATCGCGTCGTTGGCGTAGAGGTTCGGTATCGAGGGCACGCCGATCGACGATTGCGCGCTGTTGATGTCGTAGCCATAGGTCTGCAGGAAGGTGGATTGCAGACCGGGGATATAGTCGTTGTTGGTGTAATCGGCGCTCTGATCCTGATAGTAGAGGCCAGCCACCCAGCGGAGGTTGGCTTCACCGGGTGCAGGTGCATGCGAGCTCAGACGAAACTCCTGCGAGAAGGTTCGATAAGTGACCGGCTGGTAAACCGGTGACGGCAGGGTCGCCAGTACCTGATCGGTGGGTGGACGGCCGAGAATGCCGACCGCCAGCACATAACTGTCGAAGGTGGTGCCATCGGTCGTGCGATCGTAAGGCCGATAGTAGTAGCTTGAGACGGAGGTCAGGTCCATCTTGCCGAAGTCGATGTTCGCCGTGAGCGAAGGAATGATGACCCGATCGCGGCTCGGCTCGGCAATCTGCTTGTGCTGCTGGAACAAGCCATCGGTGGGCAACGGCGGCGGTACGCCGTAGGGGTTGGCTTCGAAGTACGCCTGGTCCTGCAGGTAGAAGACCGGTGAGTCGGAGCTCTTGGTCTCCTGATAAATGACTTGCGGCGTCAGCGTCACGTTCGAGCCGATCTGGAAGGTGCCTGCGAGTCGTAGAAACAGGGTCGAGTTGTCGTTGACCCCACGATGCAGCAGTTGCCCGCCCAGGGAATAGTTGTCGATCCAGCCGCTCTGATGGCTGTAACCCACGTTGACGCGTAGCGCCGCCGAATCATCGATCAGCGGAATGTTGCCGACGGCCGTCATCTCGTAGTTGAAGCCACCATGCTGGGTGTTGCCGAGGTCGCTTGAGATCTCGCCGCTCGTGTCATTGATCTTTGCGGCGTTGAAGATGTAACGAACGGTGCCGCCCTCGGAGCTTGCGCCGAACAAGGTGCCCTGTGGGCCGCGCAGGATCTCCACCCGATTGAGATCAAAGACCATCGGCGCCGGGGCGCCAATGCCGTTCTTGTTGTCGACGTTCACCGCGACGTCGTCGAAATAGACGCCCACCGTGGAGGCGCCTGAGGAGGAGCTGACTCCACGGATGGAAATGTTGGTTTGGCCAACGCCAACGCCGATGCCACTGCCCCCGGCGTTGAAGGACACACTCGGGACGGAACGTGTCAGATCTTCGATCGACAGCACGTTGTGCGTCATCAGGTCATCGCCGCCAATCACCGAGATGCTGGCCGGCACGTCCTTGGCGCTTTCCGCACGCTTTTGAGCGGTGACGATGATCTCTTCGATCTGACCGCTCGACTCATCAGCGAGTGCGGCGCCGGCAAGCACTGTGCCGATGACGCCTGCGAGCATCCATCGAGCCTGACGGGGGGGTGTGAACTGGTGCATGCGCCACTCCTGATATCAACGACGATTGACCCGACTCTACCTAATCTCGGACAAAGATGTCTATACAACCTTGGGGGTATCCGCCGACACGCCGAGTCTGCGCTTTTCGAGCATCGCGAATACCCACGCCGGGATGATGAGGCCCGGCAGCCATGCGAAGTCCGCCCCCAGCCATTGAGCGATGGGCCCGGTGAAGAAGGAAAGACTCATGAACGGCCCCTGTACGGCGACGCCCGCGAGATAAATCGCGATCGTGTCCCAACGGACCCGTCCGTACTGCCCATCCGCGCGGAACATGTCGGGGATCGAGTAGACGCCTTTACGGACCACGTAGTAGTCGACCAGGTTGATCGCACTCCATGGCACCAGGAGATAGATCATCACGGCGAGAATGTCGGCGAAATAAGTCTGGAAGTCATCCTGTGCCCAGAGCGCGATCGCAGTCGCCGCGGCGGTCAGGACCATCAGCAGCACAAGCTTGGTGGCCCGGCCGATGCGCTGCATCGAATTGAGGCCGGAATAGATCGTCACCGTCGACATGTAGGCGCTGTACAGGTTCATCACGTTGCCCTGCAGTACGCTCAACACCACGAGCGCTTCGGCGATCGGTCGCAGCGTACCGAACACCTGCGCCACGGCCCCACCGGGATCCGCGCCCAGGGTGGGTGACAGGCTCGCCAGATAAGCGCCGAAGGACATTACGAGCGTGGTGCCTGTGAAGCACCCGAGTGCGGTGGCCCAGAAGGTAGTGGCAGGTCGCACGGTCGCCGGCAGGTAGCGTGAGTAGTCGGCGACATAAGGACCGAAACTCAGTGACCAAGCGGCCGCTTGAGTGATCATCAGCATGAAGATCGCGCCGCTGAAGTGCTTTGGCGCCGTGTCGACCGGGGGTATCGGCGCACCCCCACGAACGTACAGGAGGGTGGCCGCGATGAACAGCGCCGCGGAGGTGACGGCAAGCAGCATGCCAAGACGATGGATCAGTTCATAACCGATGTAGGCGATCACCACCGTGATGACACCAAAAAGCACGAGACCACTCGTGTTGGTGACCCCGAGTAGCGCTCGGAGTGACCCTTCGACGAGCAAGCCATCCGCCGCTGTGTAGAGGGTGTAAGTGATCACGACCGCCACCAGCGGTAGGGCCGCCCCGAGGACGCCGAACTGCGCACGGCTTTGGATCATCTGCGGAATGCCGAGGTGGGGTCCCTGCGCCGAGTGGCCCGCCATGATCAGCGTGCCGAGCGCGTTGCCCACGGTGACGCCTGCGATGGTCCAGCCGAGTGACAGGCCCGCCGCAGGTCCTAGCGCCCCGACGGCGGCGCAGACGATCGACAGGTTGATGCTGAGCCAGATGGTGAACAGCCGCAGTGGCGTCCCATAGCGCTCGTTGAGCGGCACGAAGTCGATGCTGTGGCTTTCGACGTGAAGATTGTGTGCTGTTGTCACGCGTAATGACCTTGGTGCAATGTGCGCAGGCTGTCCCGTCGGTGGTGGCCTTGGGGTCGCCAGTGCGCGGGTGGCGCAAACTCCCCCGCCCCGCGCATCGCGACCGCCCGCGGCACTCCGCTTAGAATGACGGCCTCGCGTCGAGTTGTACAGACATGTCGAGTATAGTGGCGCGTATGCGATCCGTCCGCGTCCTCGCGGCCTGAGCGCCGCGACCGATGGAGGAGACCGGCGTATGACGATGAACCTGTTTTCGCTCGACGGTAAGGTGGCCCTGGTGACAGGCGGATCGCGCGGTATCGGCGCCAGCATCGCGGGCGCGCTACACGATGCGGGAGCTCGGGTGGGTCTGCTCGGTCGGGACGAGGCCGCGCTTGCGGCGCTGGCACGTAAGATGGATCCCACGGCGAGCACGGCGCGCTATGCGGTCTGTGATGTGCGCGACGTGGCTGCCACCGGTGCTGCGCTCCAGCAACTGTCGGAATACTTCGGACGACTCGATATTCTGGTCAATAACGCCGGCGTCGAGGAACTGTGTCCGTCGTCCGAAGTGCCCGAGTCGCTTTGGGATCGGATAATCGATACCAATCTGAAGGCGGCATTCTTCTGTGCCCAACGTGCCAGTCAATTGATGCATGAGGGCGGCAGCATCATCAACCTGTGCTCCCTGACGAGTGAGGTGGGGGTGCCGGGTGCGGCCGCCTATGGCGCCTCCAAGTCGGGTCTTCTGGGACTGACCCGAACGCTGGCGACCGAGTGGGCGCCTCGTGGCATTCGCGTCAACGGCATCGGGCCCGGGTATTTCCGTACGGCGCTGACCGAGGCGTTTTATGCAGATGACGCGTGGGCCAGGTCGATGCTTGGCAAGATTCCACTCGGTCGGTTCGGGCAACTCAGTGATCTTGGCGGCGCGGCCGTGTTCTTGTGTTCGAGCGCCGCTTCGTACGTCACCGGCCAGGTGATCTACGTGGACGGCGGCTATCTCGCCTCGATCTGATCAAGGTCGGCGTGCGATGAGGGCTGGGATGGACGGATATGCGTTTTGAGGTGCCCAGAGCCATGCACGAGCAGGCTCTCGTAGGTCTCGGGGACAGCCTCAAGTGGGACGGGCTCCGCGACCAGCGGCATCAGCCGGTCGGTAAGCTCGCCGAGTAAAGCCACCGCCTCCGTCTGTTCATCGCCATAGACACTGCAGCCGAGTAGCTCGAGCTCGCGTTCGACGACGATGTTCATATCGATGTGGGCGCCCTCCTCGAAGAGGCCCACGAGCGCGAGCCGACCGCCGGGCTCGAGCACTCGCGATAGCAACGAGGCCACGGCGCTGGATCCGGTGGCATCAATTGCATGACGGCAGCCGCGACCGATGATGCTGGTGATTGCAATGTCGTCAGCGGTGACGTGCACGCTGCCAGCGGCCTGTTGCAAGCGCGCCGCCCGCTCCGGGTGACGCTCGATCAGATAGAGCGGTCCCATCCCGAAATGAGCAAGCAGGACGAGCGCCAAGCCACCGATGGGTCCGCCCCCCGCCACCACGATCGGCTCGTCCTTCGGCGCCGCAAGGCGGCGGACCACATGTAAGGCCACGCCAAGAGGCTCGGCGAGCAGTGCGACCGAAATCGGTAGGTGTGCCGGTATCGCGAGCAACTGACGGCGTGGCAGCACCACATATTCAGCTAGGCCGCCGTCACAGACCTCGCCGATGTAGCCGAGTTTTTTGCAGCGATTGCCAAGCCCGCGGCGACAGCTGGGACAGACGCCGCACGTGACGCGAGAGTCGGCGACCACCCGGTGCCCTGGCGCGAGGTCCGTGACGGCGGCGCCGACCTCGAGGACCTCCGCGACGAATTCATGTCCCGGAACGACTGGGAGACGACTGATCCAGCGTCCCGTCCTGAAGTTGTGCAGATCCGAGCCGCAAATGCCGACGCCACGGACGGCCAGCAGCACTTCGTCTGGTTGGCCTATCTTGGGGGTGGCGATGGTTTCGACGCGCAGATCGCCAACACCGTGCAGGCGAACCGCCCGCATGCTACCGACTCCTGAGCGCGCGTAGTGCCGCAAGAAACTGCGCCGATTCCGCAGCCGTACCGATCGAAACACGCACGTACTGCTCAAAGCCAGGCTCGCGCCAGGCCTTCACGATCACGCCGTGTGACAACAGACGCTCCGCGAGTGCGGCGGCCGGTTCACCCGCGTCGAAGAACAAGAAATTAGTATGCGACGGCGCCACCGGGTAGCCGTCGGCTTCCAGCGCAGCACGCAGCTGTTCGCGCTCTGCCGCGGTCTGCGCCACGGTCAGTCGCACGTGCGTCTGGTCACCGATGGCCGCCAGCGCCGCCGCCTGAGCGACGCCGTTGACGTTGAAGGGCAAGCGGACACGATCGAGAGCATCGAGAACAGCTTGGGACGAGGCCA
>Ga0164296_1001104_pt1 | contig 29967 bp, 28 predicted proteins | sample GEODES057metaG_FD_113533 | JGI IMG/M metagenome (GOLD analysis project Ga0164296, IMG submission 113533) | Dystrophic lake water microbial communities from Trout Bog Lake, Wisconsin, USA - GEODES057 metaG | ecosystem: Environmental > Aquatic > Freshwater > Lake | place: USA: Trout Bog Lake...
CACGTGTATCGGCCTCCGCAAACCCCGCCACGATCTCCATCGAACGATCTCTCGATCCATCATCGACGAACACGAATTCGCACTCATGCCCGATGTCAGCGACAGCAGCCGTCAGTCGAGAATAGAGCTCGTTGAGTACCTCTTCCTCGTTGTAGACCGGAATAACTATCGAGATAAGGGGCGTGATCGACTCCTTGAGGTTGCGCGTCGATGCATGTTGGCGCCGCGCGGACTCATCATCTATTCGCGACGTAAGATGCAGATGCCTTCATCGGGCGGTCTCGACGTCATTGGCACATGGTGTCCGGGGAAGGCATTCATCGCCGGTGTAGAGCGTTCTGGGCAAGATGGGGAGGAGCCACGACACGATGACTCGACTGTTGCGCATCGGCTTCGATATGCATCCAGCACGCGCAAGCTCACCGGGCATTGGTCGCTACACCCGCGAGCTCTCTGGTGCACTCACGCGTACCCCCGGCGTGCACCTGGAGCGCCTCACTGCCTCTGACACCCAGACCACAGGACAGGTATCGCGCCTCCTCGCCGGGGCACGACGCAATCTTTCGTACTACCCCGCAGCACTTGATCGGATGGCAACTCAACGCGACGTCGATGTCCTGCATTGCCCAGGACCAATGATTCCATTACGCACGCAATTACCGCTTGTGGTGACGATCCACGACGTATTGGCGTGGCGGGCACCTGAACTCTTTTCTCGCAGTGGAGCCGCCCAGCAGCGCCTTCTTGTCACCCGTGCCGCACGTGCCGCGGATCGCATCGTGGTGGCCTCCGAGCATCTGCGTCGCGAGCTCGTCGAACTCGTGGGAATCGCACCCGAACAGGTCAGTGTGATTGCTCTCGGGGTCGATGGGCGCTTTCGGCCCATCACCACAGAGCCCATCGCACTGGCGCATCGGTTCGGCATCCCACCACAGCCATTTGTGTTGTGGGTCGGCAGTGCTGAACCACGCAAAAACCTAGGAATGGTCCTACGCGCGTTTTCGCTGGTGCGCCGCCGCGCACCCGAATGTGTATTAGTGGTCGTCGGCATCGACCACGTCACAGACCCAATGATTGAGCGCGAGCTTGACCAGCTTGGTCCGAGTGTGATCCGTCCCGGCTTCATCTCGGATGATGATCTTGCGGCGCTCTACTCGGCCACCAGATGCTTTGTCTTTCCGTCGCTGTATGAAGGGTTTGGGCTTCCATTGCTCGAGGCGATGGCATGTGGAGCCCCGATTGTGGCGAGCGACCGCACCAGCATCCCGGAGGTCCTCGGGGATGCCGGCATTCTGGTGGACGCCCAACATCCCGATGCCATTGCCGATGGGATTGAGCAGGTGTTGCTCTCGGAGAGCGTGGCAGCAGATCTGCGCACACGCGGTCGGGCCAGAAGCACCCTCTTTACTTGGGAGAGGTGTGCAGCACTCACCGCAGAGACCTATCAGCAGGTCACGTCCGGTCACCCAACGAAATGGCAATGACATGAATGTCATCCCCACCGAACTTATTGACGCAGTCATCCTCGAGCCGCGCATCTTTCACGACGCACGCGGCTTCTTTGTAGAAACCGCACGCGCCGAGTGGTTTGAGGGTCTGGGGATTACTCATGGATGGCTCCAGGACAATCACTCGCGTTCTGAGCGTGGGGTGTTGCGTGGATTACATTTTCAAACCCATCCGGGACAGGCCAAACTGGTCCGCTGCGCCCGTGGCGAGATCGTTGATGTCATCGTTGATTTGCGCACAGGCTCACCCTCCTATGGAAAATCCATCGCCGTGGAGCTCAGCGACCAGACCGCGCGCATGCTCTACGTGCCTGTTGGCTTCGCCCACGGCTTTGTGGTGATGAGTGAGATTGCCGACGTGATCTACCGCTGCTCAAACTATTACGACCCGGCGACCGAAGCAGGGATTGCATGGAATGACCCGGATGTCGACGCCCCGTGGCCAACCATCCAAGTGACGGTCTCAGAACGCGATCAGCATGCACCGCTCTTGCGCGATGTCGCCGCAGATCTGCCGTTTGTCTATACGCCGGCGCCTGCCGTCTGATCGAAGGCAACTCTCGGACCTGTGCGTCCCCGCAACACCTGCCATGCGGCAGCTCCCATACGCGCATAGGAATACTCTGCAGCCCGCGCGCGTCCGCTTGCACGCAGCTGGTCTGCGGTGCGCTGCTCACGGCCTGCGCGCAGTCCCTGCGCGATCCCATTGACCGTTGGGGGAACGATCAAGGCTGCGGTACCCACAAGTTCAGGGAGCGCACCTCGGTCACTGACGATAACTGGGGCACCACACGCCATGGCCTCAAGCACGCTCATTCCACACCCGTCATGCAGTGACACCTGTGCGGCGATGTCAGCGCCGGCGATCAGATCACGACGGACGGCATCCGTGAGAGGCCCCAGAAATCGCACCTCGTGCGCGTCGTCGCGTGCGCGCCTGTCAGGGGGTGGTGCCTCTGGTGACACCACCACCGCGCGCGACCCATCGATACGCGCAACTGCCTGTGCGAGGTGATCGAAATTCGCGCGAGGGCCGGGAACCCCAAGCGCAACGGAGTACCGGTTGAGCCCGAAGGAGGCGGCGATCCGCGCACGTGCTGCCTCGACATCAATAATGAACTCATCAATTGCGGGTGGAATCACCACAATCCGCTCATCGGGAATCCCCCAGACCGACTGCACATCGACTCGAGCGATCTCCGAGACGGCAATCACCAGTGAGGTCGCATCCATCACACGCGAAAGGGCGGCGGGATGTGCGATGCGTCCACCGCGCGCGACCCACTCAGGATGGGTGACTGCCAGTGCGTCGTGCACCACTTCAATCACGGGGACGGTCGTCTGGAGTGCGCTATCAGAGCTGGCGACAACCACATCGCACCCCAAGCGATCGATCATGTCGCGGGCATCTTTTTGATGCCATGCGCGGTGGTGATGCCCGATCCCCGCGTGCGCAATCCCAGGGCCAATGTGATCGACCGCTCCCGGCCAGGCAATCAGCGCCCAAAGGTCATCGTCTGTTTGGGCAGTGGCGACAAGCGCGTCGGTCAGAGTGCGTTGATAGCGACCGACATCTGTCAGCGCGACTCCGGGCTGCCCGATCATGTGCCAGTCGATGGCAACCCGAATGCCGCGTGCACTCATCCTCGACACCACGTCGACCGCGCGCAGCGCATCAGAATGTGCCCGTGCATCATCATGTCCCGGTAGCCTACGTGACACACCCGCACACCCGACCCCGCCGGCACGAGGATGCGATGGCCCCGTATATCCACACCCATCATTTCCGGATCGCAATGTCCGAGGTCGACGTCGCCCAAATCCACTTCACCGCACTCTTTCGATGGATCGATCGTGGAGTTTCGGAATGGCTTGCCGCGACCGGTCATTCATTTACCGACTTACTTCGCGAGGGACCGGGGATCCCGATCGTCGATGCCCACGCGCAGTTTCATCAGCGGATCCTGCTTGATGATGAGTTGACCCTTCATTCATGGGTGTCATCCATTGGAAACTCGTCGTTTCGTACACGTCACTGGTTCGTGCGTGACGGTGTGCTTGCTGCCGAGGGCGAGCTTGTCCATGTGTGCGTCGATCGTGAAACCCGTGCAACTCACAGCGTCCCTGACTGGCTGCGGGATCTCGCCACCGATGATGCGTGGCGGCCGACCCTTTAGGACCGGTCCGTCGCGCAATGGCAGCGAGCCGGCGCGCGCGACCATAATGAGTTACTCGGGGACGTGCGTCGGATCCATCGTTCCGCGCGGAAGAAAATATGGTGCCGCGAGCAGAAGCACGGCTCCGGCAGCCAGGGAGCCCACTATCCAGTTTGCACCTGGTGAAAATGCAGTCGTCGGCCACCATAGCGCCGCTCCCGAGACATCAAAACTCGGGGCACCCGTTGTGATGCCAAAAGTGGCCACCCCTGGGGACAGCCCCTGCGTATAGCGGATGGTGTTCCACAGCAACGCGATCGAAAACGAGAGAAACACTGCAAGTACGAGGAACCAGCGCATCCCGCGAGCGAGTACGGCTTGCTCATGTCGATTCGATCGAATGAACCAAAAACCAATGAATGCCGGTAACAAGGGCATGACGTAGCGCGATTGGACATCAAACGGCACAATCGTCTGGAACTGGTAGAGGCCAGCCATTGGCACAAGAAACAGGAGCACGAGCACGATGAGGGCGGCACACTTCGCCCCTCGTGTGACAGATCGATTTCCAACAACAATTAATCTGACGACGAGAATCGACAGCGCAACGGGGATGATGAGTGGGAGACCCGTATCGAGCCAACCAAGTGGCGAGTACCCAAGTGATCCAAAGCTCAGCGTGAACACATTGAGGATGTTGTAGATCAGTTGATCAAATCCATACCCTGAGCCCGACGACGTCGCTCCACTCGATATGGCACCCACTTGGCTTGCCTGCAGTAACACGAATACTGCGATTGCCGAAGTGGCAAGCATCAATCCCAGTGTCGAGCGCCATCGGCTGCGATCAATCCTGAATCCCACAAGGGTGATTGCGGCACACAGGTTGAGCGCGATGAGATAACCGCCCGCGTCCCCGCGCGCAGCGCAGGCCAGTGCTCCCAAGACGAGACCCAGTCCGAATGCGCCCCATCGACGATGTTGGTTTTCATTGAGCGCATGGGAAAGCAGCGCGACCCAATAGAGCCCGACACCAACGATTGCCCATGAGCTCGGATTTGTGGAGGCAAGCAGAAACCATCCCAGCGGACCGAGCGCAACAACAACGCCAATTGCACCCGCTTGTCGAAGATTTGGTGGCGCAACTGCAAGGGTTGCGAGCACGGCAACAGCGGCAATGAGGATTGTGACGAACCGCATGAGGTACACCGAGATCGACACATTGGATCCCGCAAAAAACCCCATGACCCAATAAAACCCACCGGGATACTGGCCGGTGGTATTCACCTGGGCACCAGACTCCGAAATCGGTGTTGTTGCGGCGAGGTCTTGGCAATTTGCCGTAACGCCTGGCAAATGCTGGTAACACGACGAGGCGCTCACGACTGCTGCGGGGAGGAGATAGCCCGAGGAGGTCTCTGTGCACATCGATGCCGAACTCGTGGGAGCGCAGTAAATCGAGCCAAGATGAAAATCGTCATCGGGCGCAGAACCAACCGGTGAACTCACCATCCACGCCAATAACGCAATCAAAATGCATAGAAAGAGTGCCCCTATTCGGGCGATTGCGAGCGCTCGAGGGGAAGTGAGCGAATGATTGGTTATCAGTCTGTTCAGCGTCGACACTCAGTTGGTTGATGGCGTCCCACGGAACTCGGCAACTGCATACCTACCCGCACTGGTTTCGGATTCATCTCTGCGACGCCTCTGCAGATCCCATTCCTGCCACGAGCAACCCGGCGACCCGATGTAGCGCCGTCGTGAACAAATAGTGACAATGCAACAGGACATCCCGCCGCCGGCGAAAACGTAAGCGATTGCAGGGATGAAATTCTGCCTCGGGCAGTGGCCACTAGAGCAGTGGCAAATAGCGCCCGAGCTCATACTCGGACACCTGCGAGCGGTACTCATCCCATTCGGCACGTTTGAGTTCCAGCAATCGCGAATAGATGTGCTCGCCAAATGCGGTCAATAGCAACTCGGAACTCGCGGCAATCTCGACCGCATCACCGAGGGTGGACGGCAATTGCTCAACTCCGGCGCGCAACCGCTGCTCGTGGGTGAGGTGGTAGAGGTTGGTCTCCATCGCATCGGGCAGCTCATAATGGCGGGCAATGCCCTCAAGGCCCGCATGCAGCATCGCCGCGAAGGTCAGATACGGGTTACATGCCGGGTCAGGTCCTCGGAGCTCCGGTCGTCCGGCGGACGCGTCTGGGACGATCCCCTGTTGTGGAATCCGGACGACGGCCGAGCGATTGCGCTGGCTCCAGGCGACATAGACCGGCGCCTCGTACCCCGGCACCAAACGCTTATAGGAATTGACCCACTGCGCCCACACCAGGCACAACTCGCGTGCATGGCGCAAGATTCCCGCCACAAATGCCCGACCGACATCGGAGAGCTGGTTCGGGTCATCGGCATCAAAAAAGGCATTTGAACCACCCGACATCAGTGCGAGGTGGGTGTGCATTCCGCTGCCGTTTTCATCGCGTAAGGGCTTTGGCATAAAGGTCGCGTACCAGCCGTGCGCGTGGGCGATCTCCTTGACGACTGCGCGGTAGGTCATCACATGGTCGGCCATCTCAAGGGCGTCGGTTTGGCGCATGTCGATCTCATGTTGCGACGGGCCACTCTCATGATGGGAGAGCTCCACATCAATGCCGATCTGCTCAAGCGCCAGCACAGTCGCGCGGCGCACATCACTTGCGGCGTCAAGCGTGGTCAAATCAAAGTATCCACCTCGATCGAGGGGCTCTGGCGCAGTTGAATCCTTGAAGTAATAAAACTCAAGCTCGGTCGCGACCTCGAACCCATCAAAACCCATGTCACGAGCGCGGGCCATGGCACGGCGCAATACGAATCGAGGATCGCCCTCATAGGGCTCCCCGCGCAGGGTATGCACATCGCAAATCATGCGCGCGACGCCCTGCTCCTGCGGGCGGTAGGGCAGGATCGCAAAGGTTGAGGGGTCGGGCATCGCGACCATGTCGGATTCCTCAAACGAGTTAAATCCGGTGATCGAGGAACCGTCAAAACGCACCCCGTGGGCGAGTGCCTCAGGGAGTTGCTCGACAGGAAGCGCAAAACTCTTGAGGTGCCCGAGGACATCGGTGAACCACAGACGGATGAATTTGACGTCGCGCTCCTGCACGATTCGCACTACGTCGTCATGGGTCACGCCAACTGCTCCTCATTGATGCGCATGTGGCGCCGGACACTCCGGCGCCACACCGCGACATGGTGATCCGTTACTTGATGAACAGGATCTCTGCGTACTTGGGAAGTGGCCACAGATCGTCGGCCACGACACGCTCAAGGGCGTCGGCGTAGCGACGCACCTCTGCCATTGCGGGCAACACCACATCCCGCATGTAGTTGGCTTCTGCGTCGGTCCCCTCAGGGTGGTCCTCATTGACCGTCTTGAGGTGCCCGATCGCGGTGACAAAGGATTCGACCAATGGACGAACCTCGCCATCCAACGCCGAGATGCCGGCGTTGTCAATCAATTCGAGGTATCTGAGTGCCGCAGGCACCAGCATGGTGCTGGCAATGTCCGCTGCCGTTTCCGCCTCGATGTTGATGTTGGTGATGTACTGCTCAAGAAAGACGTCAAAGCGCGAGTGCAACTCACGGGCGCTCAATACGTCGTAGGACTCAAACAGCGTCACCGTCGAGGACTCCACAATCTGCGGAAGCGCCTCTGGGGTCGTGCGCAGGTTCAATAACCCACGTGACGCGGCCTCGGCGTGCCACTCCTCCGAGTAGCCATCGCCACCGAACACCACGCGACGGTGGTTGCGGTAGGTCGCCCCGACAACCTTTTGGATCGCCTCTGCGAGGCTGGCGCCGCCACCGATTGCTGCCTCGAGGTCCTCTGCGAGGTTGTCGATGGCTTGCGCGGCAATGGTGTTGAGCACCGTGTTGGGGAAGCCCGGTGACATGTTGGATCCCAAGGCACGGAATTCGAACTTGTTCCCGGTGAATGCGAATGGGCTGGTGCGGTTCCGGTCACCGGACGCCTTTGGCAGTGGCGGCAGGACCGGGGAACCGAGATCCATCAACTCACCCGACGGTGAGACGTAGACCTGGCCATCGGCAAGTGCATTGAAGACATTCTCAAGCTCGGAGCCCAAGAAGATCGAGATGATGGCCGGTGGGGCCTCATTGGCACCCAAGCGGTGGTCTTGTCCGGCGGTTGCAACCGCTGCCCGCAACAACCCTTGGTGGGTGTCGACCGCCTTGACGACCGCTGCGGCAAAGAAGAGAAACTGCAGGTTCTCTGACGGTGTCGCACCCGGCTCGAGCAGGTTCTCGCCCGCGTCGGTGCCCATCGACCAGTTGAGGTGCTTGCCCGAACCATTGACGCCCGCGAATGGCTTCTCGTGCAAAAGACACACCAAGTCGTAGCGCGGTGCCACATTTTTCAAGACCGTCATCAACAATTGCTGATGGTCACAACCGACATTGCTGTTTTCAAAGATCGGTGCGATTTCGTACTGCGCCGGGGCGACCTCGTTGTGACGGGTCTTGATCGGCACACCCAGCTTCATCAACTCGCGCTCGGTGTCGAGCATGCAGGCCAGCACCCGCTCTGGGATGGTCCCGAAGTAGTGATCATCGAGCTCGTGGCCCTTTGGCGGCTTCGCGCCGAAGAGGGTCCGCCCGGTGTTGATCAAATCGGGGCGCTGGTAGTAGTAGCTCTTATCGATCAGGAAATATTCCTGCTCCGGACCGGTGGTCGTAAAGACGCGGGTTGCAGTGTCATCGCCCAGAAGTGCCAATGCACGCAGTGCCGACTTGTTGAGCGCCTCAATTGAGCGCAACAGTGGAATTTTGTGGTCAAGTGCTTCGCCGGTCCATGAGGTGAAGGCGGTCGGAATACACAGCGTGACCCCATTCGGGTTCTCGAGCAAAAAGGCCGGGCTCGTCGGGTCCCATGCGGTGTAGCCGCGCGCCTCGAAGGTGGCACGAATACCACCGGTCGGAAAGCTCGATGCATCGGGCTCTCCCTGAACGAGCTCACCACCAGAAAATGCGGCGATTGCCGTTCCATCCCCAATGGGGCCGAAGAATGAATCGTGCTTTTCTGCGGTCAACCCTGTCAGCGGCTGAAACCAGTGCGTGTAGTGGGTCGCACCACGCTCGAGCGCCCAGTCCTTCATCGCAGCGGCGACTGCATCCGCAATCACTGGGTCGAGCGGCTCACTGCGCTCGATTGTGCGCTGCAATGCGCGGAATGCATGCTTTGGCAGACGCTGGCGTTGCTCGGTTTGTCCGAAGACGTTGGCGCCGAATACGTTTGCGGGCTCATCCGATGCAACAACAGAATTGGCGCTCCATTGCACTGCATCGACGTTTGAGAGTCGCATCTTTGACATAAGAGTCGCTGTCCCTCCTGGCGAAATGGCTATCCGCAAGGTCACACATTCGATGCCGGATGGCATCGCGTATGGCTCGCGGGGGTCGGGCGATATCGAGAGCCTAACCTTCGGCAGCCAAAATGACGAAACAAACACGCACATTGCGCATGATTTTTTTCACACACACGTGCCCACGACCGCGAACAATAGGGGGACACACGCAGCAATGGGTCCTCCGCACACACAAGGTTGCCACCGGGTACTTGGCCGTTCGGCCAAAGTGCCGCATGGGTTGCGTTTTCGTGCCTCGGTGCTTGCACTTGCCCGCGCGACTGCCATCCTAGAGACATGCCCATGCGCGACCTTGCATATTCACCCTCTGTGACACACCTCTTGACGCGACCCGCGACCCTTGCGGACCTCCGCGATATGCCGTCATTTCGCGCGGCGGACGTGGTTCCGCCGGGAGCCGACCTACATTGCGTGGTGCGCGAGGCACGACCCGTTGGCGGCGACACTGCGGCAGCACACGATGTCTTGTTATGCGATGGCCCCCTGCCCGATCCACCACCCGCCGGGGCGGTCGCGGTGGTGTCTCGCGTGGCGCCGCCCCAGGGCTATCCCATTCCCGTCTTTGTCCTTGACGAGTCGACCTCGTGGAATGCCGTCATCGAGGATGTGTCGGACGTGCTCGGCGATCAACCAGGTCGTCACCGCGCTGCCCGTGCGCGCGCAGCATTTCGCCAATCGCTCTTTCATGGCCGGGGATTCACCGCCCTCGCCGAGACCTGTCGCGATTTGATTGGCGCGCCCGTTGCGGTGCTTGATGACTACCTTGATGTCCTCGCGGATGTCGGCGTTGATGACCCACAGACCCTCGAGCTCGACACGGCAATTGCCGCCGCACGCATGAGCGATCCCACACGCACTGTGGATGCCTTCATCGATGCCGCACCCGAGCCCATCACTGCACTTCGGGTCCTTGGCCACGGAGGCCGGCCGGCACTTGTCGTCGTCACCTGGCTGACCGATCAGATGACCCGCAGCCAAGCCGCCGTCTTGGTGGAGATGGTTGATGCCTGCGCGATTGAGTGGAGTCGCCAAGAGGTGCGTACCGACACCGAATCTGAGATTCGTGGTGATCTCATTCGCGAATTGATGGCGGGTGAGCCGATCACCAGGGACGCGCTCATTCGTCGGGCTCGCCATCTCGGGGCAGATCTCTCAGGTGGCGCGATCGCGATGCTGGGCAAACTTGAGGATCCCCAGCACGCCCAACACGCCGCACCCGATGAACGGGTCACTCGCCGATTTGTTCAGCAGGTTCGTGCCGTGCTGGAGCTGGCATGGCCGCGGGGGATTGTCGATTGGGATGGGGATCGTCTGTTGGTCTTACTTCCGGGGCCACGCGAGCATGAAGTCGCCGACCGCCACGACATCGAAGCGCGTGCGCACGCCCTGTCAACACGTGTCATTGGTGCAACAAAGGACGCCGTTCCAGGCCTGGTGTTGTCGTTGGCGATCTCGCGCTATACCCCTGAACCAGAGCGCCTCGGCGCCGCGCTGGAGGAAGCGAGTTTGGCGCTCTCAATTGGTGCGAAAATCGGCAATCCCGGAGATGTCGTCACATTTGAGGAGACCGGGACGTACAAGCTGTTGTTTCAAATCTTTGCCGATCGTCCTGATGAGCTTGCTGCGTTTTATGAGCAAACACTCGCACCCCTGGTGCGCTATGACGAGCAGTACCAAACCGAACTCGTCACGACCTTGGCGACCTACTTGGAATTCGACTGCAACCTCGCCGCCACAGCGGCAAGTTTGTTTACCCACAGGCATACCATCCGCTACCGCCTCGATCGCATTGCCGAACTCTGTGGGCTCGACATCGGTCGCACCGACGACCGCGAAAAGCTATCGCTGGGACTCAAGTCCATGCGGCTGCTCGGCAAGCGAGTTCCGACTCCGCTCGCCAAGGAATCCCACAGCGCCCAGGGCTCCTAAGGCAGTGACGCCCAAGGTTTGCGATCTCACACGAGAGGTATGTGAGAATGGACTTCGTATTGTGATGTGATCGCGTGTGCGATCACATGATGTGTTCATCCGCCCGCACGCTGAGGGAGTTCCATGCGTCAGACGATTGCATTCCAGGCAACGGCATTCGATGCCCAGCCAATTCCACTCGATCCCAATGCCGGGATCGATATGAGCAATCCCGAGGCAATTCCCGCCGTTGCGCTGATTTTCCAATCTGGGCCAAATGTGGTGCTGCAGGTACCGCTTTCGGTCGCGGACGCCCAAAACACCATGAATGCCTTCAGCGAAGCGGAGCCACATCGCGGGCAATTGGCCGATACCGGATGGGTCCCGCAAGCGGCGGGGTTACCCGAGGGAATGTTCTGGATGTTGACCCCAGCGGTGGTCGGTATCTCGGTCACTCCGCCACAATCGACCCCTGAAGGTGTGATTCCGCACTGGACACTGACCTTTGAAGATGCCGATGGCAGCCAAGTTCAGGTCGCGGTGAGCGAAGCAATCACCGTCCAAATTATTCGCGGCCTCTCCGATGCAATCAACAACGCCGACGAGGACGAGGACTAAACCGGCCCCGCCCAGCCCGGGGGGACCTATTCGCCCTCGGGCGGTGCCTGTGCGCTGTGCACGCGTCGTTGCTCCTGCTTTTTCTCGGCGAGGGCAGAGAGCATCTCTTCAATGCGACTAAATTTCAGTCGTGGACGCTCACCGGCATCACGGCCTCGCTCCTGCTCGAGCATGTCGATCATCTGCCAGTCGCTGTAGCTGACGAAATCGCGCCGACGCTCACCGAGCAAGCGCTCGAGTACCGCTCGGCCTGGTACATCGCGCCCATCGAATGCCCCGGCCGCAAAGTCCTCAAGGAGCTGATCAACGGTCTCCTGAGAATCGGGTTTATTGGTACCGATGATGCCGCGCGGGCCGCGCTTAATCCACCCCACGACATATTCGCCCGCGACATGCGCGGTGGTCGTAGGGTCCATGACGCGCCCCTTTTCATTCGGGATCACGCCGCCAGCCGCATCAAAGGGGATCCCCAACAACGGGACACCCTGGTAGCCGATTGCCCGGAACACCAAATCTGCGCGGATCTGCTCGATGCGGTCGGTCACCCGTGCACGCACGGAACCGTGCTCGGTGAGATAGAGCTCATTTTCGGCAATCACCACGCCGCCCACGCGGTCCTCGCCGATCAATTCAATCGGCGATTGGAAAAACCGCAAGACGACACGTCGACTGGCACCGGTCAATGGTGTTGTCGCAAAGTGGCGAAGCACTTCAAGATTGGCCAAAGCGGTTTTTGAGACTCCTTCGGAGATCTCCTCGGCACTTGGCAGATCATCGAGTGAGACGATCACATCGCAATCGGCAATCTCACCCAACTCACGCAACTCTTTGGTGGTGAATGCCGCCTGCAATGGGCCACGACGTCCCAGGATCAAGACCTCCTTGATCTGTGACGTGCCCAGCGCGCGCAGCGCGTGTTCTGCGATATCGGTGCGGTGGAGATCCTCGACGGGGACCAACAGCATCCGCGCGAGGTCCATTGCCACATTCCCATTTCCCACAATGACCGCGGTCGAGCCGGAAAAATCGAATGCCAGCGAACGGAAATCTGGATGGGCGTTGTACCACCCGACGAATTCGCTCGCCGAATGGCTTCCGGGCAAATACTCCTTTGGGATCCCCAAGCGCTTATCGGTTCGGGCGCCCACCGCGTAAATCACGGCGTGATAGTAGGCGACCAGATCGTCGTGGGTGATTTCACGACCGAGTTCGATATTGCCGTAGAAACGAAACTCGGGGTGCTCGGCAATTTTGTCGTACACCCGCGTGACCGCCTTGATGTTCTGGTGATCTGGGGCCACGCCACCACGCACCAGTCCGAACGGGGTTGGAAGCCGATCGAACATATCGACCTGGGTGACGACACCCTCCTGGCGATGCAAATGCTCTGCCGCATAAAACCCGGAGGGTCCGGAACCGACCACGGCAACCCGAAATGGACGCGCATCCGTACCTAAACGTGCATCTGTCATTGCCCTACCCCCGCTGCGCCCATTCGTTTCGGATCGAAGTTCGATTGTAAGCCGCCACCCCGCAGATCGCCCGGTTGACGATCGTTATCGAAAAAGATCGTGACCGGGCTCCCGAAGCAGGGTCGTCACGGTGCCGGGTGCCGGTCGCGTGGGCACTCCCGAGATCACCACGACCGGTGTCCCGGCTGCCTTTCCCATGAGTATCCCGGCTGCCGCAGCAAGTTCATCGGCGAAGGCAAGCTCGGTCGCAACCAGGACCCGACCTTCACGATCGGTCTCTCCCCGGCAGTCGTTGATCGCATCAAATCCGGCAACCCCGAGAGCGACATTCACAAGGCCCCGTCGAAATGCGCGACCGTGGGTATCGGTGACAATGACCCCGACGCGTCCACCCACCGCAGCACTCACCGCACCCTGAATGCGCCGCGCTGAACGATCACTGTCGATGGGCAGCAAGATCGCTGTGCCCAGCGCGGTATTCGACGCATCGATGCCGGCGTTGGCACAGATAAATCCATGATGGGTCTCGGCAATCACCAGGCTGGCTCGGCGGCGCACAATTCGCGATGACTCGCGCACGATCAGCTCACAGAGCGCAGGATCCTTGCCGGTGAGATCCGCGAGTGCCTGGGCGCGCGCAGACACCACGACATCGGCCAGTACCACCACACGGCCTTCATCTTTACTGACAACCTTTTGCGCAATCGCCACGACGTCTCCCGGTTGCACACCCTGTGCAACCGATAACTGTGCGATGCGTTCGGCGAGCCCGTCACCTGCGACGATCTCGGGGATCCCCTCCAGCGCGAAGAGCCTCAGGGGAGCACTCCTGCACCAAGGCGCTCGGTGAGATTCCATTCGGTACACACCGCTGCGGCACGTCCACCGTGGCCCCAACTCGCCAGTGCGAGCAGGTCATCTGGGGTGTCGACATCCAGACCCAGCGATGCGATTTCAATTTGAGTCACGGCAAGTCCCGCACGACGAAAGCCTTCGAGGTGACGCGCGCGCGAGTCCACGCCGAGCTCGGTCGTGAGTGCATCCGGGGGTGCGACCACCAAGGCATTTGTTCCTGTGCCCGCACGCGACGGGACCAGCACCCCTCCCGGAGTTGCCCCGCAGGCATCAATCACACGCGTCAAGTCATCCGCTCCGACCAGGGGTAAATCAGAGGTCAGAATCAACACGGCATCCTGACCTCGGGCGACGGCATCGGCCTGACCAATCCCGACCGCAGGATTCATCCCCCGGGGTGGCGCGTGATCGGGAAGCACCCGTGCGCCCAATGCGCGACTCATCTGCGCTGCATGGTCATCGCTGGTCACGATGATCGTTTCCGACAGACGCGCGCAGTCGCCGCAGGCGATGAGCAGATCGGTCAGCATTGCCACCTGCAATTCCCGACGCTCACGACGCCCAAGGACGGCCGACAGGCGTCCCAGGGCACGGTCCATTGGCTTGACCGGAATCACTGCCGACACCCGCATTAGATGCGCACCGCCGCCAACACCTCATCGGCCAACCGTGCGCGCTGTGTCCGATCGGGCATGAGAATGTCGCGCAACACGGCGCGTACACCGAGCGCCTCAATGACCGGTACCTCACCGGCATCGCGCGTATCCAAGAGAAAGGTCCCCGCGATGTCGGCATAGAGGCGTGCCATCTGCGTCGCCGAGCACTCGCTGTAACCCGCTCCGGCAAGAAAACGGTGGGCGGGTCCCTCCACAGGTTTGCCGCCGATAATGGGGCTCACCGCGACACAGTCGGCGCGGCGGGCGCGCAGGGCGTCGCGAATACCCGGTACCGCCACGATGGTCCCAATCGAGACGATCGGACTCGAGGGCGCAATCACAATGGTCGATGCCGTCGCAATCGCCTCCAGCACTCCGGGCGCCGGGGACGCGGTCTCGATCCCATCAAAGGCGATCGACAGGATCTCCTCCTTGGCACCGCCCTTGACCAGATACTCCTGAAATGCGAGCACTCCCGTGGGTGTTGTGATGCGGGTGTGCACCGGATCGTTGGTCATCGGCAGCAGCGTCGCCTGAACACCTAACGCGGCACAGATCTCCCGAGAGATCTGATCGAGAGTGAGACCGGCGCCCAAACGGATCGTCCGAAACAGGTGGGTTGCAAGGTCTCGATCGCCAAGTCCGAACCAGGCGTCAAGCCCATAGGTCGACAATCCTTCAAGGCAACGAAAGGTATCGGATGCATATCCCCACCCGCGCGCATCAATTGTCCCGGCAAGCACATATGTGCAGATATCGAGATCAGGACAGACCCTCAGCCCGTAAAAATCGGAGTCATCACCGGTATTGACGATGGCCGTCAATTGGGATTGGCCAGCAACTTGGGCAACCCCATCAACCATCTTGGAGCCGCCGGTACCCCCTGAAAGGACCAGGATCACGGAAGTTTGGGGGGTTGGGGATTTGTCATAACCGACCGGGATGCTACCAAGCGGCTGCGTTGACGCAGCACGCACCACAGTCCAATTGACACACCAACCAGACCGATCCAGAGCGTGATCGTCGGCGCTTCACCCAACAAGGGCCACGCGGTGAAGACACCCAAGATGGGGACCAGAAAAAACCATGCGGAGACCTCGCTCGCGGACCCGGTGCGCAACGCAAAGTAGAACAGTGCCGTTGGAGCAGCGGAACCAACTACTCCCAGCACAAGCACAAGGCCGATATCTCGCGGATGGGTCGGCACATGCGCGGCGTGATCAAATGGTGTCAAGAGCGCGAGTCCGACCGCACCGATCATGAGCTGCCAGGCCGCAAGGCTCCATGGATGCGATTGGTCTCGTATCGCCCGGGCAGCAACAATGGTGCCCGCAGCCCACGCGAATGCACCGATCACCACAATGATCGCGGCGAGAGTGGGATGGGGCGGCACCAGCCCTTTGGTACACACCGCAACGGCCACGCCCACAAAACCCACGACGAGGCCGACCCGCTGGAGTGGACGAAGGTGCTCCCCGAGCAGCCCGACGGCAAGGATCGCGACGAATAAGGGGTCGCTGTTGGCAAGCACCGATGCCAGACCGGCGCCCTCATGGGCAATGCCCCAAAAGGTCGCCCCGTAGAAGACCGTTGTCTGCGCGAGGGCAAGGACGATCAGGAGCTCAATACGAATTCCCCGCGGTGCGCCATGGCCACGTACAGCTGCGATCACCCAGAGCACACCCCCGGCAAGACCTAAGCGCCAGGCCGCCGCACCAAAGGGACCGATCGATTGCGCGAGCCATGCAGAGGGCACATATGCGGTGCCCCAACAGACCATGGCCAATAACGCAAAGAGATTCGCGCGATGCACAACCCTGTTTTACAGGTCAGGTCACGAGAAGGAGGAGTGCGCACCCCGCACCGCGCATTACCGACGAAAACTTCCGAACCGACGACGGGGGCGGCTGCCCTTGTGGCATTTATCGCAAAGTCAATTCTTCCCCGCAAAAGCCCATGTTTCACCAATACCATCGACTTTGTAAGTATCGGCACAAACTACCCACCTCGGCGTCGTTTTTTTGCTGCAAATTCACATTTTTGATACCTTTGTGACAGGCCGTAACTGCAGACGGGTCCGAGTTGACTCCGGATGAGCATGTGACATATGCTGCTAATGGATTCGGGGAGGGTGAAAACAGCCCTTCCAGTTCCACGCGATGTATCTGTAACTACCCTTCACCGAGCTAGGGGGACGCCAGCCTATGGCCGAGCAGTTCGCCGTGACCCAAGTACCGGGCCGCGAGACAGGAGAAATTCCACCGTCTCCGTTGGACCGTGACGAGAAGACAGCGATTATTTACCCACTCGCTGACCCTCTCTGGGACATCGACACCCTCCCGTTGACCTACACGAACTCACGTTGGTCAGCATTTTTCTACCGCGCAGACGAGAAGGCCCTTCGTCGCGTGCTTCCTGACTGCCTTGAACTCGAAGATGACATCGTCGAGTACTGGTACGTCGACCACAACCACACCATGCTTGGCCCGTACGGCGAGATGGGTGTGACCGTTGCAGCTTCCTACAAGGGTGGCGACGGTAAGACGTACTACGCCGGTTACTACCCGTACATGTACCTCACCCAGGACGCTGCTATCGACGCTGGTCGTGTGCTTGGTTTCCCGAAGAAGGAAGCCTTCATTCGCGTGCTCGAGCACGGTGGTAACCCTGACGATGGTTACGGGGTCTACGACGGCAAGAACTACCAGTTTGACTACTTCTCCTTCCTCATGATCCGTAACGGATACGTGTTGAACTCGGTCACTGGTAAGTACGATGATGCCGACCTGTCAGCCAAGCCAGCATTTTATGGCAACACTGACTACGGCCGCATGAACATGAAGGTCATTACCGCTCCAGACATCTCTAACTCGGAGTGGCAGCTCGTGTACCTCCCGTCGCTCGTCGACAAGGGTCTCGCGACTGCAATGGGCCGTCCTGACACGGAAGGTTCGCACCGCTTCCAGGTGAAGCCAGAGTCGATCCGTACCGCATCGCCAGAGAGCTACAACTGGTTCACCCAGGCGACGCCGTACGACAACCTCGGCCACGAGCTTCCGCCGAAGGAGCACATCGGTCTCATGACCTTCAGCTTCGACCTGATCATCCCTGCAGGTCAGGTTCTCTGGACAGAGACCTACACCCGCGATGCAACGTGGGCCGGCGCAGCCAAGCCTTACCGCTTTGGTCTTCGTCACCGCTTCCCGAAGCCAGTCGGTCTCGGCGCGTAAACGCTCACAACATGTGTTCACATGCGACGGGGTGCGGGCCTGCCCAAGCCCCGTCGTATGAGGCTCTCTCCAAGGAGGATTAGCGCAAATGGCGCAGAACGTTAACGTCACAAGCGTGCCGTGGATCGACTCGGGCGACGCCCCGCCGTTGGCCCTCGACCGCGACAAGCGTGACATCATTTCACAAGGTATCGCGGACCCGCTTGTCGATTACGACATCGTTCCGCTGACGTACACCAACTCACGTTGGTCGGCATTCTTCTACCGTGCCGACGAGAAGGACCTGAAGCACGTCCTTCCTAAGGCCCTCACACTTGAGGACGACATCGTCGAGTTTTGGTACGTCGACCACCTTCACACAGGTCTTGGCCCGTACGGCGAGATGGGTGTGACGGTTTCGGCTTCCTGCAAGGATGGCACTGGCAAGACTCGTTACGCCGGTTACTACCCTTACATGTACCTCACGCAGGACGCTGCAGTGTTCGCCGGCCGTGAGCCCTTCGGTTTCCCGAAGAAGATCGCCTACATTGTCACCCAAGAACACGGTGGCAAGGAAGACGATGGCTACGGTGGCTTTGGTAACGACTACTTCAACTTCACCATGGAGCGTCGTGGTTACCTGCTTCACACCGCAACCGGTAAGTACGATGACGCAGAGCTGTCGGCTAAGCCTGCGTTCTACGGCAACCCGGAGTACGGTCGTATGAACCTGCGTATCCTTACTCACCCGTCGCTCAAGCAGACCAAGTGGGAAGTCACCTACTTGCCATCTGAGGTGACTGCAGCAACTGCAGCCGCCATGGGCCGTCCGGAGACTGAGGGTCAGCACCGGTTCCAGCTGAAGCCTGAGTCGATTCGTACCGCTTCGCCGGCTGCGATTCGTTCGTGGGCACTTCAGGCAACTCCGTTCGACAACATGGGCGAGATGTTGCCGGTCAAGGAGCTCATTGGTCTCATGAGCTACAACTTTGACCTCATCATCCCTGGTGCTGAGACGATCTGGTCAAACACGATCGAGCGCACCGACGAGGACATTGCGGACCTCTTGTTCGCAACTCCTTACCAGTACACCATGCGTCACCGGTTCCCGAAGCCTCCAGGCGTCTGAGCCAAACCGCATACGTACGACCCACAGCGGGGTGGATCTCTTTACGAGATCTGCCCCGTTGTTTTTTGTGCTCCAAATACGCGGGCAACCCAGAGTGCCGGCCCCGAATGGGACGGCGGCCGCGTATGTCGCCCGCGTTATCTGTTCTGGGACGCCTGGCGCGCCTGACGAATGATTTGTGCGGCGGTCAGAATCAATATGCCGGCGAACCCGATCCGCAGTGCATGTTCGGGAAGTGCGTTCGCAAGGAGTGCACCCGCAACGGCAGTGATGATCGACGCAATGCTGATGATCCCCACGTCGCGCCACACAACCGCACCGCTCCGGCGCTCTCGCCAGGTACCAAAGATCGCGACCGGCACGATCGCCAACAGCGACGTCGCTTGCGCATGATGTTGGGTCATTCCCAACAGCAGGGTCAGTGTTGGGACAAAAATGATGCCACCGCCCACGCCAAAGAGGCCGGCGATCACACCTGCGCCAATGCCAATGGCCATGACCGCCACATCGGCGGGAATCACTTGACCACCATGACGATTGCGATGACGACGAGCAATCCCGCAAACCCGTATTGCATGGCAACAGTGTTGAGTCGATGTTTGAGGTGAATACCGAACGCGACACCCGCCATGGCGGGGATTCCCACCAGCAGCGCCGCACGCCACTCCACATTCCCGAGCGCCCCTTGGGCGATGGTCCCCCACAGTGCGATGAAAATGATTGCCGCCAATGACACCGAGGAGGCACGTTTTTGCGCATAGCCACCCGCCAGCACCAGGATTGGCACGATGATGACTCCTCCCCCGACGCCAAAGAGGGCCGAAAAGAGCCCCGCACCGGCTCCGGCCGCAATCAAGATCTGTTGATGGCGCGTCATGCTGCTAGCCTCGTCAATAGTGTCAATTCCGCTTGCCATCGCCGCGTGCACATCCGTAATCGCACAGCCACGCCGATCGGCACTTCTTCTCGATTTTGATGGGACACTTGCGCCAATCGTTGCGCATCCACCCGACGCTCGCATGATCGCAGGCGCCCGGGACACGATCGCCGAACTGATTCCTCAATTCGGACTCATCGCCTTTATTAGCGGCCGCGGCATTCATGACCTGCAACAGCTGGTCGATCTCTCCGGTTGCGGCTACGCGGGCAATCACGGCTGTGAGCTACAGCTGCCGGGGCACGCGGTACACATCGCTGCGGCCGCGGTGGCCTGGCAGCCCACAATCGAGCGTTTTGCTCGTCAATGGGATTCTGCCTTTCTCAATCATTGGGGTATCTTCATCGAGGAGAAGGGCGTGACGCTATCGGTGCACTGGCGTAATGCTGCGGATCCGGAGGCGACCCAGGCCGAGATCCTGCGGGTATGCGAGCCCGCTGCCAGAGCGCTTGGCCTCACCGTCACATGGGGGCGCATGGTGATGGAGGCACGTCCTCCCGTCCCACTCAACAAAGGCACCGCTGCAGGCGAGCTTCTCACCGACTCACGCCTTGGCCACGTGATTGCGATCGGCGATGACACCACCGATGTCGATACCTGGCGTGCAATTCACAAGCTCCATGATGCGGGTGCTTTGGAGACGGCGATTGCAATCGCCGCGACAGGACCCGAGACTCCCGACGCGGTACGCGCCGAGGCCGATATCTGCGTCTGTGGACCAGAAGAGGTCCGGGATTTGCTCAATGCGATCGCGGCAAGTCTCAACGAGCGAGAGATCCAGAAATCGGGCCACGCAGAGCACTGATCGACTCCGGAATCTCTAGGATGCAGCAAGGCCCTGAGTCCGCGATTCGGGCGCACGCCATTTCGAGGAGCAACTACATGTCGATCTATCTCTCCGTCGGGTCGGTACAGCCCTTTGCCAAGATTTCCACGGAATTCCCCGAGGATGAACCTGGGATTTCCATCGTGATTGCCGATGGCAAGGTTGTCGGACTTCGCATCGATAAAAATGAGGATGTCTTGCGACTTCCCGGGCTCATCGAGAAATTCGAACTCAATCCTGAGTACGTCTGGGCTCGCCTGCGTGGCGATGACGATGTGACGCTCGGTCGACGCGGAGTGCACGGGCGCAAGTAGCCCTGCGGGGAGTGCTACTCCCCGGAATCCAGACGATCCAGTCGCAGTGCGATGGGTTCACCATCGAGGATCAGCTCCTCGCGGTGGACCCCAGCAAATGGCGCGCCATGACCCACGCTCAGCCGATCCACGAGTGTCTCAGCACAGATGTGGGCCCGGAACTCATCGATGGCTTCGCGAATCGGTCCGGAGCCATCGACATGAAGCGCGATGTGCTCTTCAACCCGCAAGCCGGCAGCACGACGGGCATTTTGAATCGCATGGACGATCTCACGAGAGAGTCCTTCGCGTCGGAGCGCAGGACTGATCTCAAGGGTCAGCCCCACCGCCATGCCCGATTCCTGACCGACCGCATACCCATCGGTGGGGTGCGCAGTGACCAACAAATCCTCTGCGCTCAGGATGTGTTGCACACCATCGACGGTGATCGTGACCGATTCACCCGCATCGATGCGCCGTGCGGTGTCGGCACCATCAAGGCCATCAACCGCTTGAGCAACGTGGGGCATTGATTTGCCAAAGCGTGGCCCCAGCGTGCGGTAGTTCGACTTGATCGTTACCGCAACGAGTTCACCTGGGTCGGTGACAAATCGCACCTCATGGACATTGAGCTCACGCGAAATCAGCTCTCGCACGCTGTCGAGAGCGGTTGCGGTTGCCGCCGGACAGGCGATGACTGCGGCGGCAAGTGGCTGACGAATCTTGATCTTGGATTCCGAACGTGCTCCCCGACCGAGTGACACTGCGGTGCGTGCCGCAATCATCGCCGCATCGAGTGCAGGATTCATACGCGTTCCGGTGGCCGGCCAATCCACCAAATGGACGCTTGGTGGTGCGGTGGGATCATGTGCGGCAACCAGGTTGCCATAGAGCTCGTCGGCCACAAAGGGACAAAACGGCGCGAGCAGGATTGAGATGGTTGTCAGACACTCATGCAGCGTGGCAAAGGCCGCACGATGATCGCTATCGGCGACAGCATCACCTTGGCGTCCGCCCCAGAAGCGAGCGCGTGAGACGCGGACGTACCAATTCGAGAGATCATCGACGAAGGCCTCCAGCAACCGTCCGGCACCGGTGGCGTCATATGCCTCAAGGCGCTCGGTCACCCCATTGGTCACATCGTCGCAACGCGACAGGATCCATTGATCGAGATCGGAACGCTCAGTAACCGGAGGATCCTCACCACCGGGCACCCAACCGTCGGGAAGGGCAGCATAGGTCACCAAAAAGACATAGGTATTCCACAGGGTCAGCAAAAACCGCATCGACTCATCAACCGCATCCAGGCTAAAGCGGAAGGAGTCCCAGGGACTTTGTGCGGTGAGCAGATACCACCGGAATGGATCGGCTCCCTGACGATCAAGCACACTCCAGGGCTCGATCACATTGCCGCGGCTTTTACTCATCTTCTGCCCCTGCCCATCCAGGATCAGCCCCAGACAAATCACATTGCGATAGGCCGGTGCATCAAAGAGCAGCGTCGATTCCGCCAGAAGCGAGTAAAACCACCCGCGGGTTTGGTCAATTGCCTCACAAATGAAATCTGCGGGGAAGACGTGCTCAAGGGATCCACCGGTTGAAAATGGGTGATGTTGTTGGGCGAATGGCATCGCACCGCTGTCGTACCAGACATCGAGCACCTCGGGAACACGATGTGCAATCTCGCCGCACTGCGGACAGGTGATCTCAATGTCATCGACATAGGGACGATGCGGATCGAGATCATCCCCGATAGGTGTCGTCGCTAATTCCGCCAGCCGCGCAAATGAGCCCACGACCTCGACATGTGCGCATCCGCTGCAGCGCCAAAAGGGCAATGGGGTACCCCAGTACCGCTCTCGAGAAATTGCCCAGTCGATGTTTCCTTCCAGCCATTTCCCAAAGCGCCCATCACGGACTCGCTCAGGGTTCCAGCCGATCCCGGAATTGAGCTCCATCATGCGCTCGCGTGCCGCAGTCGTGCGGATGTACCACGAGGGCTTCGCGTAGTACAACAATGGCGTCTGGCACCGCCAACAATGTGGATAGGCGTGCAGATACGGCACTTCCCGAAACAGCCGTCCACGGGCTTCAAGATCCTCAATCAGGACACGGTCGGCGTCCTTGGCAAAGACCCCTGCCACACGCGGCACGGCGTCGGTGAAGCGTCCCTGCCGATCCACGGGGTTCGGGGCCTCAAGATCATGGGCCCGTGCGACCTGCATGTCGTCCTCACCGAACGCCGGTGCGATGTGGACAATGCCGGTGCCGTCCTCGGTCGTCACGAACTCTGCGACAACCACGCGATGATGGCCCGAGATGTCCTCGAACGGCGGGTCATAGGCGCGGCCCACAAATGCTGACGCCGGTTGGCGCTCCACAATGCGCGCGTCGTCACCAAACACTTTCACGACAAGCGGTTCGGCAACGATCAGACGATCGCCATCGACATCGACGGTGACATAGGTGACGTTGGGATTCATGGCGATGGCTTGATTGGCCGGGAGTGTCCACGGTGTGGTCGTCCAGACTAAAAATGCGGTCGTTGGGTCGTCTGTCAGCGGGAAACGCACGTAAATCGAGGGGTCTTCCACATCCTGATAGCCCTGAGCGACCTCATGACTCGAGAGGGCGGTTCCACAACGCGGGCAGTAGGGAACGACCTTGTCGCTCTCATAAATCAGTCCGCGGGAATCGAGCTCCGCCAGACTCCACCACACGCTCTCGATGAAGGGTGTATCCATGGTGCGATAGGCGCGATTGGTATCGATCCAGAATCCAATGCGCTCGGTGAGCCGCTCCCATTCATCAAGGTAGGTGACCACCGATTCACGACACTGCGCGTTGAACTCGGCGATGCCATAGGCCTCAATCTCGGGCTTGCCCGAAATTCCAAGACGCTTTTCCACCTCAAGCTCCACCGGCAACCCGTGGCAGTCCCAACCTCCGCGTCGATCGACGAAGCGACCACGCATGGTGTGAAAGCGAGGAAAGACATCTTTAAATACCCGTGACAGGACATGGTGTGAGCCTGGTCGACCATTCGCGGTCGGTGGGCCCTCGTAAAACACATATGGACGCCCGCCCCGGCGGTTTTCGAGGCTCTTGGCAAAAATCTGCTCCTCGCGCCAAAAGGTGAGAATGCCCTCCTCCATCTCGCGCCAATCGGCAGCTGCACCTGGAGTGCGCCATCCGATTGCACCACGCCTGGCTGCACTCATTGCATTCCCTTTGTCGCGATCGCCTCGAGTTGGTGACGGATCTCATGAAAGTCATCGAATGCGTGGAATGCGTGAGCCTGCCCGGAAAGCCAATCGGCGAGTTCGGAGGTGGCAAACACCACATCTGCGGCCCCGCTCACGCAGCGATCCGAGACACCATCTCCGATATAGGCAACCGAGAGCTCGTCGCGCGCGCGCGAGAGATCTGCGCGTTTACACGGGCGATCACACAGGGTGCACCGCGGACCGCGATCGGTCCAGACGAGTTTGGTGCCCTCAGGAGAAAACACGGCATCATGTGCATCGAAGGACAGGTCAGCGAGGCCGATACGGGTGAGCACATCAGTGATCACACTACGAAAGCCATTGGAGAAGATGTGCACCTGATGGCCGGCGCCGCGCGCCCAGCCCACAAAATCGACAAACCCCTCGCGAATGCCCGCGGCATCACGCACCAGATCATGAATCTGCCCCGGGGTTGCGCGAACGGTTGCAAACTCCAGCTGCATCGCTTCCTCGACGCTCATTCGACCGGCAATCACATCCGGCGTCACCGAATCCCATACCGACCGGTCCCCAAACTGCGCAACGATCAGATGCAGCGTGTCGTGCTGCGTGATCGTGCCGTCAAAATCTACTGCGATGAGGAAACGTGTCACGGGCGCTCGATGGTACCAGAGGCCCACAATCCGCCTTGCCACTAACATCCATTTCGGCGGTGAAAAGATCGCCGCAGATGGTGCGATTAGCTGATTTTGGGCGTTGCCCCCGTACAAGGACTCGATTCTTATCGCTGCACCGCGACCGATATTCATCCAAACCGCCCTTGGCGGCTCCTCGAGCTGGGATCCCATCATTCAGGGTTTTGACGGCGGAATCATCGTCACTCTTCCGCTCGATGACGACGGGGATGACGCATACTCCGCAGACGTGCTCGTCGAACGACTTGGCGCCGCAGTCAGCCGCATCCCGGGTCCGCGGGTGATCGTGGGAACGGGACTCGGTGGAATGCTTGGGATGGAGATCGCGCGCAGCTTTCCCTATGAGGTCGATGCACTCATTGCAATCGGGTGCGCCGCGCAGTGTCGGATACCTACGGGCGTGCGCGGTACCACCGCCGACATCGCCGACAATCTTGTCGCGCACGGTGTCGCGATCGCCGATGGAGACCTTGTCGACGATCTGGCACTTGCGCTTGCGCGGAGTGATCCCAAACGACTTCTGCGCGAGCTGGATGTATTCGAATCAATCCGCCTCCATGACACCGCCCACGAAATTCTGTGCCCAACTCTGGTGATCGTGGGTGCACATGACACCTGGGCGATTCCTCACGATGCAGAGGCGCTCGCGCGCTCGCTCGCACGACATCACTTTGTCATCGTTGAAGATGCCGGCCACTTCGTGCACGTGGATGCCCCGGAGACCTTGCGACTGTTGATTACGGCATTTCTCGCACGATTCGATATCTCGACACATCGTGGTTGACGCCCGACACCGCATCACGCTGATCATTAATCCGGCAGCAACCCGGACAAATGAACATCTCCAGTTGCGTGCGCAGGAGGCCCTCACCCCTCATGGATTGACTCAGGTCATCGTCGCTCACGGGGCAGAGCGTTTGCGCGAAGCAATCGAGAGTGCTGCACACGATGGGGCAACCATCATCGCGCTTTTGGGGGGCGATGGAACGATTGGCATTGCGGCGGGTGTGCTTGCTGACACACATGTGTGTGTCATCCCAATTCCCGGCGGGTCAACGAATGTCCTTGCCCGCGGCCTGGGATGGCCAGCTGACCCGCTGCGCGCAATCGGCGAAATCAGCGATGCACTCGCGCGCCCGGTGCGCGAGCTTGCGATTGGACGTGTTGAGGCCGAGGGACAGGCTGGGGTGTTCTGCGTCAACGCCGGGATCGGTTTCGACGCGGCAACAGTGTCATGGGTCGAGCGCCATCCCAACATCAAGCATCGGCTTCGCCAAGGCGCATTTGCTGTTGCCAGCTTTGGGCCAGGGTGGCGCGCACTGCACTCAGGCCCTGCCCTCACCGTCCATCACTCAAACGCGGGGACGGGTATCCGCGCCCACTCACTCGTTGCCGCCTGCGGGGCACCATATGCATATCTGGGTCCCCAACCGTTGAATCTGCTCCCCCACGCTGCATGGGACGGGCGCCTGGAGTGGGTTGCACTGACAGATCGCTCACCCCTTCGGGCAGTGCGGCTCCTAGTGCGCAGCCTGACCGGCGGTGGGCATCTTGCAGGGCCTGGTGTCGTTGGTGGCACGACGTTCACCCCATTGCGCATTCATGCACAGACCCCCTTCCCTGTGCAGGTCGATGGGGATCCATTCGGTGAGTTCACCGAGGTCACGATCGCCCCAGGCGGGCGTTTGCGGGTGCTGTCCCCAGGGGGCTAAAGGTTTTTCCGAATCCGCCGATAGGACTGTTGCACACACCATTTCATGCAACAGATCGTGCGAGAGGAGCCCCTCATACCACTCCCTGGACCCGACCCCCGCGCCGCAACGCGCGGATTTGTCGCACTGAGTCTCGACCTTGCGCGCCTCGATCCCGATCGTGCGGCGACCAAGGAGATGCGTGCATGGGCGCACCGTATTGCCGATGATCTCGGCATACCCCCAACGATGCACCTTCCCACGAACCGCGCACTTCTTCGGGAAGCCTTGCGCCTTGAGGCAATCGCGCATGATCGAGTGAATGACACCACTCGCCCGCCAGAGCGGATACTCAGCGACGTCGCCTAACCCGCGCGGCATCGATTCATCAGCGCGCGGAGCTAGACCTCGCGCTGTGCACCAAGACGGCGAAAGCGCTCATGCCGTTGGCGATTCCGCTCGGCCCGCGGAATCGCCTGAAGCTCCCGAATGGTGCGCGAGAGATACCCATCGAGAAAGCGCGCCGCCTCATCATGCGAGGTGTGGGCCCCACCCTCTGGCTCCGGCACCACGGCATCGGCAATTCCCCAGCGGTAACAGTTGGCTGCAATCGGCTTAAACGCCGCGGCCGCGAGCTTGGCTTTCGCCGCATCACGCCAGAGAATTGCGGAAGCTCCTTCAGGCGAGATCACCGAATAGGTCGCGTTTTCGAGCATCACGACGCGATCGGCAACGCCAAGTGCCAGGGCGCCACCCGATGATCCCTCGCCGATGACCACCGCGACCGTCGGCACGGAAAGACGCAACATCATCATCATGCTGCGAGCGATCGCGCCACCCTGGCCGTGCTCTTCGGCTTCAGCCCCCGGGAATGCGCCGGGAGTATCGATCAATGTGACCAGCGGAATATGCAAGCGATCACACAGCTCCATGAGCCGCATGCCCTTTCGATATCCCTCTGGGCTCGGCATACCGAAGTTGCGATACGCGCGATCTTGGGCATCACGTCCCTTTTGCTGGCCGATGACCGCCAATGGAGCCCCGTGATAGCGACCGATTCCGGCGACGATCGCGGGATCATCTCCTGCTGCCCGATCCCCATGAATCTCTTCAAAGTCGGGCATCAATCGCGCAATGTAGTCAAGAGGGTAGGGGCGATCTTGGTGTCGGGCGAGTTGAATCGCATCCCACACGTCACCCGAGACGACTTCCGCGCCTGCAATTTTTCCCGCAATACGGCGCACAAATCGACCACCACGACCAGATGGATGGGTCGACACACTCATGATCCCGACACCCGTTCTGACGATGCGGAATCAGTTTGACCGCGGAAGCGACGCGTCAGACTTGGAAGCGCCTGTGCCATACGTGCCGCTCGCTCAGTGCCATTTTGTGCCAATTGACTTGCAAGCGAGGGCTCCTCATCACCCGGAGGCTGCTCCAAAATCATCATCACATGGGCAAGACGCCGGGGAAGATCACGTCGGTCCACCACGCTGTCGACATGCCCATGGTCATATTGGCGTTCCGCAAGGCCGAAATCTGACGGGAGCTTTTCCCGTGTGGTCTGCTCAATCACGCGGGGACCAGAAAAGGCAATCAGTGCACCGGGCTCCGCATAGGTGACATCGCCGAGCGATGCGAAGGATGCCCAGACCCCACCGGTCGTAGGGTGCGCAAGCACCATCAAAAAGGGAAGGCGAGCTTGAGCGAGTTCGTCGAGTGCGACGATACTTTTTGCCATCTGCATCAGCGCGAGCACGCCCTCTTGCATGCGTGCACCACCAGATGAGGTAATACTGATCATTGGAACATTTTTGGCGACGGCGACCTCGGCAGCTCGCGCAAAACGCTCACCGACGACCGAGCCCATCGATCCACCCAAAAACGCAAAATCCATTGCGGCAACCACGCACGGCTGTCCCTCAATTTCAAGACTCGCCGCGATAATCGCCTCAGTCGCACCCTTCGCCTCTGCCGCGTGCACACGATCGGTGTAGGGCTGCAGGTCGACAAAGCGCAGTGGGTCTGCCGCGCGCAACTCCCCGCCGATTTCCTCCCAGCCCGTCCCGCCGGAGAGGTGGTCGAGCCGCTGACGAGCCGTCATCGGGAAGTGATACCCGCACACCGCGCAGACGAAGCAGTTTCGCTCCATCTCGTCTGCGCGAAAATGGCTCTCACACTTTGGACATGAACGGTCATCACCTGGCATCCGTCGGGTAGGACCCGCGTCAGCCCGCTTGCCACGGAGGCGATCGATCGAGACGGAAATTTGGTGACGTGACATCGGTAGATCCGATTATTGCAGGGTCGGCGGGCGTGCCGCAGTTACATGTGACGAATTCGTTACGGTCCTCGAGCTCAGCCAGCGTTCAACGCTCGTGCGATAGGCGGGAACAAGTCGACCCATCGGCCGCGCGGCAATCACCCCGCGTGCCGCTTCGACCTCAGATCGGCCGATTAGGCGCAGTGTGGCATAGGCCACCATGACCGATCGGCGACGCCCCTGCTGACAATGCACCAACACGCGCGCATTCGGGTCCTCACGCAGTGCCTGCGCGGCAAAAAGGGCGGCATCCGCCCATTGTTCGGGCGGCTTTGGACGACCGGTATCCCACATACCTGCATGCGCAACGTGGTCACGTCCCAACACCCGTCGCGCCGCCCAGAGGTCCTGGCTAAAGATCGTCTGGGGAGTCGCCCGACACACGACCAGATCCGTGATGCCTTTGGCGGGAAGATCCAGTATCTCTCCTCCGACCGGCATCGCTCCAATCGCCACGCGTTCTCCCGGCACAAATGCCAGACCATTCAGGCCATGGCGAGGCCCATAGACCCGGGTTGCGATGCTGTGCCACAACCCGCGTAGACCCGGCACCCGTCGGGCGCCTATAGCCCAGCCCTCCCAAAGACCAATGCGGCATTGTGGCCGCCAAAACCAAAGGCATTTGAGACCGCATAGTCGACCTGCGCGGTGCGGGCGACATTCACGACGTGATCAACGCCCTCGCAGGCAGGATCGAGTTCTTCGAGGTTAATCGTCGGTGGAATCGTGCCGTGCTCAAGTGCAAGCGCGGTCAGGGCCGCCTCAATTCCACCCGCAGCACCAAGACAATGGCCGTGCATTGATTTGGTCGAGCTCACTAAACAGGTCGCAGCATGGGCCTCACCGAGGGCGACCTTGATTGCGCGAATCTCATTCGGATCACCGACAGGGGTTGAGGTGGCATGTGCGTTGACATAGCCGACCTTGTCGGGGGCAATCCCCGCTTGGGTCAGCGCCATGTGGATCGCATTGGCCGGAGCGGTTCCGGTGGGATCGGGTTCGGTCACATGATGGGCATCGGCGGTGAGC
>Ga0164296_1001105_pt1 | contig 29898 bp, 23 predicted proteins | sample GEODES057metaG_FD_113533 | JGI IMG/M metagenome (GOLD analysis project Ga0164296, IMG submission 113533) | Dystrophic lake water microbial communities from Trout Bog Lake, Wisconsin, USA - GEODES057 metaG | ecosystem: Environmental > Aquatic > Freshwater > Lake | place: USA: Trout Bog Lake...
AGGAGGCGATGGAATATTAAAACCGGCAGACGTCACACCGGTAAGCCCCGGGCTTGTAAAATTTATTGTGGCGCCTGTTATAGCTGTCCCACTCGATGCGGTAAGGTTAGTAAATGTGCTAGTACCTGCTACCCCAGATATAGCGGTGGTGCCGCCTATTGTCCAGCTGCCAGCGCCTGCTGCCGCTGTTACAGCTGCTGTACTTGTTGTCGTGTTGCCGTACTGATCCTGGATCAAGACAACAGGCTGGGTACCTAATACCGCACCGTTACTTGCAGGTGCTGCTGGTTGCACACTCATACCTAATTTTGTTGCGTTGCCGGCGCCCAATGTCTGAGTAACAACATCACCCCCATATCCTGTGGAAGTAATTACTATGCTGTAAGTAGTAGCCGTAGTTAGATATCCTGTAGATAAAGATGGTGTAAAAGTAATAGTGCCGGCTGTGCCGGTATTGTAACAGCCGGATGGGAGTAGATTTCCGTTGGCAGTAATAGAAGTAATGCTTGAACGAAACGTAGCATCGTCAGGAGAGAACGTTACACTGAATGGATTATCTACTGTTGCTCCGACCGCAGCGATAAGCGTCGGCACCTTTTTGCCAAATATAAAGTCGCCGGACAATGAACCAACCGCTATCGCAGATGAAGGCTCGGACGAATAAGGGCTTGTGGTATTTGTAGCCGCAGCCGGCGAGGATAGCCAACCACCGGAATATTGCTGTTCCACAAAGCCTGTATTATTTCCTCCGCCAATGTCTGCTAAGTTATAGGTAAACTTGGGCGTTACGGTCGAAGCTGTGGTTATCCCCGAAGAAGCGATGGTCCAGTAATGGCCCACATTGATTGTAGTAGATATAGATGAGCTTCCTATCAACGCCGGGTTTCCATTGGTCGACTTTACTGTTGCAGTACCCGCTCCGGGCGACGTATTAAAGGTGAGTAATACCGGCGCAAAATCAGCATCGCCTACCTCGAAATTTGTTGAGGCTGATCCCGACACAGTTTTAGCAAAATTGCCCTTAACATAAGAACTGGCACCTGTTCCTGATATACTGCCGGCTGACGCCAATGTCAGCGTATAACTTGACGCATCAAGTGTGCCCGCCGTAAAAGCCAGAGATGACATAGTGGTGCTTTGACCTAATACGACCCCCGAAGAATTGCTGATAGTAACGGTACCCGTGACTGTAGCGGGCAAGCCCGTACCTGCGTTTTGTCCGGTAGCCCCATTGTATATGTAGTTGGCACCTCCATTAAATGTTCTCGCCGTTGTTGTTTGTACAGAACCTGTTGCAGTTCCTACCGGGGTAATACCTGCAGTATTAGCTGTTTTAACGGTACAGCCAGCTGGAAGACTGAAGCTGCCTGCACCACTCATAATTCCTGTAGCACCAAATGTAACCTGCCCCCCACTTGCACAAGCAAATGTTGTACCTGTAGCTATCTTTGGTCCCGAGTAGGCCGCAGTATTATTGATAATCAATTCAGTTGAAGGTCCGGTAACAGTGAATCCGCCATATCGAGAATAAGTATTAGCTGCGGTGGGTGTAGTGCCGGAAGTGAAGCACGTTTCTAAAAGCCCTTCATCAATAGCATTTTTAGTGCCCGCACTGGCGGTCGTACCGGATGCAAGAACAATAAGGTTGTCTAGTCCCATCGTACCTGCTGAGGTCGCATCATATCCATATATCCTTATTTTTAAATTAGAAATATTATTGGCTCCGGCACCGCATGTAAAGACCAGATTAGAAAATAACCCGTTTCCATAAAGAGCCCCGGCAACTCCGCTTGTCCAACTAGTGCCGCCGTTAGTTGAATATACTACTCCGGTTGCAGGATATGCAAGCGCACCCCCTCCTGTCCAAACATCGACGCCTACGGTAATACCGGTAAATCCGCTTGTATTGATCGTAAACTGAAAATAGGTCGTACCACCGCCACCCGCAGCTCCCGGATCAGAGGTAGCAGTTGACCAGGCGGAAGCACCATTACAGATAATAGCAGTGCCTGCTGCGCCGGAATAAGCTGCGCCGTTTCCAGCCCGGCCAGACACTGTCGTACTACTTCCCCCGAATTTACCATCAAAAGTATTTCCTGAATTGATTGCAGTTTCAACAGTAGTTTCAAACGAAGATGTCGTAGTTCTTGCGGCATCACTCTCAAAATCCCAATACGCAATAGGAAGACCCAGATAGGTACTATACTGAGCCTGAACATTCAAGCAAAGTGAGCCGAGCAGGATCAAGGTCATTGTAAGACATCTGAAGCATGTCTTTGTAGTTGAACGTTGTAAGTTCCGATTTTTCGAAGACAAGATTAAATTTGTCAGGTGGGTAAAACGTGTCATCATAATAGTGTAGTTTTTGGAGGTAGTCATAAATTTTATTTTAAAGTGTTAGAAGTAAGTGTTTAGTCATACATTTTATGGTTTCAATGATCTTGGTCACACAATGCAAGAGTGTTATTGTTAAAAAATTGATATATTACCAAAAGTTAAAATAAAGACAGTTAATATATACTCTCAATAAATAAAGTTAATTTATAATATAGCGTAAATCAAATTTAAGTTAAATTATCCCAAAAAGCAAAATGTTTAAGCCCTTTCTGACGATTTTCCAAATTATTGATTTGTTAATGATGCCATTTTTAGTAGAATTAGTTCTAATTCAAGACATTTTTAACGCATAAACTGACTTACGTGTATATACATGTATATTTATATGGTTTATTACTAGTTATATATATCGGAAATTCAGGGAAATATCGGCCCTATGAGACCTTCCATCCGGTATCTCAAAAAAAAATTTGGAAAATCGAAAAGACTGCATTTACCTTCGCACCAGTTCTTTAAAACAATCGCTTATCAAGAAAGGCAGAGGGTTATGGCCCGTTGAAGCCTTAGCAACCTCTCTCCGACATGTCGGGGAGGATGGTGCTAATTCCATCCCAACCAAAGTATTACGAGGTTGGGAAAGATAAGTCAGACGTAATAGTTCGATACTCTTCCCGCTCTCACGGGATTGATATAACTAAAGCTCCTCTGATTTATCGGGGGAGCTTTTATTTTTTACATCTGGCGATGTAAAGAGTAGCTCGTCCGGTAGTCTTTTTGGTAAGTGATTTATATATTAAATTTTATTTTTTAATCATATAAAACCAACCAGAAAAGATGAGCAAAGCAACACAACTGATCCACAGTATTCCGGTAGACCCATTGACGGGTTCCATTTCAGTGCCTATTTACCAGACGTCCACATTTGTGCAGGACGCACCGGGCGAGCATAAGGGTTACGACTATGCACGCAGCAACAACCCAACACGGGCCGTACTGGAAAAAATAACCGCAGAGTTAGAGGGCGGAGCAGCCGCCTATGCCTTTGCCAGCGGTCTTGCAGCTATCGATGCTGTAGTAAAACTGCTCGAGTACGGCGACGAGATACTGGCCGTAGATGATATATACGGCGGAGCCTTCAGGCTGTTTACACACATCTACCGGAAGTTCGGCATTACGGTGAATTACGTAGACACGACGCATGCTGCAAATGTAGCTTACGCCATAACACCTAAAACAAAACTGGTGTGGCTGGAAACACCCACCAACCCTACACTAAAGATCAGCGACATCAAGGCCATATCTGCGATAGCGCACGAGCATGGCGCGCTGTTATGTGTAGACAATACTTTCGCCTCCCCGGCTCTGCAACTGCCCATAGCACTTGGTGCCGATATTGTGGTGCATAGCGCTACTAAATACCTGGGGGGGCATAGCGACCTCATAGCGGGTCTCGTGGTGACCAATACACAGGAATTGGGTGATCAGATAAAATTCATCCAGAATGCAAGCGGGGCCATACTATCACCACACGACAGTTGGCTGGTGATACGTGGTATAGAGACTTTGCACTTGCGCGTAAAAGAACATAGTAAAAATGCCTTGGCAGTCGCACAATACCTGCTCACCCACCCTGCTGTTGATACCGTATATTATCCGGGATTATCAGGGCACCACAACCACCACATAGCTGCTAGCCAGCAAAGTGCTGGCGGCGGTGTAGTATCCTTCACGCTGAAGGAAGACACTGCCGAGGCAGCAAAAACGGTAGTATGCAATACTCGGTACTTCAAGCTGGCAGAGAGTCTTGGCGGCGTAAAAAGCCTGCTGTGCCACCCGGCTACTATGACCCATAAAAGCATACCGGCTGAAAAAAGACAAGCGGCTGGCGTGGCTGACAGCCTGGTAAGGTTGAGCGTAGGGCTGGAAGATGTTGAAGATCTTATTGACGACATCAGCTCTGCACTGGATAAGGTGTATTGCCTTACGCCCGAATCTAAGCACGCGCTTGCAGCATGGTAACCACCATCACTAAAATCATTTTCTCACTTAACAATAAACAGATAATAAATATGTCTAAGCAAACACAATTGAACATCGGCCTCTTTGGTTTTGGCGTAGTGGGCGAAAGCCTCTGGCAGGTCTAGCAACAAAAACCATCACTCAACGCACAGATAAAAAAAGTGTGCATCAAACATGCGGATAAGCCCCGCAACGCACCGGAAGCACTCTTTACAACAATACAGGGAGAGATACTGAAAGATAAAGAGATCAACGTGATCGTAGAACTCATAGACGATGCAGACGCGGCCTACAGTATTGTAAGCTATGCATTAAGGAATGGCAAAGCTGTAGTAAGTGCAAACAAAAAAATGATAGCGGAACACCTGGAAGAACTGCTGTCGCTGCAGGTGGAATACAACGCTTCCTTCCTTTATGAAGCGGCCTGTTGTGCCAGCATACCCGTGATACGCAACCTGGAAGAGTACTACGATAATGACCTGCTGCAAAGTATCAGCGGCATTGTGAATGGCTCTACTAATTACATACTGACCAAGATAGCTCAGGAGCGGCTTGATTTCGGCGAGGCGCTGGCCCAGGCGCAGCAAAAGGGATTTGCAGAGAGCGACCCGACGCTGGACATAAAAGGCATAGATGCGGTAAATAAACTGACGATTCTGTTGACGCACGCCTATGGTATAGTAACCACGCCTGCAGCCCTGCTGCACACCGGCATAGATGCCATACACGAGGATGATGCGCGATATGCCAGGGAGAAGGGCTATACTATAAAGCTGGTGGCTCACGCCCACAAACAGGAAAATGGCCATGTAGCGGCTTTTGTGCTCCCGCAACTGCTTCGCGATGATAATGCCCTGGCACACGTACCCAATGAATATAATGGGGTGATAATAGAGAGCGGCCTGGCAGATAAACAGCTATTCAACGGCAAAGGTGCTGGCGGATTCCCTACAGCATCGGCAGTGATCAGCGACCTGTCTGCACTTCGGTATAACTACCGTTATGAGTATAAAAAGCTATACAATCAGCAACCGGCAAAGCTTACCGGCGATCTCTATCTGAATGTATATGTAAGTTTTGATGCAGGTTATAAAATACCTGATGAACTATTCAAGCACATATCTGAGTGGACAAAAAATGACAACAGGTGCTCTGTAACGGGTATCATCCATTTTTCTAAACTTGCCAAGGGCAACTGGTGGAAAGAAAAAGGGGTATCGCTGCTGTTGCTGCCGGATGCTATAGTAAAACAAGTGAGCAAAAAGGAAGAAGTAGCGCTGGCTGTATAAAAGTAACCTGAAGTAGATAAGATCCACCTTGCCGTATATCAGGGTGGATCTTATTTTATTGTAATACCCAAGATTTTATAAGTATTTTACGTCTGTGTAGTAGTGGGTATAGGAGAGGGGTATTGAAAAACAAAGAAAAATGACCTATGAGAAAACTCTTTACGTTTGTCACCCTGCTTATTGTATGTCATAGCGCTAAGGCGCAGTTGGTCATTTATTCCGAGAATTTTGACGAGGAATCCGGTTATGCTATTTCCGGATGGCCTTACGAATATTCCGGCTCTGTGCCATGGCAGGCGGGCTTACCGGCACAGGTGGGCGGATGCATGTTGCCTGCCGGCGGACCAATGTCTTATGAGTTAGGGACCAATAAAGTGGCCTGTATCGCAGATTGCGGCCCCATGTTTAATCCCAATGATAGTAATGTATTCAGCTATACCCCACCCGTTAGCCTGAGCAGTATAACGGGGGCATGGCTTAAGTACGACTCTTATTTCAATCAGTATTCCTCAGCCGGTGATACTGAAAAAGCTACTGTAGAGATATCAACCGATGACGGCGCCACCTGGACTGTTATACAGCAGGTGCAGCAAAGCATACCGTATGGCACATTCGCTACACAATATATTGACCTGTCTGCTTATGATCACGCTCCTGATATCCGTATAGGTTTCAGGTATGCCGATGGTGGTGGCTGGCTGCAGGGCTGGGCTATAGACAATGTAGAAGTATTTAAACCTGCACACAAAGACCTGGCATTGCTATCGCTGACACCTGCAGAGCCACTGATGAGCTATGTAACAATAGGTAATGGCATCACGCATCATACCCTGGTATACAACGCAGGGCTAGACACTATTCACAGTTTCACACTCAACTATCAGTTGGGAACCGGACCGGTAAAACAGGATATGATAACTGGCGAAAACCTCTTACCATTTTCAACCACTGATTTTACGCATAATATCCCTGACACGCTCCTGTCATTAGGTAATTTCCCTGTTACCATGTGGGTAACGCTGGATAGTGATGAATACTTGTACAATGATACGGCACGCACCACATTACGGGGTGCCGATTTTATTCCTTCAAAACGCTTGACGCTCGAATGCGGTGAAGGTACGTGGCACGGCCGGTCACCTAATTGCATGGTAGATATGGCAGTAGTGCCTACGCTGGATATCGGAGCATCTATAGTAGAGGTGCATTCTGGCGACCCGATGCGGGACACCGCATATAGCAACTTCCTCTACAATATAGGCTACAACTTCGTTCCATACATATTATTCGACCGCAGAAAGAGTGTGCCGCTGGATAGTTTCTTCAACTACCTCAATGTACAAACGCTATATTTTGGCTATGCCAACCTCGATCTTAGTGCAACATTTGATGGTACCAGCCTAAGTGCAGATGTAACTATAAAACCGGCTATAGACCTGAGCGGCGACTATAGGGTGGCACTGGTGATAACAGAAGACAAGATCAATAGCAATGCTTACGGCTATGATCAGCAGAATAATTATGCGGGCGGTGCTCTGGGCCCCATGGGCGGCTACGAGTCGCTGCCTAACCCTGTGCCGGGTGCGCAAATGACCTATAATAATTTAGGCAGACTGATATACCCTAACCCTGAAGGACAAGCCAGCTGCCTGCCGGCAACATTGAGCGCGGGCGAGATATATGACTGTGCATTAAGCACAACTATAGACCCTGCCTGGAACACGGCTAATCTGCATGTGATAGCACTGCTCATCAACCATGGCGATAGTGCCATACTGAATAGTGTGGAGTTGCCGGTGACGTTGAAAACGCCGACTTTAGCTGCGACTTTATTTTCTGCGGGGATATATCCTAACCCTGCCGATGCTGCTACCAGGGTATTTTTTGACCTTATTAACTCCTGTACTGCTCATATAGCCATAAATGACCTCACCGGGCGAATGCTATATGAATGTCCGCAAACAATTTTCGCTACCGGCAGAAACATAGTGAATATACCCGTGCAGCAACTGGCTAATGGCATGTACCTCGTGAACATAACGACTCCGGAAGGGCAAAGGACATTGAAGCTGGAAGTAATGCATTAGCGAATTCACCAATACAACGATTACCTCACATCGGTTATATCCCGTTTAAAACTTAATTTTGAACGGTCATGAAGATATTTATTGCGCAGCAAAACTACCATATAGGCAACTTTGACGCTAATACCGATAAGATAATAGCAGCAATAGAAGAAGCCAAAAAGCAGAACGGTGACCTTATTGTTTTCTCAGAACTGGCCATATGTGGCTACCCTCCCCGCGACTTCGTAGAATTCAATGATTTTATAGATCAGGGGCTGGCATGTATAGAGCGCATACGCCTGGTGGCAGATACCATAGGTGTGCTGGTGGGCTGCCCATCCCGCAACCCGAAAACCGAGGGCAAGAACCTCTTCAACAGCGCTTTCCTACTGCATGAAAATCAGGTAAAAGGCATAGTTCATAAAACACTATTACCCACGTACGACATCTTTGATGAGTACCGCTATTTTGAGCCGGCCTACGACTGGTCTGTGCTTACCTTTAAAGGTCGCAAACTGGCTGTGACCATATGCGAAGATATCTGGAACCTGGACGACGATCCGCTATACCGCACATGCCCAATGGATGAGCTCATCAAGCAGCAACCAGATGTAATGATCAACCTGAGCGCCTCACCATTCGACTACGTGCATGCAGCAGGCCGTAAGGGCATGGTGAAGCGCAATGTGCAGAAGTACGGCCTGCCGATGGTCTACTGCAATACAGTAGGCTCACAAACAGAAATAGTATTTGACGGTGGCTCTATTGCAATGGATGCCCATGGCAACATCATTACAGAGCTACCCTACTTCGTTGAGGCGATGCAAAGTGTAACCCTTAGCGAAGACAATAAACTGCAGGGCGAGATCATTTGCGCTGCAGATAAGGTGCCGCTCGTGCCCCTCACCCCACAGCAACTGGACCCCGAAAAAAGCATAGCCGATATACACACCGCGATACTCATGGGTATCCACGACTACTTTGGCAAGATGGGCTTCAAAAAGGCCATAGTGGCCTCATCGGGCGGCATAGACAGCGCTGTAGTGCTGGCACTGGCATGTGAGGCGCTTGGCGCAGAAAATGTGCGCGCACTGCTACTACCATCCCAGTTCTCTACCGATCACTCGGTGGATGATGCCGTACAACTCTCTAAAAACCTCAATAACCATTACGACATTATTGCCATCAAGGATATATTCGGCGCATTTGAGCAGGCGTTGGATCCTTTATTCAATGGCACTCCGTTCAACGTGGCAGAAGAGAACCTGCAATCGCGCATACGCGGGGCATTGGTAATGGCAGTGTCCAATAAATTCGGCTCTATACTACTCAATACGTCTAACAAAAGTGAACTGGCCACAGGCTACGGCACGCTATATGGCGATATGGCCGGAGGCCTCGGTGTGCTGGGCGACCTGTATAAACAACAGGTGTATGCACTGGCACGCTACATCAACCGCAATAACGAAATAATACCGCAGAACATTATAGACAAGGCACCCAGTGCCGAGTTGCGCCCCGGCCAGAAGGACAGCGACAGCCTGCCCGACTACGCCATACTCGATACCATACTCTACCAATATATAGAGCGCAGGCAAGGCCCACGCGAAATAGTGCAGATGGGCTATGACCAAGCACTGGTGACCCGTATACTGAAGCTGGTCAACACCAATGAGTACAAGCGCAACCAGTTCTGCCCCATCATCAGGGTATCGCCTAAGGCATTTGGCGTAGGCCGTCGGGTGCCCATTGTGGCAAAATATTTGTCATAAACAGGTCACGGAATGATCTTTTAGGTATATTAGCTTCACAAAACCTCCTCTATGGCAAAATACATCAGCAAGAAAGTATGGATGATCACCCTGGCCTGCGCTGGGCTGCTCACGGCACAAACCTTTGCCCAGAAAGAGAACCACAAAGACGAAAAGCCGCAGAACCTGAAGGTGCTGCCTAAAGACATAAGCGAAGATACCCTGCACGACGAGATGAAGATGTATTCCAAATCATTGGGTGTAAGATGCAACTTCTGCCACGAGTCACATGAGGTACCGGGAAAGGAAAGACCGGAAATGAACTTTGCGTCTGATGTGAAGAAGGAAAAAGAGGTGGCCCGCGACATGATAAAAATGACCGCAGATATCAATACTAAATATATTGCAACCATGGGCAACGGCCATAAACTGGACCAGATAACCTGCGTCACCTGCCACAACGGCGGCAAACACCCCATCACAGACGTCAACCAACTGCCAGGGAAGCAGTAAATAGTAGATAGTCAGTAGTACATAGCAGATAGACTAACGACATTTGCTATAAATTACCGTTAAAACCCCCTCTAATGGGTCGGCGGCATAGTATAATCCCCTTAATCGTGTATTTTTGCGGCGGTTATGTACTTCAGGTCTCTGTTATTGTTTATTGTGCTCATTACTATGTTCACCGGCTGTAAGATATACAGTCTATCGGGGGCTACTATCGATGGTAAGAACATATACATCCACCAGATGGAGAACAAGGCGCAGAACGTTGTTCCTAGCCTGGCCTCTACCATTACCGATAAACTCAGAAGCCGCATACTGTCGCAGACAGGCCTGGCACCCGTAACTAAGGACGATGCAGATTATGACATCAGCGGCGCCATTACCAGCTATACCGTCACCGTATCCGGCGCACAAAGTGTGCAGGTAGCCACCAAGAACAGACTGACACTCAGCGTGCAGATAACATTTAAGAACCGTCTGAACGAAAAAGCTAACTTTACACAAACATTTACCCGTTTTTCTGATTTTGACGCATCGCAGGTGCTGCAGAATGTGGAAAATGCACTTATAGACGACATTGGCAACCAATTGGCCGATGACATATTCAATAAAGCATTTGTAAACTGGTAGGCATTATTTCATGACAGACTACAACAACATACTAACTATATCTGAGCTCATGCATACCCCACCACCACGGGGGCACAGCAAGGATACGTTTGCCCATGAACTGAGCTTGAAATACCCTTATTTCGTTCCCGCAAGATATATTCAGGCAGCTCAGCAGCATCAGGACTATCCTCTTACCGAAAAAATGTTGTCTGAAATTTATCCTTACGCAGGCAACTGGCTGCAACTCTGCGACCACCTTAGCGGCATAGAAGACGGACCCGGTACACTGGCAGTTGAAGATATTGAGTTCATCCCATCGGTATCTATGGTGGAAGAAATATCCACTACAGGCGATACGATGAGCCATATCACAGAGGAAGATAAAGCCGCCGTGGCAGACGCCGAAGAAGAAGAATACAGCGAAGAAAACTATGTGACCGAAGCCATATCTGACGATCCTATCCATTTATCGGAGGTCGAAGACCAGATGGCAACGCACGAACAGGAAACATTGATTGAAGAACCAATAACACATACCGAAGTGGCCAGCCCGATAGAAGACGACCTCATATCACCGGTGTACACAGAAGACTACTTTATGCAGCAGGGCGTAAAGATCTCCGCCGAACTGCCGGAAGATATCATAAACCCTACGCACACCGAGCCCGCAGCGCCGGCAGAGGAAAGTGAAGAGGAAAAGGCCAAATCGCTGATGGTGATGATGAGCTTTACCGAATGGCTGCTGCATTTCCGCAATACCGCCGAAAAGCAAATTGCCGAGGCAGAAGACAAAAAGGCGATACGCACCATGTGGCAAAAGGAAAAACTGGCTGCTGCTATGGAGGAAGAGAACGACGAAATACCTGAAAATGTATTTGAAATGGCGGTCAATTCCATCACATCTGAAGATGGCTTGGCAAGCGAGTCGCTGGCAGAGATATATACAAAACAGCAAAAATATGATAAGGCGGTAGAAATGTACCGCAAATTAAGTTTGCGAAATCCTCAAAAAAGTGCTTATTTTGCGCGAAAGATAGAAGAAGTTTTAAAAGAGAAACAATTATGATAGGTATCGTCACCGCTTTAGTTATTATTGCAAGTATTATATTGGCATTTTTCGTATTGGTTCAGAATCCTAAGGGTGGCGGACTTTCAGGTGCGTTCGGTAACGCTAGTACTCAGGTTATGGGTGTTAAGCAGTCAGGCGACATCATGGAGAAAGGTACCTGGATCATGATCGCTAGCATTGGCCTGTTATGTATTATTTCTGTAAGCTTTATGACCAAGCCACAGCAAGCTAACGATAACGGCGGCAAGTCAGCACAGCAAGCACAGCAGAAATCTGCTCCTGCCAAGAAAGGTAAATAAATAACAACATTATTACAACATATACGAACAGGCTGCCCTATGGTTGCCTGTTCTTTTTATATCTGATAAGGAACAAATTATCCTGCCCAGAAAGTCTATTTTTGTACCAATTAATACCAAGTAAATGACGCTTACCACACGGATAAAAGCAGCTGTAGAATCTGCACTGAAGAGCCTGTACCCCGATGCCGAAATAAACCCGGCCATGATAGCCGTGAACCTCACCAAACCAGAGTTCACCGGCGATTATACTGTTGTGCTGTTCCCGTTCGTAAAGTCATTGCGCATGAAGCCCGATGCATTGGGCGCGCAACTGGGCGACTACCTCGTGGCACAAACAGGCCTGTTCAGCGCTTACTCTATCGTGAGCGGCTTCCTCAACCTGAGCATTAAAGATGAAGTATGGACGGGTTTCCTGACTACCGAATACAACAACGGCCACTATGGTGAGCTGGGCGCAAATGGCGAGCGTGTGATGGTAGAATACTCATCACCCAATACCAATAAGCCACTACACTTTGGCCACCTGAGAAACATATTCCTGGGTGCGGCATTGTCCAACATACTCAAGGCTACCGGCAGCGACGTGGTCAAGGCCAACCTTATCAACGACAGGGGCATCCACATCTGTAAGTCTATGATAGCATGGCAGATGTTTGGTAACGGCGCTACCCCGCAGTCCACGGGCATGAAAGGTGATCACTTGGTGGGTGAGTACTACGTAAAATTCAACGACGCATATAAAGCACAGGTGGCCGAAATGGTAGCCAATGGTGCCGATGAAAAGACCGCCGAAAAAGAAGCGCCGATAATGCTGGAAGCCGCCGATATGCTGCGCAAGTGGGAAGCGGGTGATAAAGAAGTGCGCGACCTGTGGCAGACCATGAATGGCTGGGTGTATGATGGCTTTAAAGTCTCATACAACAACCTGGGCGTATCGTTTGATAAAATGTACTACGAGAGCAATACCTACCTGCTGGGCAAGCAAATAGTAGAAGAGGGATTGCAGAAGGGCGTGCTCTTTAAAAAAGAGAATGGCTCCGTGTGGATAGACCTGAAGGAAGAAGGACTGGACGAAAAACTATTGCTGCGTGGCGATGGCACCTCGGTATACATCACCCAAGACCTGGGCACTGCCAAGCTGAAATATGACGAGTGCAAGCTGAACAAGTCGCTCTATGTAATAGCCGATGAGCAGAACTACCACATGCAGGTGCTGCAGCAGATACTGAAGAAGCTGGGTGAGCCTTGTGCCGATGGTATCATACACATGTCATACGGCATGGTGGAACTGCCTACAGGCCGTATGAAGAGCCGTGAGGGTACTGTGGTCGATGCCGACGACATGATGGACGAAATGATCAATCTGTCGAAAGAACAGACCGAGCAAGCTGGCAAGACAGAAGGCTTTACGCACGATGAACTCACCAAGCTATACCGCACCATAGGTATGGGCGCATTGAAGTTTTACCTGCTGCGCGTGGAGCCTAAGAAAAAGATGATCTTCGACCCTAAGGAGTCGATAGACCTGCATGGCTTCACCGCTACATTCATACAATATGCGCATGCGCGTATCTGCTCTATACTGCGCAAGGAGAACATGCCGTTGGTGCCCGATGCCGCACAGTTCGCAGGCTTTAAGGCTACTGAGTCATTGCATCCACTAGAGAAAAAACTCATCCTCCACCTGGAGCAATATGCCAATGTACTGAGCGCAGCCGCTACAGAATACAACCCATCTGAATTGTGTAATTATTCGTTTCAGCTCGCACAGCATTTCAACTCGTTCTACGATGTGCACAGCATCTCAAAGGCCGAGAGCGAAGAGAAAAAACAATTGCGCATCATGATCGTAATAATGGCTGCATCAGTACTGCGCCATGCTATGGGCCTGCTGGGTATTACGCTGCCGGAGAAGATGTAGATGGAATAAATTTCAAAACACAATAAGAAAGATAACAATAAAAAATGTCACCCTTCGACGCTGCTCAGGGTGACATTTTTTTAAACACATGATCCGCCACTGGTCGAAGGATTTCCTTCGACCCAAAATTCACGAAGCATCTGCTTCCCTGCCATATTTAGCCTTCCACAGGCGGTTCCGCAGCCCACTGCACATTCATCTCATCTATAAACGATAGCAATTCCTTACGTCCCAGAAACTTCTCGGCGCTGGTCATAAACGCACGTGGTATAAACTCCCATTCCTTCTTCATCGCCTCTATAAACTGGCGGGCATGTTTAGCCGCATCACGCTGTGTGCTTTTATCGGCCTTGGTAAATACTACGTTGAAGGGTACCCCCCACTCGCCCAGGTTGCGCAGAAAGGCAAGGTCCAGGTTTTGCGGTTCGTGGCGGCTGTCCACGAGCACAAATACGGTCACCAGATTCTCGCGCTCCTTCAGGTAGGTCTCTATCATCTTCTGCCATTTCGCACGCTCAGTCATAGAGCGCTTGGCAAATCCGTATCCCGGTAGATCCACAAAGTAAAAGGCATCATTAACGATAAAATGGTTGATCATTTGCGTTTTGCCCGGCGTGCCCGATGTTTTGGCCAGCTTCGCATTGCGGGTGATCATATTGATCAGTGACGACTTGCCCACGTTCGATCGGCCTATGAACGCATATTCCGGTTTATCGGCTTTCGGGCAGCCCTTCACATCAGGATTACTTATAAGATATTTCGCGGTTTTTATTTCCATTGATTTTGAACGTATTTTTGCAGCACATGCATTCTACACAAGATACTAATCCGGCTGCAAAGATACTTCCTGACATGGCTTCTACCGTGAATAAAAAGGAACAAGTAGCCGAAATGTTCAATAATATCGCTGGCCGCTATGATTTTCTCAATCATTTCCTCTCCTTGGGTATCGATAAGGGCTGGCGCAGGAAGGCCATTGCCGCTGCCGCTGAGGTAAAGCCTAAGATGATACTCGATGTGGCCACCGGCACTGCCGATCTGGCCATAGCAGCCGCATCGCTGCAGCCTAAGCACATCACCGGTATAGATATCGCCGACCAGATGCTGGTAGTAGGACGCAAAAAAATAGCCGATAAAAATCTTTCTGAGACCATCAGCCTTATGACGGGCGATAGTGTGGCGCTCCCCTTCACCGCCGGTGAGTTTGATGTGGTGACCTGTGCTTATGGTGTGCGCAATTTCGAGCACCTCGAGGCAGGCCTCACCGACATGAACCGTGTGCTGCGCCCGGGTGGCAAGGTCGTCATACTGGAGTTCTCTCACCCCACCACATTCCCTGTTAAGCAGTTGTTCCGCTTCTATTTCCGTTTCATACTTCCGTTGCTGGGCCGCATGGTGTCTAAGCATAGCCGTGCATACACCTACCTGCCTGAGTCGGTAATGGCCTTCCCTCAGGGCCGCGATTTCTGCAGCATATTGGAGCGCTGCGGTTATAAAAATGCGGTGGCACGTCCCCTTACCTTCGGTATTACTACATTGTATACTGCTTACAAGTAAGGTTACTTTTACATGGCTAATCAGGGAAACCACAGCAGCTGGATTTTCAGCTCCGCATGGTAGTCATATATGGCTATCGGGCAGTCGCATAGACAGGACGCGCTACAAGGCTATTTCTTGATACATTTACAAAATCATTTATCATATTTTCTTCTTGCTCACGGCTTCTACCACTTCCCACATAGTAGCCTTTGTTTTTTCGTATTTATTTAGTATGTTTATAATGTGAGTGATGCCGTTTTTTTAAGGGTATCTACATGCATTTATACTTACGAAATCAATGTTACCCATACACCTTTTACATACCCTAAAAAACAAATAATTTGATCAATACAAGTGATAACGACAATCAGATTGCGCTGTTTGAATCTATTATAAACTTTTCAGACGATGCAATAATTACCAAAACGCTTGATGGTATCATTACCAGTTGGAACAAAGCTGCCGAAGATATGTTCGGATATACACGTGATGAAAGTATGGGCAAGCACATTTCATTCATCATCCCGCCCGACCGTATCAATGAGGAATTGGAGATCATTGCAAAGATCAGAGCTGGTGAATACGTGAAGCATTATGAAACGGAACGCATGCGAAAAGATGGAACCACTTTTTATATCTCCCTTACCGTATCGCCGCTTCGAAACAGGGAGGGCACTATCGTCGGCGCATCCAAGATCGCACGCGACATTACAAGCAGAAAAAAAGACGAACGGAAACTCAGACGCTCTGAAATGAAATTGAAAGAGCTGAACGAAAATCTCATAAAACAAACAAGAGAACTCAAAACATCAAACGCCGAACTGGAGCAATTCGCTTATGTAGCATCGCATGACCTGCAGGAACCGCTAAGAATGGTGACCAGCTTTTTAACCCAACTGGACAAGAAGTACAGCGATATCATCGACGAAAAAGGTAAACAGTACATCTTTTATGCGGTAGACGGTGCAAAGCGAATGAGGCAGATTATTCTTGATATGCTGGAGTTTTCCAAGGTAGGCAGAACAGAGGAGATCATCGAAGAAATAGACCTCAATAAGTTAGTGAGTGATATTTTGATACTCTTCCGGAATCACATTGAAAAAACCGGTGCTGTTATTACTTATGCTGGTCTCCCGGTCATTTCCAGGTGTATAGCTCCCATAAGGCAGGTCTTTCAAAATTTGATAAGCAATGCCCTGAAATATCAAAAAAAGGGCGCTATCCCTGCTATCGACATCTCGTATGAAGAAACCGACGAGTATTGGCAATTCGCCGTCAAGGATAATGGGATAGGAATTGACGCCGAATATTTTGACACCGTATTTCTTATTTTTCAACGCCTGCACAATAAAGATGATTATGCCGGCACAGGAATGGGCTTGGCAATCGCTAAAAAAATAGTTGAAAATATGGGCGGTACTATTTGGGCAGAGTCGGAAGAAGGAAAAGGAAGCACATTTTATTTTACGATACTAAAAGGATAACGCATGAAGTCAATACAGATTTTGTTGATAGAAGATAATGAAGGGGACATATTGTTGACAACAGAGGCATTATCAGACAGCAGGATGTGTAACCGCATCTCTGTGTTAAAAGACGGTGCTGCAGCCATTGCTTTATTTTCAACAGATCTTCCGGTCGACGATATACCGGACCTTGTTTTATTAGACGTAAACTTGCCTAAAAAGAGCGGCCACGAGGTCTTGCGTTTCATAAAGCACAGCGAAAAATACAAACACATACCGGTGATTATGCTAACCACATCTTCATCTGACAAAGACATCATGCTGTCCTATAGAAATTACAGCAACTGCTACATCACAAAGCCGATAGAATTTTCAGATTTCATGGTTGCAATCTCTAAAATTGAGGACTTCTGGATCAATATTGTAACCATTCCATAATTACGAATGGATATCCCCGCAACCGGAATATCCCGGGATACGTAAGGTCGTAATCGTGAAATACTTGACCATGCAGGTGCAAGAAAAGCAACTTATCCGCCAACTGATTCCAAGTCAGCAGGTGCAATGACAACCGCCGGCCTGCTTAAAATGCAAGATGTTTTTTGGAGAAATGTTCCCTTACAAATGCATGCTGTTGCGGCTCAGTCATTTTGTCGGTATTCACTACCTCTATCTTTATCGTAGTAAAGTTGTGATCAGTTTTCAATAAGTTGTACAATTCCACTTTAGCGTCGGTAGGACCAAAAAGAACGACATCATCGTATTTCCTTATCTCACTGGCAAGACCCTTATAATAGGCCGACTGTTCATGTCGTTCTTTGTTATGCATCAGGTGCTCGCTTTTGGAAATAGCCTCTTCCTTCTCTCCGTGGGTAAATTTTGAACCTATGGTAGTAGACAAGATCGGATCAGTAGTAAATTCCATCAGGTGCGCAGTTGCATGGTCCATGCAGATACCTAAACTCTTTGTTATGCTCATTAGTTGTATAGTTATTAGATGAAAATTGCGGAAATAGTCTGCAACTCGTGGTTATCAGTAAACTACATCACATAATAACCATGCCGTCATAAACCCTGGGTAACTTCCCTGACACAGCAGTAAACACTAATACAGGTTGGCAACGCCATCATAGTCCGTCAAAAAGTCAAACAGATCATAATTTGGACTAATGGCTCGTCATACTGAGAAATCCTTTTCTCAAAACACAAATAATCCCCACCATACCCATCTTAAGATCAGACAAAAAGCATCAGTTATCCACCAAAAAAATCTGCATGATGACACACAAATCTGGTGCATCATGACACGATAAGTGCACCATCATGCAGACTCAATTTTTTCACCTCAAAAACCCACCACAACTTTGTCCCAAAAAATCTTTTTTTAACCTTTTAACCAATTACCCTTTTACCCTTTTAACCAATTACCCTTTTAACCTTTTACCCTTTTACCCTTTTACTCTTTTAACCAATTACCCTTTTAACCTTTTACCCTTTTACCCTTTTACTCTTTTAACCAATTACCCTTTTAACCTTTTACCCTTTTAACCTTTTACCCTTTTAACCTTTTACCCTTTTACCCTTTTAACTTTTTAACTAACAAACCCTATCAATCTATGGCACCCTATGATCAGCAAGGCGCGCGAGACATGTATCTCAACACCAATTTTACACAAAAGGAAATAGCCGACAAACTCGGCATTGATCCTAAGACAATCTATCTGTGGATTAAGAAAGGCAAGTGGGACGAGATGAAGGCAGCAGCCCGGCAGGCACCCGGCATCATTCAGCAGCAACTGTACAACCACATCACTGCTATCAACGATAGCATCGCCACCCGCGATAATTGCGTACCCACATTTCAGGAAGTAGAGATGTTGCGCAAACTCATAGTCTCCACCAAGCATATCCAGCAGATGTCCTTAGGCACCTACATACAGGCCTTTCAGGAGCTAACAGCTTTCATAGGTCCTCATACCAACGATCTGGAGTTTACAAAGCGCGTCGCCGTTGTGGCCGACGACTACATCAAAGGCCTTGTCCACGACAAGCAATTCAATATCAGGGAAAAAGTCAGCAGTACAACAGAAGCAGTAAAAGAGACGGGCAGCGATGGAGCCGATCATGTAAATCCTTCCGATCAGGTAGATCATGGTTCAGGCAATGCCAACCCACAAGTTTGTCATCCTGACGTAGGAAGGAACTCACACACGAGCATTCCCGACAACACAACAAAATCGGGCAATGAAGAAAAAGAGCCACCCACTGCAACTGCTTCACATTCAACCACTTCCCGGGAATTGCGAACAACATCATTGCCCGATTCCGTTGCATTACCCGATCAGGAAATAGTAGCTCCCCCCATACCTGAGCCTGCCCCAACCGAAGGTCGCGGGGAACTCGAAAAACGGACCCGCGCAATAGAACAAACCATAACCAGGGAAGATTATATAAAATACGAACACCTTCTGGAAGAAAAAACCGGAGACCTTACTGAGACTATAGACTTCAATGGGATAAATGCCAACCTGATGACGGTACAATACAACCTCAAACAATTCGAACAACCCGAATACCGTCGTCAGTTCCTCTCCAGGGAAGAAGTGCATGAGCGCTTCCTTAAATATGGCTGTTGGTAGCAAGTATGGACCATAAAATGCTGCTGCCTGTCGGCATGCAGGTTCGGTGAGCCCGGGATGGACCATGTTACGTCATAGTCCATAAAATGACACAATATATCGCAGCATGGGCAACGATCACCATACATCATTAAAAACATTATGCAATCAGGGCGCATTAGGGCATCCGGAAATTGGGGCAAAACCACCTACTGAACACTATAATATCAAACGATTAATAATTACATTTACGTTAGTAATACTAAAAAACACAAAGACCATGAAACTAATTGCTACACTACTTTTTTCTGCTGTTGCCGGGCTTTCTGCCGGCGCACAAACCGTATTACTGCCTAATGGCGGATTCGAGAACTGGGGCGGCAACCCAAGTCCGGGCGTAGCCGCTGAGCCTAACGGTTGGTACTCTAATCAGTCGGGGTCCAGCATAGCTGCTGTAGGCCCGCAAACCTGCTTTCAGGACAACACCATCGTTCACTCCGGCACTTCATCAGTAAGATTGCAGAATGGCACAGTCTTAGGTACAGTAGTTAATGGCAACGTGACCACAGGTGTCATCAATGCCCCAACCATTGCCAAGGCAGACGGTTACATAGGCACCAGGAATTATGATGATTCAACAGACATTCGCCGCGTGGCGTTCACTACGCGTCCCGATAGCCTGGTAGGCTGGTATCAGTATACCTCAGGCGGTTCGGGCGAGATGGGCAAGGTAAGGGCCATCCTGCACAACAACCAATACTACGATCCCGAGACACCCGGCACCTACCACCCCGACCCTACTGCCAACAAAGTAGCAGATGCCTTGTTCCTTACGCCTACAGGAAACACTAGCACATGGACGCGCTTCAGCGTTCCGTTCAACTACGTAACAGGTGCTACGGGGCCTACCTATATCATGGTCAACATGACGCCGTCAGATAATCAGCTGACCACTTTTGCAGGTAGCAAATTATGGATAGATGACCTGGCAACGGTCACCAACCCTGTAGGTGTGCCTAAGGTAACGGCTACAGCAGAAGACGCTAACGTATATGCAGCTGAAAAAACGGTGTACGTTCAACTGAACCTGGAAGGGCAATCAGAGATCAGCATCTTCGACATGGCAGGCAGGAAAGTATTTACTGCTGCTATGAACAATAGCCAGCTCAATATGTTCCACCTGTCTGATGCTATTGCGGGCATATACGTGTATCAGCTGAGCAATAGTTCTTTCTGCAAAACTGGTAAACTGGTACTGCAATAATCTTGATAGGCAAAAACTTACATAGATCATCGTTGATCGCGGCACTGCTTGGTGCCGCGATTTTCCTGTGTAGCTACTCGTCATACGCACAAGTCACAGGGGTGCTCAAAGGCAAGGCCATTGATGCCAGGTCTGGCGAACCGCTGGTCAATGCCAATATAAGGATGCTGGCAAATGCGGCCAAGGGAACCATTACAGACATTGACGGTATATACTCAATAGTGCTGGATACCGGCAACCAAACACTGGTGTGCGAGTATATAGGCAGTGTGGCTGATACCTTTACGGTCCGCATCAAAACGGATGCAATAGCTGAACACAACATATCGCTGAGATCTAATACCGAGCTACTCAGGACTGTAGTAGTATCATCAGGTAAATTTGCACAGAAGCTCGAGGAGTTGACCGTATCCATGGAGGTATTAAAGCCAGGCCTTATTGCCAATAAAAATACGACCAACATTCAGACCGCACTGGAGCAGGTACCCGGTCTTACTATTATTGATGGCGACCCGCAGATACGCGGTGGCAGTGGGTTTACCTTTGGTGTGGGCAGCCGTGTGGCCATTGTGGTAGACGGCATACCCTTGCTGAGCGGCGATGCCGGGCGACCGGAGTGGAGCTACATACCGGTAGAAAATATTGAGCAGGTAGAGATCATTAAGGGCTCATCATCTGTGCTGTATGGCTCATCAGCTATCAATGGAGTCATTAATATCCGCTCTGCCTACCCCAGGCTGAAGCCAAAGACGGTGATCAGCTATTCGGCGGGCGGTTACAGCGCGCCGCAGCACCCGGCCAGCAACTGGTACAATGGAGCCATACCTGGCTTTATGAACCTCAATTTCCTGCACTCAGAGATCATACACAACAATCTCGACTTCGTAATAGGCGGCAATTTCAATATCGATCAGGGCTATATAGGGCCTGCACCTGCACTGGGATATATGCCATTATCACTGAAGAATGCCCTGCACCTCACCGACTCTATACCTACTTACAACAATAGGGATATGCTCAGCACAAGGGGCCGCCTCAACTTCAGCTTGCGGTACCGGTCTAAAAAACGCACAGGCCTTAGCTACGGCATCAATGGTAATGGAATGCTCAACAAGACCAACATGGTACTGGCATGGCTGGGCGACAGCACTGGCTTGTACAGGGGTTATCCGGGAGCAGTATTCATGGAGCAGCAAACCTTCTTCAACCTCGATCCATTCATCCGTTACGATGCCGGCAATGGCGTTACGCATAGCCTGGTTACGCGCGTATTTCATACCGACGATCAGATATCCAATAACCAGTCTACAAGCGGCACTTTATACTACGGTGAGTACCAGCTGCAGCGCAAATACAAAGAGCTGAACCTGAATTTTACAGGTGGTGTGGTGAGCAGCGTGGCGCAAACAAAAGCGCAGTTATATGATTCCAGCGGCACTCCTGATAACAGGGTAACCAATATAGCGGGCTACATACAAATAGATAAGAAAGTGCTGGAAGTGCTGAATCTGTCAGGCGGCGTGCGGTATGAATACTTTAAGACCAACAACCTGGAAAGTGTTGCCCAGCCTATATTTCGTGCCGGTGCCAGTCTGAAGGTATTGCAGGGCACCTGGGTGCGCACCTCCTTTGGTGATGGCTACCGCTACCCTACCATTACAGAGCGATACATAAGTACTCATGCAGGTCTTTTTGGCGTATTCCCTAATCCGGGTCTGCAACCGGAAACCAGCAAAAACTTTGAGCTGGGTATAAAGCAGGGCTTTAAGATTGGCGACTGTATGGGATATCTGGATGTAGCAGGCTTCCAGCAAAACTACCACAACACCATAGAATACTTGTTTGGCACATGGCAACCTTCGGTATCGCTGGTGGGCTTTAAGTTTGTCAACACAGGCGACTCACGCGTTAGTGGTGCCGATATATCGCTGGCCTGCGCTACACCCGAGAGCAATAAGAAATTTGGCATTACAGCTCTTGTCGGTTATACCTATGTAGACCCCATATCACTTACCCCCGATCTCATCTATGGCGTTACTAAACCTATACAGGCCGGCTCTAAACCCGACTCGCTCAGCTTCCGCAGTACCAGCCTCGATACGGGTAGCAATACTCTCAAATACAGGTTCAAGCACCTCTTCAAGGCAGATATCGAGGTGCGTATATATAAGGTCAGCATTGGTGCCAGCTACCGCTACTACAGCAAGATGGCGAACATTGACAATGCTTTTCAGGAAATAGAGAATGATACCAAAAGTATAAAAGGCCTGCCACAGATAGTGGTAGTAGACTATTGGAAGTCGCACAACGGCTTCAACATCTTTGATGCACGGGTAGCTTATAAGCTCAATGAAAAGCAAAAGATATCAGTAGTAGGCAACAACATTTTTAATGTAGCCTACTTCCTTCGCCCGCTCAAAATAGAACCACCAAGAAGTGTCGCTGTGCAATATGTATACACGTTCTAGCGGCCACCATACCGCAGACGCACAAACCAATAAAGCTCTTTGAATTATTGTTTAGGCAGGTTTGCCCATAACGTAGATCTTATCCATGGTAGGCGTGGGGCTACCACCCGCTTTCTCCAGAGAGATAGCAAATGCCTGGCCGTCCATCACCTTCATGTTTACTTTCTGTACCGTAGGTGTGTTGGCCATGGCTACAGGTAATGTACCCATATCTACAGGCTTACCCTCCTGCATTACCCACAGCTGATATTGCATCCCGCTTGGTGGCACAGGCAGGGCATCAATGCTTACATAAGCGTCACCATTTTGCTTGCTCCAGTAAAGAGTGGCCGCCATCGAATGACCTTTCTGCATAGTATGCATCACGATGGTCTGCATGGCTGTATCCGCCATCATATCCTTGCTCTTTCGGTAGTTATCCACGAGCGCAGTAAGTATCTTCTGCTCGTTGGCCATCTTCTCCATTTTGGCAGTATTATCAGCTACCTCTTGCTTCTGCCTGCTGTTCTGATACCAGAATACAGAATTGAGCACCACGCTACCAACCAAGGCTACCCACACAGCAGCATAGTTCCAGCGGGTATTGTAAGATGGAGTAAAACGAATCGTACTGCCACCTGTTTTTTCTGTAGTAGCAGCAGATGGTTGTATGGCATCCCATATTTGCTCCTGCAGTCCCGCAGGTGGCTCCACGGACTGCGCAACCGCAAACTGATACATGGCATCTTCTATGATGGCCACCTCAGCTGCGAGTTCAGGATATTGAGCAATATCAGCCCTTACTTTGGCTTCTTCCTCTTGCGAGAGTGCGCCCAGTACAAAAGCTTCTAACGTGCCCGATTCTATGTATGCTTTTATGTCCACTAGTTATTAAATCCTTGTCGAAGTTGCATTATAGCGCTACGCATACGCGTTTTCACGGTACCTAGCGGAATGTCTAATGTTTTTGAAATTTCGTCGAGTGTGTATCCTTTGAAGTAGGCAAGACTGACGATAACCTCATATTCAGGTTTCAATGCAGCCACCATTTTACGCAAGCCTATCGTATCCGTAACCTGCTCCGTTTTCATACCCCTCTGTACATCATTTACGATGTCATCCCCGTTTTGGATTTTACCTTTCATTATTTCACCCTTCGAGCGGAGCTTGTCTATAGCAGCGTTACGGGCTATATTGATCATCCAGGTATATATCCTGCCTTTTTGCGGGCTGTATTGGTCTATATTGTTCCAAATTTTAACAAATACGTCCTGCAATACATCCTGGGCAGTGTGTTCATCGAATACCACTTTATTGATCACACCAAACAGTACACCCGCATATTGCTTATACAGGTAGTTGAAAGCATCTCTGCTCTGCTGCTTAAGCAGTTGCACCAATTCTTCTTCGCTATATACAGTAGATGTAGGCAATAGTTATTTATTGATCGCTCAAAAGTAAAGGTTATTTGGGAAATATCATGCGGTAGTCAATCTTAACTTTCCCGGCACTTATATCGTCTAATTTCTTCTTGATCAGTCGTTTCTTGAGCGGCGAAAGATAGTCTATGAACAACTTACCCTCAATATGGTCGTACTCATGCTGTATCACACGGGCGGTGATCCCGTGGAATGTACCTTCTTTTTCCTCAAAATTCTCGTCCATATAACGCAGGCGAACAACGCGGTTACGCTGTATGTCTTCTCTAACTTTAGGTATGCTCAGGCAGCCCTCATTATAAGGCCACATTTCGCCGGTTTCCTCTATTTTATAAGCATTGATGAACACCTGCTTCACAGGCACCTCACCCGCATACTTTTTCTTGTCCTCATCATCAAAGTCTTCTACTATCTGCACGGTATCTATTACAAACAGGCGGACAGGTTTATTGATCTGCGGGGCAGCGAGGCCTACACCATTACTATTGTAAACTGTATCCCACATATCAGCTATGAGCTTTTCCAAGCCCGGGTAGTCGGGGGTAATATCATCACATACTTTCCTTAAAACAGGATGGCCATATGCCACAACCGGTAAAATCATGAATCAGCTATAAAGTAATTAAATAAAAAGATGTGCAAGTTACACTATTTTTTATTGCCGGTTTCCGTTTGCGATATGACCCCCAATTATACATTTTCATGTAAAATGTGGCGAATTTTAAAGACATTTCATTTCCTGTTTTTTACAGCATTTTTAAGGTTTTTCACCACGCATATGCAACATTTAGCTACATAATTTTGTAGAATTCATTCTAAATCATGTGAACCTAAGGTTAACTTAGCCTTAAATGAACGTATTTATTTGCTATGTTTGTCCAAATTTTACGATGAAAAAGATTCTTACACTATTTATCGCCGTTTTCTGTATCAATACAGTTAGCAAGGCAGCGCCGGGAGATACAACGTGGGTACAGGCTAACAACGTATATCTGACTTATTATAACAATTACGACACTGCGGTCGCGTTCCCCGCGGCAGGTACGAGTTACCGCAAGATACTAATGATATTTACATTGGGTAAATATGTATGTCCCGGATATACATACGGTACAGGGTCTGTGCCATGGTGTGGAGACTGGGATTACACTATTCAGAATTTCCTGATGACGCCAGGTGGCGACACGCTGGAACTGGGACGCCTTATCACTCCATATGCCAATGCCGGAGCACCTCGCACACCCTATACTTGGACACAGCACTATGTATACGATGTCACTGATTATGCGCCGTTGCTGCATGACGCTGCAAGTATGCGCATACTGTTCTCCGGATACTCGGGAGGTTTTACCGGAAACATAAGGTTTGCCTTCATAGAGGGTACACCCGATAGAACGGTAAAAGGAATCACTAAATTATGGAGTGGTAGCCCACGTTATGGCGATACTACCGGTGGCGGCATCAACAACATCAATAACTTCTTTACTCTAGCCACAGAAACGGCACCTGCCGGAACTAACAGCACGGAAATGAAATTTACTGTTACAGGCCATGGCTCTGACGCTAACTATTGCTGTGAATTCATGAGCCATAACTATCAGGTATTGCTCAATGGATCTACCATAAATAATAAGGCCATTTGGCGCAGCACTTGCGGCTCAAACGAGTTGTATCCGCAGTCGGGTACATGGCTGTATGAGCGTGCTAACTGGTGTCCGGGTGCAATGGTGTATTCTGACCATATTGTATTGCCGGGTATCACTGCCGGCAGCACCTTCAATACCAATATCACTTTCGACCCTTATGCGGTTGGCGGCAGCTATGGCGTCTATACTTCATTCGGCACCCTTTTCTACTATGGCCCGCTCAATAAGGCCACAGACGCATCGCTTGACTATATAGTAGCACCAACCAATGACGAGAATTTCTTCCGTGAAAACCCTGTTGTTGAAAAGCCTACAGTAAGAGTTAAAAATACAGGGTCTAATACGATCACATCCATTACGTTCTCTTATGGCCTGCAGGATTCTGCAATGTCGACTTATACATGGACCGGCTCACTGGCATCGCTCACTGATACTGATATCGTGTTGCCGGTATTACCACAACTGGGTGCTGTTGCAGGGCTTTCAGGCACTTACACGTTTACTGCTACTATCACAGCAGTAAATGGTGCGGCAGACGAAGATGTGACCAACAATACGCTCAGCAGTCAATTTCTTGCAGCACCATACTGGCCTAACACATTCAAGGTACAATTCAAAACCAACAACGAAGACGACGGCACGGGGCATTGCGAAACCAATTGGACCATCTATGATATGAACGATGTGGTAGTAGCACAGCGTATCAATAATGCACTATCTACTCAGTATATCGATACAATAAGCCCTGGCCCCGGCTGCTACAAACTAGTAATTACAGATGGTAGCTGTGACGGACTTAACTGGTGGGCTAATGCAGGCACAAGTATTACTTCAGGAAATTTTTATATCAAAAAGTTATCCGGAGTAAGCATCAATATGAACGGATATAATTACAGTGGCCAGTACAATAATGACTTTGGTTGCGGCTTTACTCAGTATTTCCGTACTGACTGGCCTTTGGCTATCACCGATGTGACCAAGTGTACCGGTTCTATGGAAGTATACCCTAACCCTGCCCAGAACACTGTAAATGTGGATCTGGCTGGTATTGACAGGGCGAATGGCACTATCTCTGTTATTGATGCCCTTGGCAGAGTAGTAACGTCTGTAGCGGCGCAGAATATGCACGAGCAGGTGAATGTGAGCAGCCTTGCGAATGGTGTGTACACCATTCAATATACTGATGTAGCGGGTAATAAGATACAGGCACGCCTGGTTATTGCTAACTAAGCCAATAGCAAAAAAAATATACAGAAAGTGCAACCGGGAAACTGGTTGCACTTTTTCTATATTCTCCCGTAATTCCTTAACATTTTATGACACATCTTTTCTGATTTCCTCCTTATCTTTAGTGTATGGCAGTAAAATGCCTGATCAATCGTATCTCTTATGCAGACAGCCTATATAGTAGCAGGGTACCGCACAGCGGTAGCCAAATCAAAACGCGGTGCATTTCGTTTTTACCGTCCTGACGATCTGGCGGTAGATGTGATCAAAGGTTTGCTGGCCAGCGTGCCGCAGCTAGACACCAAGTTGGTAGACGATGTGATAGTGGGCAATGCGGTGCCGGAGGCGGAACAAGGCCTGCAGGTTGGGCGTATCATAGCCAATAAGGCCGTGGGTGAATGGGCTGCAGGTGTTACAGTAAATCGATATTGCGGATCAGGCCTGGAGGCCATTGCCATTGCTACTGCAAAGATACAAATGGGCATGGCAGACTGTATAATAGCAGGCGGCACGGAGAGTATGAGCCTTGTACCAACTGCGGGCTGGCGCACTATGCCTAACTATGACTGGGCCAAAGAAAGCCCTGACTACTATCTGAGCATGGGCCTGACAGCCGAAGAAGTTGCCAAAGACTATAATGTTTCCCGCGACGACCAGGATGCTTTCTCTCTGCGCTCTCATCAGCGTGCGCTGCATGCCATTGAGCAAGGCTATTTCAAGAGTGGTATACTGCCGATAAAAGTGAAAGAAGTCTACCTGAATGAAAAAAATAAACGTGCGGAACGTGAAGTAATAGTAGATACTGATGAAGGGCCACGTGCTGATACATCATTAGCGGCGCTGGGTAAGTTGCCCGCGGTGTTCGCACAGGGCGGATCCGTAACAGCCGGCAATTCGTCACAAACATCAGATGGTGCTGCCTTTACTATAGTGATGAGCGAACGCCTGATGATGGACCTGGGTCTGCAGCCAATGGGCAGACTAGTATCTTGCGCCGCGGCTGGAGTAGATCCGCGCATAATGGGTATAGGCCCAATAAAGTCTGTACCTAAAGTGTTGAAAAATGCAGGCATGAACCTGGGCCAGATAGATCAGATAGAATTAAATGAAGCCTTCGCATCGCAATCGCTGGCCGTGATCCGTGAGCTAGGTCTTAATGAGGACATCACCAATATGAACGGCGGTGCTATATCGCTGGGACACCCACTGGGCTGCACCGGTGCCAAACTCACCGTACAACTGCTGAACGACCTTAAACGCAGAGACAAGAAATATGGCATTGTCACAGCGTGCATAGGCGGCGGACAAGGGATAGCTGGCATTATCGAAAGACTATAAGGAAATAAGGATAGTACTATATATTCAACCGGCATCGCGCGATGCCGGTTTTTTCATACCTGAGAATTGCCCTAACATGCTGTATATTTATTGCCTAAATGCATATAATGAACTCACGCTTCTCACTTGCTGTTACCCTGGTCGTCTCTGCCCTCGCATTTGCAAAATGTCGCCAGTCAATAGGCGGTAACACAGATACCTTTAATAAAGATAGCCTTATGCGGCACATACAGGTACTGGCCTCAGATTCGTTCATGGGTCGCAGGCCGTTCACTATTGGGGAGGAGCGTACGGTGGAATATATGAAGAACTCTTTTGCTGCGCTTGGCACTGAACCGGGTAACGGCAATAGCTATATACAGGAAGTGCCACTGGTGGACATTACCGTTAACGCCGACCCTATAATGAAGGGACAGGGACCAAAGGGAAATTTTGAACTGAAGAATATTGATGATTATGTATTGTCTACTGAGCGAACGGACTCTGTGATAAAGCTGGATAACGAAGAAGTGGTATTTGCAGGCTATGGCGTGGTGGCGCCTGAGTATAACTGGAATGACTATGCAGGCGTTGACGTGAAAGGAAAGATAGTACTGGTGCTGGTGAATGATCCCGGATTTAATGCCGGGGATACCACTATCTTCAAGGGACGCACGATGACCTACTACGGTCGCTGGACCTATAAGTATGAAGAAGCCGCACGACAGGGAGCCAAAGCGTGCCTGATCGTGCATAACACGAAGGCTGCTTCTTACCCATTCAGCGTAGTACAGAATTCATGGGGCAAGTCTAACCTATACCTTGATGTTCGTGGCAACAATGAATACCATTGCGCGCTCAATGGCTGGCTTACGGGCGATGCTACAAAAAAACTGTTAGCAGCTGCAGGCAAAGACACTACCCTACTGGCCGCCGCTGACAATGCCGGCTTTAAGGCGGTGTCACTCGGTGTAAAGATATCGACAGGAGTAAAGGTGAACACTGTGTACAACAAGTCGAAGAATGTAATAGCCAAAATAACCGGCAGTAAACACCCTG
>Ga0164296_1001106_pt1 | contig 29888 bp, 23 predicted proteins | sample GEODES057metaG_FD_113533 | JGI IMG/M metagenome (GOLD analysis project Ga0164296, IMG submission 113533) | Dystrophic lake water microbial communities from Trout Bog Lake, Wisconsin, USA - GEODES057 metaG | ecosystem: Environmental > Aquatic > Freshwater > Lake | place: USA: Trout Bog Lake...
CTTAAGACACAACAAACGATCAATGACTGCCAGCGGCGTAAAAAATTCATAGTTAATGAGTAAGGTTTAGGCAAGTAGAAAATCGCTTGCCCTTGATTTCAAATCTTACCTCACCTGGGCTGTGTATTGATGAAGTTCAAAACAGATTTCAACCCCACCTCTGGATTTTCTTCCTGTAACAAATGACTTGCCTTGGGCAAAATGACTGTTTTCGAGTTGGGTAAGGCGCGTTCATAATCAAGGCTATTGCAGCTGGGAATCATTCGATCGCGCTCTCCCCAAAGCAGCAATGTGGGAGCCGTGATCCGCTTCAAGCGCTCCTGAGGATCGGAATTGACCGTTTGGCGCATTCTTTGCAAAATGGACTCCCTCACCGTTGGAGCTCTCAGCAAATCATAGTAACGATCCAACAACTCCTCACTGACGGACCGAGCATCAAAAAATGCGGGCTCAAGACTCTTTCGAACCAAAAACTTGGGCATGACAAACTTGATCAAGTCTGCAATGGAGCCAACGTCATAGGGCCTCTCCCCTACTCGTTGTCCAGGCGATGGAAAACCGTCAGGTGCCATGAGTATCAAAGCGCGAACTCGGTTTGGATATTGGCTTGCAAAATTCCAAGCAATGCGTCCACCCATTGAGTGCCCAATGAGGATGCAGCGCTCAATACCCAATGCGTTTAGAAAATCCACAATCCTTTGAACATCCGCTTGATCGCTGTAATCATGCCCCGGCGCTTGACCAGTGAGGCCAAAGCCAGCCAAATCCAATCGCACCACTCTGTGGGATTGCTCCAAAACTTTGGACCAGTCATCCCAAGTTTGCAAACTTGATCCAAAACCATGCAGCAATACCAAGGGTTCGGCTGTCCTCTCACCCGTGTCGCGATAATGGATCTTGAGCCCATTCACCTCAATGAATTGACTAGGCCATTTCGCATATTTGGCCACCAATTCACTCTGGCTTAAATCTGGCGTAAAAATCATGGTGAAAAAAAGCACAACGCTTATGAATGTGCAAACCCAGTAAGTTTTCTTCACCTACCCTCCCCCTTGTCTGAACCCATGGGTGCTGAAGGAACCTTTTTGATGAATTCCCCCGATTCTATAGCGGCATGCCCCACATCCCACAATGTGAAAAGAAGAGGATGAGCGAACCCAGCTTTTTCTAAATCTGCATTTCATATGACTCTCCAGAACTCTTGGAACATGCTTGCTTGGGATGGAAGTTGAGGAAATCGAACAACTTGAGGGTTTACCCTGTTAGTAAAACGTCAATGACATATTCTAATGTCAACCTATGTTTACATTGTTTAGTGCGTTCTCTTTTTTCACACAACCCGGGTGCTCTAGATCATGACTATCAAAGCCTCAAAGTCGATCATTCAACCCAGCGTTAGAGTCCTGCTCTTGACGATGGACACGCACCTCAACAGCACCGTCAAAAGAACAATCGAAACATTAAAGAAAGTTGCACCTTTTATCAGTTTGAAAATTTACTCTGCAACTGAATACACCAACGACGACAGAATACTGGAGAAATGTAGAAACGATATTGCTCAAGCAGACATCATTTTTGTAGGCATGCTCTTTCTAGAAAATCAATTCCTGCCCATCATGGATGACTTAAAGGCAAGAAGGGATCATTGTGATGCACTCGTTTGCGCTGTATCGGCAGCTGAAGTGGTCAAACTCACCAAAATAGGTAAATTTGACATGTCCAAGCCTGCCTCAGGCCCAATGGCGTTCATCAAAAAGCTCAAAGGCGACACCAGCAAAAAGAACGCGAGTTCTGGCGAGCGACAAATGAAAATGCTTCGCAGGGTACCTAAGCTCTTGCGCTTCATTCCAGGAACAGCACAAGATTTGCGAGCTTACTTTTTATGCCTTCAATACTGGCTGGGTGGCTCAGAAGACAACATGTTGAACTTAGCCCTGTATTTGGTTTCTCGCTACGGAGTAGGCAATCAAGCTCAGAACAGAGAACTTTTTTCAAAATTGACCTTTGAGCCGCCCTTCGAGTACCCAGATGTTGGGGTTTATCACCCTCGAATGAAGCCAAGGATTGCGGCTAAATTGAGTTCATTGCCCAACGTGGTCAATGCACAAAACAAACGCGGACAAGTTGGCGTCTTGATGCTGCGCTCTTACTTGCTGGCCAACAATACGGAGCATTACGATGCGGTCATTGCCGCTCTTGAAGTTCAAGGCCTTAAAGTCATACCCGCTTTTGCAGCGGGACTTGATGCGCGAAGTGCAATCAACGAGTTCTTCATCAAAGATGGTGTGCCTGTCGTTGATGCGGTGGTTTCACTGACTGGGTTTTCCTTGGTCGGAGGACCTGCCTATAACGACGCCCATGCAGCAGAAGAAATTTTATCCACACTGGATGTCCCCTACATTGCAGCTCACCCAGTAGAGTTCCAAACCCTGGATCAATGGGGTCAATCTCAACGGGGATTGTTACCCGTTGAGTCCACGATCATGATCGCCATCCCTGAGCTCGATGGTGCAGTTTTGCCCATGGTCTTTGGGGGGCGACCCGGTGCCGAGGGAGTAACTTGTCAAGGCTGCCACAAGGGCTGCACGTTCACCAAATCTCAAGTCGAACAAGACATGTTCACGTGCACGGAGCGGACCGCAATGCTCTCCCAAAGGGTTGCAAAACTGGTGGACTTGAGGAAAACCAAGCGCGAAGACAAAAAGGTCTCCATTGTGCTTTTCAATTTTCCGCCGAACGCTGGCAACATTGGCACAGCAGCCTATCTCGCTGTATTTGAATCTGTCTTTGAGACGATGCTTAAACTCAAGTCTGAGGGCTACCACATTGACATGCCTGCAAGCGTTGACCAGCTGCGAGAGGACATCCTCAATGGGAACTCAAAAAAATACGGTGCAGATGCCAACGTTCAAGCGTTAATACCCACTCAAGAGCACATTCGCCGCGAAACACACTTGAGAGAAATCGAAGCTCAATGGGGACCCGCCCCTGGTAAGCAGCTCAACAACGGGGCAAACATTTTTGTGCTTGGTAAACAGTACGGCAATGTATTGATCGCCATTCAACCTTCATTTGGATATGAGGGTGACCCCATGAGACTGCTCTTTGAAAAGGGTTTTGCACCAACCCATGCTTTTTCCGCCTTTTACCGCTATCTCAGAGAGGATTTCAAAAGTACCGCTTTGCTTCACTTTGGAACACACGGTGCCTTGGAGTTCATGCCGGGCAAACAAAATGGACTTACCGCACAATGTTGGCCCGACCGATTGATTTTGGACATGCCTAATTTTTACCTCTATGCGGCCAATAATCCATCAGAGGGAGCCATCGCAAAAAGAAGGTCTGGAGCAACTCTGTTGAGTTACTTGACACCACCAATGACAGAGTCTGGCTTGTACACGGGCCTCTTAGATTTGAAGTCAAGTCTGGAGAGATACCGTGCCCTAGACCTTGAACCCACCATTGAGAAGAAAGAATTGGCTTTGATGATCCAAGCTCAGGCTGCGGACATTGATTTGTGTGCAGCCAACCCACTGTGGATCGAAACTGAGGAGCAAAGCCCTACTGTCGAGCAATTCTTAAGCACTGACCAACACATCCAAGCTTTGATGACTCAAATCTTGGAACTCGAATACTCACTCATTCCCAATGGACTTCACGTTTTGGGAAAAATCCCAAGTGAATCTGACAAAACTGAATTCTTAAAAATCATGGCTGAGGCGAGTTTTGAAAAACCACTTCCCCAAGACGCCATCCAAGCCATATCAGAACACCAAAGCAGCTCAAAGGTCTTGGGCCTTGCCCAACTTCCCAACGATGAGAACACACGCGCCAAAGTGGATAAGCTCTTAGAGTCAAGCTTATTGCTCAATCAAAACTCTGAACTTGACGCAATTGTCAGAGCACTGGACGCCAAATACATCAGACCAGCACCCGGCGGTGACATCATCCATAAACCAGAAATCTTACCCACCGGCAGGAACCTTCATGGATTCGATCCCTTTCGAATTCCAAGCCCCTTTGCCATGAAAGATGGAGCGATTCAAGCTGAGAAAATTTTGACCCGCTACTGCGAAGACGGAGAACCCATGCCAGAGTCGATTGCCATGGTTTTGTGGGGCAGTGACAATTTAAAAACAGAAGGCGCTCAAATCGCACAAGTGCTTAGGATGTATGGCGCAAAACCCAGATTTGACAGCTTTGGTCGATTGGTCGGCGCAGCCCTCATCTCACTCGAAGAGCTTGGAAGACCCAGAATTGATGTGGTGATTTCTCTGTCTGGGATCTTTCGCGATTTGATGCCCTTGCAAATCAAACTTCTGGCTGAAGCAGCTTACCTAGCGGCCAATGCAGATGAGCCAGTCGAACAAAATTTCGTTAAAAAACACGCTCTGCAATACATGAAGGAACACCAGTGCGATCTTCAAACTGCAGCACTCAGGGTTTTTGGAAATGCAGATAGCGCCTACGGGGCCAATGTCAACAACTTGATTGAGAGTGGGGCATGGTCTGATGAGAATGAGCTGGGAGACACCTACTCTCAACGCAAGGGTTTTGCCTTTGGTATGGATGGCTCAGCAGTGAAAAACACTGGCATTCTCAAATCCGCTCTTGCTGATGTGCAATTGACCTATCAAAACCTGGATTCGGTGGAGTTAGGCGTGACAACCATCGACAATTATTTCGATACCTTGGGTGGAATCACCAAAGCAGTTCAACAAGCCAATGGAGGTATCTTGAAACCCGTCTTCATTGGTGACCAAACCAAGGGTGAGGGACGCGTGAGGTCGCTGTCTGACCAAGTAGCACTTGAGACCCGAACACGCATTTTGAATCCCAAATGGTATGAGGGCATGCTCAAACATGGTTTCGAGGGTGTGAGACAAATTGAGGTTCATTTGACCAACACCATGGGCTGGTCAGCCACCACGGGCCAAGTTCAGCCCTGGGTTTACAAACAAATCACCGAGACTTTTGTCTTGAACACGGAGCTCAGACAAAGACTGGCTGAACTCAATCCAACTGCGTCCATGAGACTTGCCAATCGGCTCTTGGAGGCATCTCAAAGAAATTACTGGACTCCAGACGATGAGACACTGGAAAAGCTCAAGCTCGCTACAGAGGAACTTGAAGATCGCCTTGAGGGTGTTTACTAAAACCCCTTTAGTGCGCCTCCTCCACTTTGAAAACTCTTTGCAGCGTCCACTGATTTTGATCTACAACCCCATTTAAACCGAAGTTAGCAATGTCGATTCCATTTCCCTTTTCTGCAATTGTTGGACAACACGATATGAAATTGGCCATTCAGATCGTGGCTGTTGATTCAACTGTCAATGGAATTTTGGCGCTCGGTGACCGAGGCACAGGTAAATCAACTGCAGTCAGAGCCCTGGCAGATTTACTCCCGCCCATCAAGGTGGTAAAAAACTGCCCCTACGGTTGCGAGCCCAAGAGTCAGGCAGCCTCATGCGAGCACTGCGCATCGCTCAAGGCTGGATCAACCGCCTCACAAACAGAAACCAAACCGGTACCAGTCGTGGACTTGCCGCTCGGTGCCTCAGAGGACCGAGTGATCGGGGCATTGGATTTGGAGAAAGCGCTAAGCCTTGGGGTCAAGGCTTTTTCGCCAGGCCTATTGGCCAAAGCGAACCGAGGTTTTCTCTACATCGATGAGGTGAACTTGCTCGAGGATCATTTGGTCGATCTCCTCATTGATGTCGCAGCCTCAGGTGAGAATGTGGTCGAGCGAGAAGGCTTGAGTGTGCGTCACCCCGCTCGCTTTGTGTTGGTGGGCAGTGGAAATCCAGAAGAGGGAGAGCTCAGACCGCAACTCTTGGATCGCTTTGGACTGTGCGTTGAAGTCAAAACACCTCAGGAATTGGAAGAGCGCATTTTGGTGATCAAGCGTCGCGATGCCTTTGAAAAAAACCCAGAACAATTTCAAAAGGAATGGCTCTCAGCCAACGAAGCGTTGAGAGACAAGATCCTCAAAGCCAGAAAGCGCTTGGATAAAGTGATCATCTCAGATGACTTCTTGCGACTGTGCTCCAAGTTGTGCATTGCACTGGGTACGGATGGCTTGAGGGCAGAACTAACACTCATGAGGGCCACTCGAGCTTATGCAGCACTTGAGGGCGACAAAGCGGTGGAGGCCAAGCATCTGAAGGTCATCGCCCCCATGGCTCTTTGTCATCGCTTAAGACGCGACCCCTTGGACGACACAGGCTCGAGTGCAAGGGTTGCTCGAGCGTTGGAAGAACTTGCCATTTGATTCAAAAACACCAAGTCACCTAGCCACCCGCCACCATGACAAACTTAGCTTGGGATGATGCACTGTGGGGTTTGGCCGCATTGTCGGCAGATCCTGAGGGCTTAAAAGGGATCTGGTTGAAATGCCCTCTTGGGCCAGTGATGCAAGAATGGCTCAATTGGCTTCATGCTCTTAAGGGCAACTCCTCAAAGCTCCCCGCCAACATTGACACCGAAAGACTGCTTGGAGGCCTAGACCTGGCGTTGACACTTCAAATGGGCAGAACCGTCAGGCAAAAAGGGGTTTTGGCTCAAAGTGATGGTCGATTGTTGGTGTGTCCAATGGCTGAGCGACTGCCCCAACTGACCACCTCCATATTGACTCAAGTGCTGGACTCCAAAGCAGTTGACTCCCACTTTGGACATGAAACACAAGTTGCCAAGTTTGGCCTGGTGGCCATTGACGAGTCTACGCAGCAAGAGGAGTCGATCTCCAGTGCCTTGGCTGAGCAGTTATCGATGTGGTTGGATTTGTCTTTGATCAACCCCAACACAAATGCCAATGACGAGACCTTGGATATGCTCGAGCGGGTTGAAAAGAAGCTACATGAGCGTGATCTTTATTACAGCGAAAAAATCAAATTGTTTAAATTGGATGATGCCCACATCCATGAAATTTGTGAACTCGCTCAAGGATTTGGCATCGACTCGATGCGTCCCCCCCTCTTTGCGATTCGCTTGGCAACGGTTTTTGCACTGCTCAGAGACTCTGTGAACATCAACGCAGATGATCTTGGACGAGCCGCTAGGCTGGTGCTAACACCCAGAGCCACAAGAATGCCTCAAATGGAGCAGGCTCCCTCAGATCAGCCCCCGCCTGAATCAGATCAAGAAGAGTCTGCCCCCCCTGAGCAACAAGAACCAACCCCAAATGACACAGCCTCACCCGACAGTGAGCAAGACACACCCCCTCCCCAAGATCCATCAGAGCCGTCTGAGTCAGAGATCAAAGAAATGCAAACTTCGATTCTTGAAGCTGCATTGGCCACCTTGCCAGCTGGATTGTTGAATCAATTGGAGAATGGTCAATCTCTGAGCAAGAAAGGCGCAGGAGGACGTGTTGGAGAAATCCAGCGAGGCGCAAAAAAAGGTCGCCCCTTGCCAGCGATCCAAGGCTTGCCGCAAAACGGCAACCGACTCCATATCTTGTCCACCCTGCGGCATGCAGCTCCACGACAGAAAATCAGAGGCAATGAGTCCTTCTCCAAAGCTCCGCCGACATCAAAGCAAAGTGGATCTCATAAGAGACTCAAAATTTGGAGTGAAGACTTTCACATACAACGATTTGCAAAAAGAAGCGAGAGCTGCATTATTTTTTGTATTGATGCATCGGGCTCCGCCGCCTTGGAGCGGCTCGCTGAGGCCAAAGGAGCGGTGGAGTTGTTGCTCAAAGATTCCTACGCAAGAAGGGATCACATTTGTGTGATCAGCTTCAGAGACAAGGCGGCTCAAATACAACTGCCCGCAACAAGATCTTTGGTGCGCGCGAAAAGGCAACTGCAGGCATTACCAGGAGGTGGTGGTACACCTTTGGCCAGTGCCCTTCAATTGGCGCTTGAGACTGCTTTGCAGGCGCGCCAGCACGGCATGAGCCCAACATTGGTGATTTTGAGTGATGGACGAGCCAATGTGACCCTTCAAGGCGAAGGATCAAGACCCATTGCAAAGGCTCAAGCTGTCTCTTGGGCCAAGCAATGGAGAGCAACTCACATCAAGGGCATTTGGCTCGATACTTCGGCAAGGCCTGAAGCCAATGCGCAAGAAATTGCAATGGCAATGGGAGCAGACTACGTTCCACTTCCTCTGGCCAATGGACAAAAAATGGCCAAGGCCATTGAAAACATCCAATCGCTCCAAACCTAGAAAGTGAACTCGATGGCGATGTGCGAATGGATTTCAAATGCAACCCAGGACCGACTCAAGTTCGGATGAGTCCAAAGAGGTGGGCCAAGTCTTTGAAAAAGATTCTCACATGAGCCATCGGGTCTCTTCTGACCAACTCTTTGTTCATGTAGGAATCAAAGGTTAACTTTTGAACGTCTTTGTCCTCGCAGATCTTGACGAATCGTTCTCTGCGCTTGTCATTGACGTACCAAAAATATTGCATGATTCCCAAAACCCAAAACACTCGCCCATGGGCTTTCATGAAACGCTTTCTGGCGAGTTTTAAGTTTTTGCAGTCCCCCGTGACCAAGCACTCCTCCACCGCTTCTGCAGCAAAGCGTCCCCCCACCATTGCATAGTAGATCCCCTCGCCAGAGGCTGGGGCAACAACGCCCGCTGCGTCGCCGGCCAAAACCACGCTCTCCTCATCGTCCCATTTTGGTAGAGGCTTCAATGGAATTGGAGCGCCTTCTCGCCTTAGTGTCTCCAAGTTCTCAAACCCAGCGGTCTCTCTCAGACGTGCTACCGCTGCTTTTAAAGAGTAGCCTTTGTCTGCACTCCCAGTCCCAATGCTCATGGTGTCCCCGTGAGGGAACACCCAGCCGTAAAAATCTGGCGACAAAGTGCCACGGTAATAAACGTCACAACGATCAGGATCATGATTAGCTCCACTTACAGGAGCCTTGACGATTTCGTGGTACGCGAAGACGTACTTGGTCTTGTCAGCACATTCAATGCTTTGCTTGGCGACCTCTGAGCGTGCACCATCGGCTCCAATCACAAAGCGCGCACGCACACTTTTATGAACGGGGTTATCTTTGCCCTCGCGCACTTCAAAATGAACTCGTCTCACCCCATCCATGTCCTTGGTGAGTCGATCAAAGGTGCCTTGTTGTCTAACAGCGCCATGGCTTTGAGCTCGTTCACGCAGCCACTCATCAAACTCATTTCGATTGACCATTCCCACAAAACCCCCTTCAATGGGAATGTCAACTCGGTTGTCCTTTGGAGAGATCATTCGAGCTTTCCTCGACTTGGCAACCAGCAAGTGATCTGGAATTTCAAAGTCCTTGATCAAGCGAGGCGGAATGGCACCTCCACAAGGTTTGATTCGGCCTTGCCGATCCAGTAGGAGCACTTGCCAGCCCTTTTGGACCAAATCATTGGCGGCAGTGGCTCCCGCTGGTCCACCCCCAACAACTACCACGTCATAGGTTGTCGCATCCATCTGATAACCACCTTTGCTAAATTGCGTTTAAAGTTAAATGGGTTGGGCTTTCTCCACTTCCATCGGGGTAGCCCACCTGCCCCTCCTCACCATGATTGAACTTTTTAACCCGCCAAGCGATAAAAGCTGCGGTTAAAAAAACCGAGGCTTCAAGCGCGAAGACCATTGCATATGCGCCAGCAGCACTTGTCATCACTCGCAGAGCCAAGTCGCTGGCAGCCGTTCCAAGCAGGCCACCCAGGCCAAAAGCAACGGCTTGTGCTGCGCCCCAAAGTCCCATCTTGAGACCAGGCTTGACCGCGTGTGGATTATCTTCAGGAGAATGCTGGGTCTGTGTCGACAAACGCATCATGGTGCTGATCGCGGCAATGGAAAACAAGCCGTTACCCAAACCTAAAACGAAAAGCAAGGGTGACAAAGGGATCAAGTGAGCATCGCTTGCTATAAATCCAGACCAACAAAGAGCCAACATGCCAAGGGCTGACAAAATGCAGCCCGTCATCATCCATGTTGATATTTTTCCCAACCTTCCCCTGACCCATGCACTTCCTATAAAGGCCAAGAGCAGCATGCCCATCAGCACGCTTGCGTGCAAAGTCCCTGAGAGCTGAGTGGTTTGACCAGGTGTAAAGTGGTAAACCACCCCGGCAAACGGCTCCAGAATCAAATCTTGAGCGCTGTAGGCCAACATGGACGTGAAGACAAAGTAGGTAAACAACCTGGCTTGATCGTCTCTCCACAACAGGCGCAGAGAAGTTTTAAAGTTATTCGAATTGGCCTTTGCTGTCGACTCAAGCGATGCTTCATGATCGCTCTCTTTGGATAAAGATGCTTGGTCTGCATGAGCCGTGTCGACACCTTTGAGCGAGTAGCCCCCTTGCTTGAGCAGTCTCTCCTCCAAACCCCACATGCTAAAACTACTCAAACAGAGCGCAAGAATACTCACTCCCACGCTCACCGATAAGAGTCTGTCAAACGAAAATGGATCCAAAAATTTTCCACTCACAATCGAGGTGAGTGCAAAACCAAAAATCATCATGATCCAAACGGCTGTGGCTGCCGTGGCCCTTTGATGGTTGGCAACGCTCTTGGAGAGCAGCACAAGAAGTGGCGTCCCACACGCGCTGACTCCCATACCGATCAAGCCAAACCCCAACAAGGCACTCACCACTCCTAGAGCAAGGTGACTGGCCATCCAAACAGTTGCCAATGCGGCCAATACTCCACCCAATGCCAATATGGTCATGCCACCCAATATCCAAGGCGTGAACCGCTTGGCTTGATCAGCACCGTAACCCAATCGAGGTCTGATCATTTGAATCAAATAGTGCAAACTCACCAAGAACCCGGGGAGCAAAGCGGGAAGAGCCAATTCAATGACCATGACCCGGTTCAAGGTGGTGGTAACCGTCACCACGACGGCTCCCATACAGGCTTGAACCACACCCACTCGAGCGATATCCAACCAACTTGCTGCTGATGTGGATTCACCAGTCACTGATGAATGGACGACATCATTCATGTTGGGCTCCTTTGAAAACTGTGTGCCGATACTTTCATCACATGGACCTCAGCGCAAATGCGCTCACCATCATGCCTGAGACGAAAAGAGGAACCCCAAAGGCACTCACGGACAACGCCTTGGCCACTGGATTTTTGACAAATTGAATCATCAAAGGCAGTTGGCAAAGAGACAAAATAAAAACGGCCCAGCCGCTGTAAGTTTGACCAGCATCTTGAAGCAAAACACCCACCGACCACTGCGCAAGTATCATGATCAAACTGGCCATCCAAGCTGCACTTTTTGCACCCATCAAAACTGGCAATGACCTCACGTTCATGATCCGATCCCCCTCTATGGCTTTGAAATCATTCAAAGTCATGATCCCATGCGCTCCCAAGCTATAGAGGAGTGCAAAAACGATGATTTCTTTTCGAGGCATCTGATTGCCCAACATCACTGCCGCACCCGTGATCCAAGCCAATCCCTCATAACTCAAAGCACACGCTGCGTTTCCAATCCAACCGTTTTGTTTAAAACGAAGCGGCGGAGCAGAATATGCCCAAGCCAGCACCAGGCCCAAAGCAGCTGCTCGAAAAGCCCAAACACCCAACCACCAAGCCCAAAACAAAGACAACAAGGTCCAAACGATGGCCAAACCAAGCCCCCACCGGCCAGGCATGCGTCCTGAGGGTATCGGGCGATTGGGCTCATTGATGGCATCCACATGCCGATCAAACCAATCGTTGCTCGCTTGGCTGCATGCACAAACCATCGGGCCTGCCAAAATGATGCCCCACAAAACCATTCCCCAGTGAAGCTCGATCGATTCCCCAGTTGAAATAACGCCGCAGGCATAAGCCCACATTGGCGGAAACCAAGTGATGGGCTTGAGGAGCTCAGCAACCGTCTTGATCGATGGGAATTTCATTTAGTCATTTTTACATTACATTAATTTATGTCAATAGTAATTGACACTAGTTTCTGCAATATTGCATCTGGGATAGAATCAAATTTCGAATAAAGAGTATTACTTTGGTATTCAATACTTCCTCATCCATCGACGTGCCCGTTGAAGATGAATAAGAGGTGAGAAGCAAAGTGCGAATGAATTGAAGCCAGTTGTAATCAAGGACGATGCAAATGCAAGAATTACATATCGAGAGCCCTGTCCCACATCGTTCCCTTTGTACCGATTGCGGAGTTTCAAGAACCTCCAACCCCAAGCAGTGCGCGACGGCCTGTCAATTCATTCAGCCCGATTACAAGACGTTTGAGATCAAGATTCACGGTCGCACCAGAAGTCAAACCAAAGAGGATGAGTTGCACTTTGGCGTGTTCAACCAAATGCACAAAGCCAGCTTAAAGCAACCCAGCGTAGGTGCACAGTGGAGTGGGATCACCACAAGAATTGCTGAAAAATTACTCCAAACCCAACGCGTAGAGGCGGTCATCACCATGCAGCCTGACCCATTGGACATGTGGAAACCCGTGCCAGTTTTGATCGATCGAGCCGAGGACATGCACAAGGCACGCGGGATGCGAATGGGTTATGCGCCACTGCTCTCCATGCTTGAGCCGGCGATTCAATTGGGATATAAAAAATTGGCCGTGATTGGAATTCCGTGCCAGATTTATGCGCTCCGAGCACTTGAGAAATCCTTGAACTTAGAGGCATTGTTTGTCATCGGTACGCCTTGCTCAGACAATACCAGCACTGAGAATTTTCATCAATTCTTGAACCTCATCACCCCTCACCCCAGTGAGGTCACCTACCTTGAGTTCAAAGCCAATTACCACGTAGAGCTCAGGTTCAAAAGTGGGCAAAAAAAGGAAATCCCTTTCCTTCAATTGCCATTGTCCGATTTACCCAAGGACTTTTTCCCTTTGACTTGTCGCAGTTGTGTTGACTACACCAATTCGCTCTCAGACATCACAGTGGGATACATGGGCGGAGAAGGTGAACAGTGGCTATTGAGTAGAAACGCAAAGGGAGATGAACTGCTGGCACTGCTTGCAGATGAGGTCAAACTTTCCCCAGCAAAAAGTCACGGTAAGCGACATTCGGCCGTTCTTGGCTTCAAAAAAAATGTAGAACTTGCTGCAGGAGGCCTACCTCTGCGCAAAATGCCAAATTGGTTGCGACCCATTGTTGCTTGGCTTATGCCGAAGATTGGGCCCAGGGGGTTGGAGTTTGCGAGAACTCGCGTAGAGATGAAAGCGATTGAGTCAATCATTCATTTGAGAAGGGAAATGCCATCTCGAGTCAAACACATGGTTCCCCAACACTTTTGGGAGTTGACCAAGCGATATGGGTTGCAGCCCAGTGCATCAGAAATCAATCAGGAATTGGAAAAACAAGCCAGAGTTCAATAAGGCGGCTAAACCTTAGGGCTTTTCGTTTGCGTCCGTCATCCCATAGCGGTGTAACTTGATGTACAGACTCTGCCTTGACAGGCCCAGCATTTCTGCTGCAGATGCGCGGTTATTTTGCGTGAGCTCTAATGCCGATTGAATACACATTTTTTCAATCATATCGGATGTCTCTCCCACAATGTCCTTCATGGGCATACGTCCAACCAATTGAGCCAATTGAGACACTGAACTTGCCATGCTGCTACTTGCCACAGCGTCCGATTGGGAAACGCGGTGAACATCTCTAATGAAAAATCCATAGCGCTTATCGTCCGATGAGAGTGTTGAAGCACTGATTTCCACTTCAATGGGAACATTTGACTGATTGACCAACTCGGTCGCGAAGTTTCTTAAACTGGACAACTGTTTGAGATTGTTACTAAGCACCCCCCAATCAACCCCTCCTCTGGCCAACCAATTCTCAAGTGACTTTCCCAACACTTGAGAGATAGAGAATGCGCCCAGCATGGACACAAACTCATCATTTGCACTCAAAACAAGACCAGCAGCATCGGTGACAACAAAACCATAAGGTGCTTTTTGCAAAGCATCGATGTACAACTCTTGAGCTGGAGCATTGAGACTCGAGCCCTGAGATGAAAACTTGACCACCAAGCGAAGCATCAATTGAGCTCCGCCCTCTTGAACAAGCAAGGTCGGCATCAGTGTGAGCGCTTGACCATGCATGATGCTTGTGACAGGAAGAGGTTTGGTTTTAGCGCCCGATTGAGCAGCACTGAGCAAGTCCTCTAGCTCTTGACCATCTTGAGCATCAAACCATTGCCCAAGTTCAGACCCAATTAGCTTTTTGCCATCTTCGCCCAAGACAAAACGAACTGCAGAGGGGTTGGCCTGAACAATTTTTTTGGTGATCAAATCAACGATCAAAATAGGTTCGCTGGAGTTTTCGAACAAAGTGTTGTAGCGCGACTCTAAGTGCCTCAAGCGCAAGTAATCGCGCTCCATGGATCGGTGCGTATCCATAAGCTTTTGCTGCATCTTGGACATAGAGCCCAGATCTCTGGCGCACAAAATCAAGTTATCTTCATTGACAAACTTAAAGAGTTTGATCATGAAAGGTGCTGAATGATTGGCTGGAGACAAAAAGTTAATGTGTCTCCAATCTGTGGCCAACTCTTTTGGATTGGCTTTTTCAAGCACAGTCGGTGCTTTTAGAATATTCAATAACTTTTGAGTCGAATCAAGCTCAGTCAATTCTGAGAGTTTCTTACCAATCCAACCTTCTAGTTTCAATCGGGCGAGCTCCACACCCTTGGATTTAACCGAGATCACTTTGTGAGTTTTGTGATGAAGGACAACGATTAGATCGGCCAAGCCCAAAATCAAAGACTCGGTAACGTCGAACTTGTCAGATAAATCTACTTCATTCTTCAATTGATTCTTAACCTAGGTTAATGTCACGTTATGACCAGCGGCAAAACAAAACGATCTCATCTTGTTTATAGGCTGCACAAAGGCACTTGTTCACTGAAAAAATTTGATGAGCAGTATAAACACGCTCATTCAACAATTTTACACACAAAAGTTAATACAAAATAGCAAATGTCAACTTAATTGATCACAAAAAAGTGTCAGTTTAAATGACACAAGCCATTTCTGAGTTCAGCTACCCTTGAGAGCTCTTGTTCGATTTGAAATCCCCCTTAGATACAAAGTTGGGACTTAACTCATCTTGATTGGAAGCTCTGGACATTCTGCGTCTCGAAGACTCAGTTGTGCCCAGAGTTGATGACAACGCCTCGCTGGAGTGAGACCTGGGGATCTCGCGCCCTTGCGAAACAAGGTTTGAGCTCAATTCGCTGGCGCTGACCAAATGAAGTTTTCTAAGCTTTCGGTGTACCCTCACCAACTTCAGCCCCATTGAATGCACATCTCGGGCGTTCATGCAGTTGGCATCTGCATTGAGCTCATTCATGAGTTTTGGCTCCAATGCCATCAAGGCACCACCCACAAGGCACTGAATGTGTGAGTTCTTGGAGCGCTTCCTAACCTTGGATATCAAAGCCTTGAGCTTGGGCACATCTTGGCTAAGAGAAACACTGACACAAAAGAGGTCGATCCAATTCTTAGCGACCAGTTGAAGTATTTCTTTTTCTTCATGATCAAAGCCAGCAACCACATGCCAGCCTTTTCGCTCTAGATATTGAGATACGAGCATGGGTCCAAGGGTGTGCTGTGCACCTTGAGCCAAGGACACCAAAGCTTGATATTTGTAAGAACCCTGCATCATGCTGCCTTGATCAGGGCGAATGAAATCAGGACTGAGCGTGATGAGCAAACGTTTTACCGACCAAGTTCCCCGAGTTACATCTAAAAAGGAGATCTGATCTTTTTCCCAAAAGTCATGAAAGAGCTTGATCGCACGAGGAATGATATCCAAATAAAAGACTTCGATGTCCACGCCCTGCTTGAAAAGTGCCTGCGAGTAATCAAACAACTCCTCGGCATTCATGTTCAAACAAGCTTGTGCACATTCATCCGCAAATTGAGCCAATTCCCTTTGGGACATTTCAACAACGGGCTGATGCTGGCATTGCGATACGAGCTTTAAAGAGCCAGTATTACCCTCCTCTTCGCGCGCATTCAACCCATGTTCTTTGATCAAACTTGGGATGATCTCGCTGGCGAGTGTTGACACCAGAGGCAACAAGTGCTGATGACTCAATCGAATGTCCCTTTCTACTGGCCTTGACGTGAGGTGGTTTGAAGTGCAGCATCTAAACCAAAGAACCAGGCGAAAGCCCCTGAGCTCAATCCAAATACGCATTTGATGCATTGAAGTGTCCAATAAAAATGACGCTTTAAGCCTAGTGAAAACCCCTACTATGTAACTTAAATTTAACGTCAATTTAAGTTGACACAATGGTAAATCGGACATAAAGTTAGGCCATCTTAGGTCTCTTTCTGGAACCCCATGCGCCAAGACGAACAGCTCAGCCAAGCAATGCTCTACACACCAGAGCAACGGATGCTGCGCGACCAAACGATTTGGACACCCGTGCAAGGATTTCTAGCGATCTTTCAGTTTGCCGTATTTCTAATTAGTTTGGGATTGGTTTTGCGCTGCCTCTACAACGGTGAGGGTGAGGAGATGGCAAAGTGGTCCATCATTTTAAAAACCCTCACGCTCTACACCATCATGATCACTGGCAGCATTTGGGAAAAAGTGGTCTTTGGTAAATACCTCTTTGCAAAAGCCTTCTTTTGGGAGGATGTGGTGAGCATGGGCGTTATTGTTTTACACACCATCTACATCGTCTCATTGTTTTATGTGTTTTTAACGCTAGAGCAACAACTGATTTTGATACTCAGCGCCTATTGCGCTTACATCATCAACGCCATTCAATTTGTCATGAAACTTCGTGCAGCAAGACTGCAAGAAGCAAAAATGAAAACTGCATTGCAAAACCAACACGCAAACAATGAAAGTGGCGCTCAAGCGCCGAATGGAGTATTGGCATGAGTGCAGTGATTTCCATACACCCTGAGCATGAACTTGCAAATCAGCAAGTCAAATCAAATGAACCGCGCATCAGACAAGAAAGAGGTCAGAGAGAAGTTTTTTGTGGTTTAACTGGAATCATTTGGCTTCACAGAAAAATTCAAGATGCCTTCTTTTTAGTTGTCGGCTCTCGTACCTGCGCGCACTTGATTCAATCGGCTGCAGGGGTCATGATTTTTGCCGAACCCAGATTTGGGACAGCCATCATCGACGACAGAGATCTTTCTGGAATAGCAGATGCCAACGAAGAACTAGACCGAGTTGTAGGTCAATTGCTCAAACGGCGCAAGGACATCAAGACGCTTTTCTTGGTGGGCTCTTGTCCATCAGAGGTCATCAAACTAGATCTTTCAAGAGCAGCTCAGCGACTCAACACACAATTCAATCCACATGTCAAAGTTCTGAACTACTCTGGATCTGGTATTGAAACAACCTTTACTCAAGGCGAGGATGCCTGCTTATCAAGCATTGTGGAGTCCCTCCCACAGCACAGTCACACCCAAGACTCCAAACAATCAACCCATACAAAAAAGCTTTTGATTGTTGGAACTTTGGCTGATGTTGTTGAAGATCAAATGCAAAGAATCTTCAAAGACATGGGACTTGCCAACGTTGAATTCTTTCCCGGTCGAAACTCTCAAAATTCACCCACCATTGATCACAACACCGTTTACTTACTCGCTCAACCCTTTTTGGCCGACACAGCAAAACGCATTGAGGACAAGGGAGCCAGAAGGCTGGCCGCTCCCTTTCCCCTTGGGGCACAAGGCACGCAAGCTTGGTTCAAAGCAGCAGCCCAGGAATTTAACATCGATGAAGTGGTCTTTGAAAAAGCCATTTATGCACCGCGCCAACGCGCTCAAATTGCAATTGCCAAATACAAGAAGTTCCTTGAGCAAAAGAAAATTTTCTTCTTTCCCGACTCCCAATTGGAAATTCCGCTTGCTCGCTTTCTAAGCCAGGAGCTGGGAATGACTTTGACAGAAGTTGGTGTACCTTATGTTCACAGACAACATCTGGCACAAGAACTAGAGATGCTGCCCAACAACACGATGATCGTCGAAGGCCAACATGTTGAGCTTCAACTCGATCGATGCGAACAAGCTAAACCGGATTTAGTGGTTTGTGGCCTTGGATTGGCGAATCCTCTTGAAGCGAAGGGGTACACCACAAAGTGGTCTATCGAGTTGGTTTTCACCCCAATTCAAGGATTTGATCAAGCTGGTGATTTGGCGGAATTGTTCTCTCGACCCTTGATCAGAAAAGAAAAGATTGCTGCTTAGCTCCAATTTTCAAAATCAAAGAAACATACATTACCATGCAACTGACACTTTGGACATATGAGGGGCCGCCACACATTGGCGCCATGCGCGTTGCAACCTCTATGAAGGACGTGCACTACGTTTTGCATGCACCACAAGGTGACACCTATGCAGACTTGCTATTCACGATGATTGAGCGCTTACAAAAGCGCCCTCCCGTGACCTACACAACGTTTCAAGCCAGAGATTTAGGCGGAGACACGGCTCAGCTCTTCATCGATGCGGTGTTACAAGCCAACGAGCGATTCAAACCCAACGCCATTTTGGTGGGTGCATCTTGTACTGCTGAACTCATTCAAGATGACCCAGGAGGTCTCGCTTTGGGTCTCAAGTTAAGTACACCCGTTATTCCATTGGAATTACCCGCTTACCAAAGAAAAGAAAACTGGGGAAGCTCAGAGACCTTTTACCATTTGGTGCGCCAACTCAATCGACACCATTCAACAGACCTTCAAGTTGATCACAAGCTCCCAGAGACCTCGTTGCAAAAGAAACCCAGTTGCAATATTTTGGGCCCCACAGCACTGGGTTTTCGCCATCGAGATGATGTGACTGAAATCTCTAAATTGTTGAACGATTTGGGCATTGCCGTTAACGTGATCGCCCCCATGCATGCGAGTGTTGAAGACATCAAACGCATTCCGATGGCTGACTTCAATGTGGTGCTGTATCCAGAAACAGCTCTGACAACGGCCACTTGGCTCGAGCGTGAGTTCAAACAACCCTTCACCAAAACCATTCCCATTGGGCATAAAGGAACCCTTGCCTTTATGCGTGAAGTCTTGTCTTTGGCCAATCAATCTGTTGATGAGTCAATGATCGATGATCTTGCCAAACGATCTAGGGCTTCATGGTATGCAGCATCTGTTGACTCCACTTATCTGACCAACAAGCGTGTATTCATCTTTGGGGATGCAACACACGCCATTGCAGCTGCAAGAGTTGCCAGTGAAGAAATGGGGTTCTTGGTTGTGGGTTTAGGCACCTACAGCAGAGAATTTGGACGCGAAATCCGCGAGGCAGCAAAACTTTACGGCGTAACCCCACTTATCACAGACGATTACTTGGAAGTTGAGGATCAAATTTCTGAACTCCATCCTGAATTGATTTTGGGCACTCAAATGGAGCGGCATGTTGCCAAAAGACACGGGATACCTTGCGCGGTCATTTCGGCACCCATGCACGTACAGGATTTTCCCGCTCGCTATGCTCCACAAATGGGCTTTGAGGGTGCAAATGTTTTATTTGACACATGGGTGCATCCACTCATGATGGGTCTTGAAGAACACCTATTGGGTATGTTCAGAGAGGACTTTGAGTTCAACGACACAGCGCCATCTCATCTAGCGGGTGGGAAACTCAAAGATAAAGAATTGGCAGAAGTGAGCACTCCTGAGAGTACTCCCGCGCTACCAAACCCAGTTGAATCAAAGCCAGAAATTGCTCTCACACAAACATTGAGCGGAGAGCAAAAGGTCAATGACATGATTCAATTTTGGACGCACGAAGCAGAGTTAGAACTTAAAAAGATTCCATTTTTCGTTCGCGGAAAAGCAAAGCGCAATACAGAAAAATTCGCCAAGGAAACAGGCGTTGTAGAAATCACAGTAGAGACACTTTATGACGCGAAAGCTCATTTCAGTCGATGAATCCAAGCAACGTGTCATCAAACACCAAATAACACACCAAGGCTAACCCATGAACGAAACCGTCTCCATTCCAGTGTCCAATATCAAAAGAGGCTCACGCCCAGATGGCGAGGGTAGCGTGCAAGTTCAATTGGATCCCAATTTAAAAATTGGAAACGCCAAAGTATTTGCAATTTATGGCAAAGGCGGAATTGGCAAAAGTACAACCTCTTCCAACTTATCGGTTGCTTTTAGCAAACTTGGCAAAAGGGTATTGCAAATTGGGTGTGACCCCAAACACGATTCAACGTTCACATTGACCAAAAAATTAGTTCCCACTGTGATTGATGCCTTAGAACAAGTCGATTTTCACGCTGAAGAACTTAGGCTTGAAGATTTTGTATATCCTGGCTACAACGGCGTGATGTGTGTTGAAGCTGGTGGCCCCCCAGCAGGCACAGGATGCGGTGGATATGTAGTGGGTCAAACCGTCAAGCTGCTCAAAGAGCACCATCTATTAGAAGATACCGATGTGGTCATTTTTGACGTGCTGGGTGATGTGGTGTGTGGCGGCTTTGCTGCCCCTCTCCAACACGCTGATCGCGCCTTGATTGTGACAGCAAATGATTTTGACTCCATCTTTGCGATGAACAGAATCATCCAAGCCATTGGAGCCAAATCCAAAAATTACAACGTCAGGCTTGGCGGCGTGATTGCCAACAGAAGCGAGACGACCGACCAAATCGACAAATTCAATCAAGCCGTCGGCCTCAAAACAATGGCGCACTTCCCGCCTTTGGATGAAATCAGGAAAAGTCGCCTTACCAAATCAACACTCTTCGAACTAGAAGCCACACCCAACGTGAAAGCCGTTCAAGATGAATACATGCGATTGGCCAGTCAACTGTGGATAGGAAGTGATCCTCTCCCAGCCATCCCTATGAAGGATCGGGACATCTTCGATTTACTTGGATTTGATTGATCACACAGAGCCTGACTCAATTGAAAGAAAGCAGCAGAAATGAACAATACAGATCAAGGATATTTAGAACGCCGTGGCCAAATTGAGCATTACTTTGACCGTACGGCGGCAAAAACTTGGGAGCATCTCACCTCAAACGATCCAGTTGGTCGCATCAGAGCAACTGTAAGAGCCGGAAGAGATGAAATGCGATCCACTTTGATGTCTTGGCTACCTCAAGACATGACTGGCATGAAGCTCTTGGATGCGGGATGCGGAACAGGCGCTTTGGCTCTCTGTGCCCTTGAGCGTGGTGCTCAAGTGACTGCCATCGACTTATCGGCGAATCTGATTCAAGTTGCCAGAAACCGTTATGCCTCTTTTTCTCCACTCCTTCAAAATTCAAACGATAAGCAACATAGGGGATGGGTAGAGTTTCTAAGCGGCGATATGTTGGACCCCAAACTTGGAGAATTTGATTATGTGGTCGGAATGGACTCTCTCATTCACTATGATGCACAAGATCTCGTTAAAGGCATTCACATTTTGAGTGAACGCACGAAAAAGGCAATTCTCTTTACCTTTCCACCAAGAAACCCCCTCTTGGCTGCAGCTCACACCATTGGGCAGTTCTTCCCCCGATCTGATCGATCTCCCACCTTGGCTCCAGTCTCTCAAAAAAAGCTCAGAAATGCGCTGCATCAAACGATCGCTCAAAACGGATGGAGTGAAGGTAAAACCACTCGTGTGTCAAAAGGCTTTTACACATCACAAGCTTGGGAGTGGGTGCGTCAATGATTCAGGTCCCATTCAAGGTCCGTGACAAGATCAATGCTTTCGCATTGAGATATGTTCCATTCGCCGATGCTGCATCTGCGGATCTTCCTTTGTCCAGACTTTTAAGGCTGAGCCTTTTCCAAACTGCCATTGGTATGACCATGGCGCTCTTGGTTGGCACACTCAATCGAGTGATGATTGTCGAATTGGGTGTACCCGCTTGGTGGGTTGCCTTATCGGTCGCACTTCCATTATTTTTTGCACCTTTAAGAGCACTCATCGGCTATAGAAGCGACACACATCCCTCTGCCCTTGGACTTAGAAGACTTCCATACCTTTGGATTGGAAATATCTTTTTATTCGGTGGTTTATCCATCATGCCGTTTGCTCTTTTGTTGCTCAATGATTCAACAATAGAGACCGTTTGGATGGGTCGAATTGGAGCATGTTTGGCATTTTTATTGGTAGGTGCAGGGATGCAAACCACTCAAACTGCCGGTCTCGCATTGGCCACAGACATTGCCCAACCTGAAAAAAGGCCAAGGGTTGTTGCATTGCTTCATAGCGCCATGCTGGTGGGTTTGATCGTTGGAAGTGGGTTATTAGGTTGGCTGTTGAAAGATTTCACACCAACCAAATTGGTCCAAGTGGTTCAAGGTAGCGCTTTACTCGTGGCAGTATTGAATTTGACTTCCCTTTGGAAACAAGAAGCACGTCAAACCAAAAGAGGAGAAAGAGAGCCGGATGGTTTTTCGAAAAACTGGCGACAAATCATTTCTCTTCCCAATATGAAACGGTTTTTGTGGACCGTTGGGATAGGTTCTTGTGCATTCAGTATGCAAGACATCATTCTCGAACCCTATGGAGGTGAAGTTCTTCATTTGAACGTGAGCTTCACAAGTTCACTCACGGCGCTCTCGGGAGCTGGTGCATTGATTGCCTTTGCATTGGCAGCCAGACTCATGGTCAAAGGCTTGGACGCTTGCAGAGTTTCTGCGTTTGGACTCTTAACAGGGTTACCAGGCTTTGCATGTGTCTTATTGGCGGCCCCCATGGACTCGGTTTGGTTATTCAGAGCTGGCACGAGCTTAATTGGATTTGGTGGTGGGATGTTTTCTGTTGGCATGCTCATCATTGCAATGGAGATGCCAGAAAAAGGTTTAACAGGCATGGTTTTAGGAGCATGGGGAGCTGTCCAAGCCACCTCCTCTGGATTGTCCATGGCTGTAGGGGGCATATTGAAGGATAGTTTTTCCAACTTTGCAAGCAGTGGCTATTTCGGCGAAGCACTCATGGACAAATCCAGCGGCTATGGCTTGGTGTTTGCGCTTGAAATGTTGTTGTTGTTCATTGCTCTGGTTGCAATGGCACCTTTGTCAAGAAAAAAGCAGTCGCAATTTTCCAACTCGGTTCAATTTGGCTTGGCTGAACTGCCCAATTGAACTTTTACATTTAATTTTTTATAGGAGATGTCCACATGGAAACTGGAGCAATCACTCAAGGCGTCGATGTCGCACAAATTGTTCTCTATTTATTTTGGGCATTTTTTGCTGGTGTCATTTATTACTTGGTTCGTGAAAATCATCGAGAGGGATACCCTTTGGACAACGGTCAAAAAAATGGACCCGTCCAAATTGGCTGGCCAGTACCCGATCCAAAAACATACAAACTAGAAGACGGCAGAGTCATTCAAATACCCGATTTGCAAAGACCCGATGGAGATTTTTCAGGAACTCCATCCCATGCCTGGCTAGGAGCTCCTCTAGATCCAGTGGGTGATCCACTTTTGTCAGGTATGGGGCCAGGGGCATGGGCAGCAAGGGAAGACATCTGCGAAAAAGATCCCCATGGTGAGCTCAAAATCATCCCTCTGCGTGTTGCCCCTCAACACGGCGTAGCACATCAAGACAACGATCCAAGAGGATTGGTGGTGTATGGAGGAGACCACTTAAAGGCAGGTACCGTTAAGGACTTGTGGGTCGACAGAATGGAGATGCTCTTTAGATACATTGAAGTTGAACTCATCAGTGGAAAAACCGTGCTACTTCCTGTTAACTTTGCAAGAATCACAAAGTTCAACATTCATGTGCATGCACTCTTGTCAACACAGTTCGACATGGTTCCTGCCCTGAAGCATCCCGAACAAATCACAAGACTAGAGGAAGAGAAAATCTGCTCCTTTTATGGTGGCGGTACGCTTTATGCAACTCCCGAGCGTCAGGAACCATTGGTATGAGAGCCACGCACGAACACGAGTTCGAAGCGCAACTGGGTTTACCTGAAGAACTTCCTGCGGGTGAGCACATCTTGTGGCAAGGTGCTCCTGAATGGATAGGCTTGGGAATTGAAGCTTTCCACCTGAGAACTCTTGGCATTTACTTTACCTTGATGTTTTTGCTTCAATTGAGTTATGTCAGTGGACAACCTGGCGATTTAGATCTAAAACCACTTTTAATCACTGGTTCTTTGATCTTGATGACCATGGCAGCCTTAGGTACATGGGCTTGGATGAGTGCAAAAACCGCCATGTACACCATCACCAATAAGAGAGTGGTCATGAGAATAGGCGTGGTCTTTAGCATCACCTTTAACCTACCGCTCAAACAAATCGTAAGCGCTCATGAGCTACACAGAAAGTCTAAATACTCTGACATCAGCTTGACACTTCGAGGTGAGGACCGAATCGCATGGCTACACTTGTGGCCACACTCAAGGCCTTGGATTCTCAATAAGCCAGAACCCACTTTACGCTGCATTAAAAATGGATTGAAATGTGCTGAAATTTTAAAGTCTGCTTGGCTTGAAATGAATTCGGACATTGAAGTGTTAACACCCAACTCGGAACAAAGTTCCCTTGGACATGGTCATGATGCTTTGCCAGTCATGAACAATGAAGCAGCTCATCAACACGGCATGGACACGGCTTTGTCAGCCTCATAAAACCATGAATCACGCATCTCTTCGTCCCCAAAATCATTCGCTTCAAAACGATTATCAAAAGCGATTTGCGCCCATTGGCAAGCATCATTTTAAAATGATGCTCATCGCAATGATCGCCGCCCTGCTCTATGTGACCTACGTAACCCAGTTCAGCACACCCACTCAAGAACAAACTGTGGCAGTGGTAAAGGCCACAAATTTGGTCTTCAAAGACGATGCGAACGGAGACATTTTGATTGAAGTTTTACCCACTGATTCCACAAACTCAGCCGCTAAAGCGGTAAAGGTATTGAGATTCAGTGGCGAACAAGGTTTCCTAAGAGGCACATTAAGAGCACTCGCTCGGGACAGGCGAACAAGAGGTTTGTCCCCAGCTGCACCCTTTGTTCTGGCTTTAGACCAAAGTGGCAGACTCTCCATCACCGATTCCCTCACCAACAAGGGGATTGATCTGATCGCTTTTGGCAGTGATAACTTGGCTGTTTTTGAGCAAATTCTCAAAAACGCAACCGAGGGCAATGATGCAACTGCATTGACTCCAAACCAAACAGACTTTTCCAAGGAGATGAAATGAACGCTCAAGCCGCATTCATGGATACCGACTTCACTCAACTGCTTGTCAACACAGTTGACTCAGGCGAAGAAGCCAATAAACGAGCACTCACCAATACAGTCTTGGCGCCTCGTTTTTACACCACCGATTTTGATGCAATGGACAAAATCGACGTGAGCTCTGTTCGACAGGAATGGGACATCATGATGCAAGAGTACGAGGGGGACAACAATCATGATCACTTCCAAAGAGATGAAGGCTTTGCACAAGAGGTGAAGTCACTCATGGAAAAACTCGATGAGAATTTGAAACAAGAGTTTTATGACTTTTTGATTGGCTCATTGACCTCTGAATTCTCAGGCTGTATTTTGTACAACGAAGTTCGAAAAAACATTGACAACCCAGATATTAAAAAATTGATGTCCTTCATGGCAAGAGATGAGTCCCGCCATGCTGGATTCTTAAATCAATCCCTCAAAGATTTCAATTTTGGAATTGATTTAGGCGATCTCAAGAGAAACAAGAAGTACACGTTTTTCAAACCAAAGTTTATTTTTTATGCGACCTACCTTTCTGAAAAAATTGGTTATGCGCGCTACATCACCATATTTAGACAACTTGAAAAACATCCCGACAAGCGATTCCACCCCATATTTAAATGGTTTGAGCGCTGGTGCAATGATGAATACAGACATGGAGAATCTTTTGCACTCATCATGCGAGCTGACCCCAAACTTTTAAAAGGAATCAACATTTGGTGGATTCGATTCTTTTTACTTGCAGTGTACGCAACCATGTATGTTCGCGATCACACAAGACCTGCGCTTCACAATGCCATGGGCTTGAGAGCAACCGAATATGACTTTGCGGTATTCAGAATCACTTCGGAAATATCCAAACAGGTCTTTCCAATTTTGTTGGACATTGATCATCCAAAGTTCAAACTTGGGCTTGATCAATTGACCGTGTTGTCGATCAAGATGAATGAGGCAGGTGAAAAATCTGGCGTATTCAACCAATTGAAAAAAGGCTGGCTAGCTGCTCAAGCCTTTGTTGTTTTCACAAAGCTTTATTTCATACCCGTGATCAAGTCTGAATTACCCAAACAAGTTAGATTGTCACCCAGCTGGTAATCAAGCTCGAACCAATGCAAGAATTCTCAAATCTCATACTCGAACCCTCACTGATCGCCCTGGTCTCTTGGTGGTTCGGTACGGGAATCATTTTGCTATTGGTTCGAATCCCCAAGCAATGGTTTGCTGTTGCGAGAGGATTTTGGAGTTTGATCAGCATTCCCGCATTGTTTTGCTGCTATCAATCGATGCAAGAAAATTCAAATGCAAACGCATACCTTGGATTCATCAGCACGATTGTTTTGTGGGGATGGCATGAGCTGACTTTTCTAACAGGGTGGATCAGCGGCAGCAGAAAACAATCTCTTGAGCCACACTTGAACACTTGGAATCGGTTCAAACAATCTGTTCAAGTCATTTGGCATCATGAGTTGACCTTGTTTGTGAACTTGATGATCTTGCTTGGCATGCAAATAGGTCATCCCAATCACACCGCAATTTGCACCTTTGCGCTTTTGTGGCTGATGCGCTTGAGTTCTAAACTAAACCTTTTTTTTGGAGTCCCCCAAGTTGGAGAGCAGTACTTACCCAGTCAATTGGCATACATGGGTAGTTATTTTAGAAAGTCCGAAGTGGGCTTGTTTTTTTATTTCACCATGAGTTTATCGGTGCTAACCTGGGTGGGGCTCGTGTGGCAAGCTCATGAGGGCCAGGTCGCAATTACCAGTCATTGGGTATTGCTGGCAAGCCTATTGGGACTCGCCATTGTTGAACACGTTCTCATGATGATTCCTCTATCTCTAGAAAGAGTCTGGGGCTGGGCTTTAAAGAGTGATTCAAATCCCGTTGAGACAAACACGAGTGGCAATGTTGGTTGTGTTTTCGATGAAGCCTTGATCATTCCTATTGCAAATCCAAGTTTGTTAAGTGGCCAAACGATTGACACCAAAACAGCCGCTTGAGCTCCAAACAAAGATCATGTACACAACGGACTTCAATCAAAATTTAACAGCTCATCGATCTGATGTTGGAAGTCAGCAAGATGACTTTGCTCAACAGACTGATACATCAAACGATTCAAGGCCAAAGGCGTTGGTTATAGGTGCTGGTTTTGGCGGCTTGGCAAGTGCCATTCGACTCAGCAAGCTAGGCTACAACGTCGAAGTATTTGAAAAACTAGATGCACCTGGTGGTCGTGCATATGTGCATGAGCAAGATGGTTTTACCTTTGACGCTGGTCCCACCATCATCACAGCCCCCTTTCTTCTAGAGGAACTTTGGCAATTGTGCGACAAGAAAATGAGTGACGATGTTTCATTAATAGAAATGTCACCTTTTTACAAAATTAGATTCTTTGACGGTCAGATCTTTGAATACAGTGGTGACACCCAAGCCATGCACAAAGAAATAGCCAAATTTGACCCCAACGACATTGCTGGCTATGACAGGCTCATGCAAGCAGCCGATCGTTGCAAAGTACTAGGCTTTGAGGAGATGGGGGACGTGGCTTTTGACAGCTACAAAGATTTGCTCAAAGCCATCCCCTCCTTTGCCAAAATGCAAGCCTGGAGAAGTCTCTACAGCCTTGTCTCAGAGCACATCAAGCATCCCTTGTTGAGAGTGGCCTTTAGCTTTCATCCCCTCTTGATTGGCGGAAACCCTTTCAGCGTGACTTGTGCTTACTCTTTGATTCATTCTCTGGAAAAAACTTGGGGCGTGCATTCTGCGATGGGAGGAACTGGTGCCATTGTCAAAGGCCTGGTTGGGCTCTTGGGTGGACTTGGTGTCAAGATCAATTACAACTGCGCCGTTCGCCGAATTTGCATTGAAAATGGAAAAGCTTGCGGCGTAGAACTCGAAAGCGTCCACGGTGATGCTCAATCTGAACGAAGGGTCCAATCTAGTGGCATGCGAATCAACGCTGACATTGTCGTTTGCAACGCAGATTCTGCTTGGACTTACAAGTATTTGATTGATGCAAAACACAGAAAACATTGGACAAATAAACGCATTGACAACGGTCACTACTCCATGGGCCTATTTGTTTGGTATTTCGGAGTAAATCGCCAATACAAGGATATTCCGCACCACATGATGCTTTTGACAGAGAGATACAAAGACTTACTCACAGATATCTTTAAAAAGCACCATTTGGCCCAGGACTTTAGCCTCTACCTTCATCGCCCGACTGCGACAGACCCTTCCTTGGCGCCCGAGGGGTGTGACACTTTTTATGCTTTGGCGCCAGTCCCTCATTTAGACAGTGGAGTGGATTGGGTGAAATTTGGTGAAGAATTTCGTCAGTCCATTCAAACCTTTTTAGAGTCCACCGTTATTCCTGATCTTGGTAAACACTTGGTTACCTCAAAAGTCACTACGCCTCTGGATTTTCAAAATAGGCTTTACTCGTACAAAGGCGCTGGTTTTGGGCTAGAGCCCTTACTGACACAAAGCGCGATTTTTAGACCCCATAACCGCAGTGAAGATATTGCGAGCCTCTACATGGTTGGGGCAAGCACGCATCCTGGAGCTGGTGTTCCAGGAGTCTTGATGTCTGCCAAAGCACTTGAAAAAGTCATTCCTCATGCTTCAACCCTACGATAAAAATAAAACTCATCTGAAGGACTTTGATGAGTGCGTGGCTCTCATGCGAGGAGGCTCAAAAACCTTTTTTGCAGCCAGCAGGTTGCTGCCCAAAAGAATTCGCCAAGCCTCAGTGGCCTTGTATGCATTTTGCAGAGTTGCCGACGATTTGGTTGACAACACAAACGATTCGGTTAAAAGCCTCACCGAGCTCAAACAACGTTTAGATTTGATCTACGCACAAGAACCCTTGGACTTTATTGAAGATCACGCCCTCTCCCATGTGGTTCACCAATTCAAGCTTCCCCGCCCCCTATTAGATGCCTTGATGGAGGGCTTTGAGTGGGACACCAACGCTCGCTTTTACGAAAGCATCGAGGATGTTCATGCTTACGGCGCCCGTGTTGCAGGCAGTGTTGGCGCGATGATGAGTTGGATCATGGGAGCCAGGCACAGTAGCACCTTGGCCAGGGCCTGCGAATTGGGAGTAGCCATGCAACTCACCAATATAGCCAGAGACGTTGGAGAGGACGCCAGGAACGGTCGACTCTATCTTCCTACGGATTGGATGAAGCAAGAAGGAATTGATCCGGTCCTTTGGTTAAAAGATCCTGTATTGACACCTGGAATTCAAGTTGTGGTGGGTCGACTATTGAATGAAGCCGATCGCTTGTATCAGCAGTCCAGTGTTGGGGTTGCAGACTTGGCGCAAGACTGCAGAGCGGCGATCTACTCCGCACGCTTGATCTATGCTGAAATTGGTCAACACCTTAGAGCACATCAACTGGACTCCATCAATCAGCGCAGCGTGGTTCCCATGAGCAGAAAACTTTGGCTTCTTTGTCAGGCCAAAATACAAGCGCCTTGGATTGTTACTGCCAAGCATCCGGCTCCAGCCCTTGGAGCCATTGCTTATTTGGTCAAAGCCTGCGAAGAGCAATGTGCCATTTATGACCTCAAACCTGAGGGCTTCCCCAACAGAGGTTTCCCTCAGCGAGTGGAATGGGTACTGGAGTTGATAGAGCGCAGGCTTGAGGAGGAGCAAGCCTATGACAAACCACTGAACTCCAGCCCAAAAACCTTGCGTCCAGAGTTTGGAGCAGCACGGCAGATGTCTAATCAAAGATCATGAAAGTCAAATTGAAATCCATGACCATGCCAGCGGGCTCACACATTTAAAATCAATACGTC
>Ga0164296_1001108_pt1 | contig 29859 bp, 26 predicted proteins | sample GEODES057metaG_FD_113533 | JGI IMG/M metagenome (GOLD analysis project Ga0164296, IMG submission 113533) | Dystrophic lake water microbial communities from Trout Bog Lake, Wisconsin, USA - GEODES057 metaG | ecosystem: Environmental > Aquatic > Freshwater > Lake | place: USA: Trout Bog Lake...
GCGGCGGCCGCAGCGGCGGCGGCCGGGGCTGCCGCGGCCGAGGGGCTCGGCGCGGGCGCGCCAGGCGCGCGCTTCTTGCGCACCTCCACCTGCACCACCTTGGTGCGGCCATGGCTGAAACTCTGTCGCACGGATCCGGCATCCACGGTGCGGCCTAGTTCCAAGCGGCTCGCCGGGCGCAGCGAAAGCCTGCCCTTGCCCATGTCCTGATCGTTGCCTTCGCTCATCTACCCGTCCGTTCTGAAACCGTCTGCATCAACATCGTCACGAAACTCCGGCCTGTGCCGAAAGCCCCGCCAGCCGCTCCGCCTCGCATCGCAGCGTCTCGGCCAGACGGCCGGGCGCCACGACGACATGCACCACATGATCGCGTCCGAAGACCGACCCGAGATGCGCGCCGTCCAGCGGCGCAATCACCGGGATATCCGAGCCCCCGATGAACCGCGCCCGTTCCTCCGCACTGCCGTCGCTGCCCTGGAGAACCAGGCCGACACGGCCGGAGGACAGCCACTCCCGCGCCTTGACGAAACCGAAAGTCGCCTGCCCGGCGCGTCGGGCAAGCCCCAATGTCTCGGCGATCCGCCGTGTCAGCGCCACCTGGAGGGCAGAGGTGAGATCGGGGGGCACCGTGACCGGACCGCGGGCCGCCTTGGCAAAGGCGCCCCGTGTGCGAGCGGTTTCTACCACATCCCCCCGCGCGCTCAACCAGATTCCCCGGCCGGGCAGCCTTGCGAGCAGGTCGGGAACCACGCGGCGATCGGGGGCGATGACGAAGCGGATCATCCGCTCCTTCGCCATCCGTTCGCGCGTGACCACGCAACGGCGGAGCGGACCCGTCTCGGGCTCGTCCTCGGCCGCCTCGTCGATCCCTGTGTCCGCCTCAGCCAGCTTCGGCAGGTCCATCTTCCCCTTCGAACCAATGCGCCCGCGCCGCCATGATCAGCTCGTTCGCGGTCGCCTCGTCCATGGAGCCTTCGCCGAGGATCTCGATCAGCTCGTCGGAGGCCAGGTCGCCAAAATCGTCGAGCGTCTTCACGCCCTTCTCGCCGAGCGCCACCAGCATGGCCGGCGTCAGCACCTCGAAGGCGGCGATCTCGTCGGAGACGCCGAGTTCGACGCGCTTGTCGTTCAGCTCGGTGTCACGCTTGACCAGGTGGGCCTCGGCGCGGCGGATGAGTTCCTCGGCGATCTGCTCGTCGAAGCCCTCGATGTCGGCGAGCTCCTCCATCGGCACAAAGGCGAGTTCCTCGATGGTGTTGAAGCCCTCGGTGACCAGCAGGCCGGCGATGACGTCGTCGACGTCGAGCGCATCGACGAAGAGGCCGGTGCGGCGGCGGAATTCCTCCTGCCGGCGCTCGCTTTCCTCGGCCTCGGTGAGGATGTCGATGTCCCAGCGGGTCAGCTGGCTGCCGAGGCGCACGTTCTGGCCGCGGCGGCCGATGGCCAGCGAGAGCTGGTCGTCGGGCACGACGACTTCGACGCGGCCGGCTTCCTCGTCCATGACGACCTTCGACACCTCGGCCGGGGCGAGCGCGTTGACCACGAAGGTCGCGGTGTTCTGCGACCAGGGAATGATGTCGATCTTCTCGCCCTGGAGTTCCTGCACGACGGCCTGGACGCGCGAGCCGCGCATGCCGACGCAGGCGCCGACCGGATCGATCGAGGCGTCACGGCTGATCACCGCCATCTTGGCGCGGCTGCCGGGGTCGCGGGCGACGGCCTTGATCTCGATGATCCCGTCATAAATTTCCGGCACTTCCTGGGCGAACAGTTTCGCCAGGAAGCCGGGATGCGTGCGGGAAAGAAAGATTTGGGGGCCGCGGGGTTCGTCGCGCACGTCGTAGATGTAGGCGCGGACGCGGTCGCCGTTGCGGAAGCTTTCGCGGGGGATCAGCTCGTCACGGCGCAGCAGGGCCTCGGCGCGGCCGACCTCGACCATGAGGTTGCCGTACTCCGTGCGCTTGACGACGCCGTTGATGATCTCGCCGACGCGGTCCTTGAACTCGTCGTACTGGCGCTTGCGCTCGTATTCACGGACGCGCTGGACGATCACCTGCTTGGCGGTCTGGGCGGCGATGCGGCCGAAATCGATCGGCGGCAGCGGATCGACGATGAATTCGCCGACGTTGATCTCGGGCTTGAACTTCTTGGCGATGTGAACGGGGATCTGGGTTTCCTCGTTCTCCACCGTCTCGACCGCCTCGGTCCAGCGTGAGAGCCGCACGTCGCCGGTCTTGCGGTCGATGGTGGCGCGGATGTCCTTCTCGTGGCCGTACTTGGCGCGGCCGGCCTTCTGGATGGCCTGCTCCATCGCCTCGAGCACTTCCTCGCGGTCAATCGACTTCTCCCGCGCGACGGCATCGGCGACCAGCAGGAGTTCGGGACGGGCAATAGCGGTATCCATGGTCAGCCCTTTCAATTCGTCCGGGTTGGCGCGGCGGTCGCCGCAATGAGTTCGTCGGTCAGCACCAGCTTGGCGCGGCGGATATCAACGAGCGGCATGGCGATCTCGACACCTTCGTCGAGGCGCATGCGCGCCGTGGTCTCATCGGCGCCGAGCACGACGCCCGAGACGCGCTTGCGCCCCTCGATCGGCTCGGCGAGTTCGGCGCGGGCACGGTGGCCGGCGAAGCGGTTCCAGTCCTTGCGGCGGGTCAGCGGCCGGTCGATCCCGGCGGAGCTGACTTCGAGCGTCCAGGCGCCGGGGATCGGGTCGTTGACGTCGAGCACGGCGCCGACCGCGCGGCTGATGGCCTCGCAATCCTCGACCGCGATCATCGCGCCGTCGGCCCGGTCGGCCATGATCTGCACCGTCGGGCGTTCGCGGCCGAGGACGGCCACGCGGACGAGTTCGTAGCCCATGTCGGTCAGCGTCGGTGCGATCGCGTCGGCGATGCGGGCCTCGAGGCCCGTATGGTGCGGATGGTCAGGATGCGGATGGTCGGCGGGATCAGACATGATGGCCCAAAAACAAAAAAGGCGGCCCGTTAAGGCCACCCCCCGATACGCGCGGAAGATGTAGATGTCATCGCTATATAGTCGGATCGACCCCGGGACGCAAGCGCAACCTGCGCTGGCGGAGGAGGGCGGCGGCCAATCCCAGGGTCAGTCCGGCCAGGGTGAGCGCCGTGATCCAGAAGCAGACGACACGCAGGCGGCTCGGCGTGCCGGTGATGAGGATATCGCTCTCGCCGGCGGCGATCGGCAGCACGATGAGGTTGAATACGTCGGCCATCGGGACGATGCGCTGGCCGTTGAGGGTGACGACGGCGAAGGGCGAGACGGGGTGGGCCAGGCGGACGAAGCCCGGGCGATCGGCGCGCAGGCGCAGGTGCACCTGGCCCGAGGTCACCTGATAGTCGTCGAGGCTGATGACCGGCGCGCGGGCCGCAGCGCTGCCCGCGGCAGGCGCGTCCATCACCAGCAACGCGGTGGCACGGCGCGACGCCGGGTCCGCGTCCATGCGGCGGACGGACTCGGCGACGGCGACGAGGGCGGCGTCAGCCGCCGGGGTATGGCTCTCGAACTCCGAGTTCCAGAACCGATAAGCATCGAAATAGGGCGGACGGGGAACCGCGATCAGGTGCCCGCTCGCCATCACCGGGGTTGCCTCCGGAATCCGCCAATGGGCGCCGATCGCGGGGTCGGCACTGCCGTCGGCCCAGCCCGCGGGCAGGCCGAGCCTCACTCCATCGTGGCCGACGACCCAGCCGATATTGAGCGCGGCGAACAGCGAGCGGACGGCGGCCGAGAGACGACGCTGCGCACGCAGGTCAGCCTCGGCCAGCTTCATTGCCGCAGCGATCGGGTTGGCAGCCTTGGTCGCGTCGGGCTTGTGCGGGCCACGCCATTCCTGAACCAGGGCGACCTGCATCGGCGATGCGTCGGGGCTCACGGAAATGATGGGCGCGCCGTCTCCCGCGACCTCGACCTCCACCACCCGGCTCCCCGCGGCGCGGGCGGCGAGCGCGAAACCGGCAGCCTCGATCGGCCGCAGGTCGGTACGGATCCAGGGCTGGATGGCGAGCGAGCCACTTTCGACGAGGAAGGCGAGCAGGAGCAGTGTGGCCAGAGTTGGCCGGTTCGGCCAGCGGCGCAGGATCAAGTCAGCGCCGGCCGCGGCGAGGATGGCGGCAAAAAAGAACGTGAAGATCACGTGCCGCACATAAGAGGCGTAGACGAACAGGGTCATCGCCAGCACGGGCGCGGCCGCCAGCCACAGCCTGGCTCCAGGGGTGCTGCGATCGCCGCGCACGACCAACACCGCGCCGGCGATGGCGGAGGCGATCAGCGTATACCCCAGATAGGTCGAATAGACCGGGCCAAGCCCGAATGCGCCCCAGGTGACGGCATGGCGGAACTGCTCGCCTGGTGGCAGGTCGAGCCACACGAGGCTCGAGGGGGTGAAATCCTCGGCGGTGAACTGCTTCTCAAGTGCGAAGGGCACCAGGAAAAAGACGCTGCCGATACCGGTCGCGGCGGTGGCGGCCGCGAGCGCGGGAATGGCCCGGTGGCCGAGGCCACATTGGGCGACCCGAAGGGCAAGAAAAACCGCAACCCAGAGCGCGAATACGATGACCGTCGGCGGATGATTGCCGATCATCAGAACACCGGCCAGCGGCAAGCCAAGCATGGCCGGCCGGTCGGACAGGCCGCGCGCCCGCAGGCGCTCGACACAAAGGAGGATCGCGGGCATGGCCGCGAAGTTGATCGCCTGCGGGAAGGTCGAGCGGATCGAGATCATGTAGGTGACGGCGAAGCCGCCCGCATAGAACAGCCCGCCGAGGCTCGCCGCGACGGGGCCGAGACCAAGGGTGGCGAGGAGGCGGACCATGCACCAGAAGGCGGCGATGCGGGCGAGCGCAGTGGCCAGCTTGATCGCCGGAGTCGGGTCTGCGGTCAGAAACGCCATCACCGCCGCCGCCCAATGGAACACCGGGCCGGTGAACTGCAGCAAGGTGCCGCCACCGGAAAAATAATTGTCCCAGAACAGCGAGCCGCCGCTGCCAAGCACGGCCGCGAGATGGCCTACGCGGGCGACGTGGGTTCCGGCATCACCGGTGGCGATGATTCCCGGGCTCAGGATCGCGTGGCCGAGCCAGAGCAGCAGCCCAGCGCAGATAATCAGGCGCGGCGCCCGATCCGATCCGGTGAGTGCCGTGGTAAGGGCCCGAGCGCGCACTTCGACGATCAGCAGCGCCATCCCGGCACCGAGCACAATCGCAATCAACACCAGGTCGAGGGGCTCGATCGTCCTGCCGAGCAGGGCGAACGGCGCGGTATCACGATGCGCGAGGTAGGCGTATTTGAGCCGGTTGAACGTCACCAGCGACACAAGGCTCAGCGCCACGCAGCCGATCGCGGCGGCAAGGGCGGCGGCAAGGGCTGCCGAGCGGTGGGTGGGAACGTTGCGGGGCAAGGGATTCCAAGTGTCGTCGCGCCGGACATATAAGACCGCGCTCAAAACCGGGCGCAATGGCACGCCCGATTCCGCTGGCCTGGCCCGTTTCTGGCGGGAAGAGGAACCCTATGCTACTGCACGAAACTACAACGGCACGACCTTGAGGAGCCCAGTTTGTCGGCACTTGCGACTGCGGATCATGCGCCTACGGCCGACCTCTGCGTGGTCATTCCCGTCCTCAACGAGGAGGGCAACATCGCCCCGATGGTCGCCGCGCTCGACAAGGCGCTGGCCGGCATCGCGTGGGAGGCGATCTATGTCGACGACGACAGCCGCGACGGCACCCGCGCCGCCATCGCCGCCATCGGGCGCCACGATCCGCGCGTCCGCCTGATCCACCGCGTCGGCCGCCGCGGCCTCGCCTCGGCCTTCATCGAGGGCGCGCAGGCCAGCCTCGCGCCGTACATCGCCGCCATCGACGGCGACATGCAGCATGACGAGACGGTGCTGCCGAAAATGCTCGCCGCGCTGCGCGACGAGGGGTTCGAGCTCGCCATCGGCAGCCGCTACGTCGAGGGCGGCGGCATCGGCGAGTGGGACAAGACGCGAGCGGGGATGTCGAGCCTAGCGACCAGCCTCGCCGGCATCGTGCTGCGCACCCCGGTGTCGGACCCGATGAGCGGCTTCTTCATGATCCGCCGCGAGGTGTTCGAGCGCGCGTCCCGCCGGCTGTCGGCCATGGGCTTCAAGATCCTGCTCGACATCATCGCCTCGCTGCGCACCCCGCCGCGCATCAAGGAGCTGCCATATCAGTTCCGCACCCGCACCTCCGGCGAAAGCAAGCTCGATGCCGGCGTGCTGCGCGACTACCTGCTGCTGATCCTCGACAAGCTGGTCGGCCACATCCTTCCCGTCCGCTTCCTCCTGTTCGCCGGCGTCGGCGCGGTGGGCATCGCCGCACACCTGATCGTGCTGCGCACGGGACTGCGCTTCGGCGGGATGAGTTTCTCCAGCGCGCAGACGCTGGCCACCGCGGTCGCCATCGTCGGCAACTTCACCCTCAACAACACCTTCACCTTCCGCGAGCGGCGGCTGAAGGGTGCCCGCTTCGTCACTGGCCTGATCACCTTCTCGCTGATCTCAAGCGTCGGCGCCGTCGCCAACATCAACGTCTCCTCCGTGCTGGTCGGCGACGCGCATTCAACCTGGTATGCCGCCGGCATTCTCGGCGCGGTGATGAGCCTGGTGTGGAACTACGCCGTGAGCTCGGCGATCACCTGGCGGCGCTGAGCCTCGTCAACGACCAGTAGAGCGGCCCCCGCCCGGCGGCCAACGCCTTCGCCTCGTAGCGCGTCGGCGGCCAGCCCGCCGGGCGCTCGGTGGACGGCGGCGGCACGGCGAAGAAGGCCTGCGCGGCGAGCACTTCGGCGACCCAGGCCTGATAGGTCGGATCGTCCGAGGCGATCCGCCATTCGCCGCCCGGTCGGATCACCCGGGCGATCTCCGGCAGCAGGCCGGGATGCACGAAGCGCCGCTTGAGGTGGCGCGCCTTCGGCCAGGGATCGGGGAACATCAGGAACAGCCGCGAAATCGCGCCGTCCGGCAAGGCCCGCAGCAACGCGCGGGCGTCGTCGTCCCACAGGCGCAGATTGCCGGGCAGCGGCGTCGTGGTCTCGCCGCCCTCCGGCACCAGCTTGGCCAGCAGCGAGCAGATGCCGTTCTCAAACACTTCGCAGGCGATCAGCCCGACGCCGGGGTTCGCCGCGGCCTGCGCCACCGCATGCTCGCCGCCGCCAAACCCGACCTCGAACCACAGCTCCCCCGCGCGCGGCGCGAAGCCCGCCAGCGGATCGGCCGCCAGTGTGTCGTCAAAACGCAACCGCGGCAGCGTCTCCTCGAGGAGGAGCTTCTGCCGCGGACGGAGCGGGTGGCTGCGCTGCCGGCCGTAGAGACGGTCCGGCGGCGCTTTGAGCGTGAGGTTCAGGCGGGATTACCGGCCGAAGGCGGACTTCAGCGCCGGGACGAGATCGGTCTTTTCCCAGGTGAAGGTGCCCTTCTCGGCGTCCGGCTCACGGCCGAAATGGCCATAGGCCGACGTCGGCACATAGATCGGACGGTTCAGATGCAGGTGCTCGCGAATGCCGCGCGTGCGCAGGTTCACCAGCTCGCGCAGCGTCTTCTCGAGCTTCGCCTCTTCCACGTCATACGGGTTGCCGTGCAGCTCGACATAGACCGACAGCGGGTCCGACACGCCGATGGCGTAGCTCAACTGCAAGGTGCAGCGATCGGCCAGCCCGGCGGCGACCACGTTCTTGGCGAGGTAGCGGCAGACATAGGCGGCCGAACGGTCGACCTTGGTGGGGTCCTTGCCGGAGAACGCGCCGCCACCATGCGGGGCCGCGCCGCCGTAGGTGTCGACGATGATCTTGCGCCCGGTCAGGCCGCAGTCGCCATCGGGCCCGCCGATGACGAACTTGCCGGTCGGGTTGATGTAGATTTCGTTCTCCGCCGGCATCCAGCCGACGGGCAGCACTTCCTGGATCAACGGCAGGAGCATCCGCTTGATCTGCGCCTGGTCCATCCCTTCGTCGTGCTGCGTCGAAATAACCACCGACGTCGCCGCAACCGGCTTGCCGTCGACATAGCGCAGCGTGACCTGGCTCTTGGCGTCCGGCTGCAGGCCGGCCACCGTCTTGTCGCCCACGCGGCGGCGATCGCGGATCGTGCGCAGCAGCTCGTGCGAATAATACAGCGGCGCCGGCATCAGCGTCGGCGTCTCGGTGCATGCGTAGCCGAACATGATGCCCTGGTCGCCGGCGCCTTCGTCCTTGTTCCCGGCGGAGTCGACGCCCTGGGCGATGTCGGCGGACTGGGCATGCAGGTGAACGGCGATCTCGGCGTTCTTCCAGGAGAACCCTTCCTGGTCATAGCCGATGTCATGGATGGCCATGCGGCAGAGATGGGCGAGATACTCGTGGCTGATCGTGTCCGGCCCGCGGGTTTCGCCGGCGAGCACCACGCGGTTCGTCGTCACCAGCGTTTCGCAGGCAACGCGCGCATAGGGATCGGCCGCGAGAAACGCGTCGAGCACCGTATCGCTGAGACGGTCGGCCACCTTGTCGGGATGGCCCTCCGAGACGGACTCGGAGGTGAACAGGAATTCGCCCTTATCGCGCATGATCGATCCCGTGCTGGCGGTGGAGAACCCTAGGCAGCCCTAGGTTAAGCGGCGCTGTGTGGCCGAAACACCCCCCTCGGTCAAGCCATGCCGAGAACGTCCATCATCGAGTAAAGCCCCGGCTTGCGGCCCGCCACCCACAACGCCGCCCGCACCGCGCCGGTGGCAAAGGCGCGGCGGTCGAAAGCGCGATGGGTCAACGCGATATGCTCGGTCCCGGCGGCGAACAGCAGCGTGTGCTCGCCCACCACCTGCCCGCCGCGCAAGGCAGCAAACCCGATGGCGCCGGTCTTGCGCGCGCCCGTATGCCCGTCCCGCCCGCTCTCGGTGACGTCGGCGAGGTTCACCCCCCTGCCCTTCGCCACCGCACGCCCCATGCCCACCGCCGTGCCCGAGGGCGCATCCACCTTCTGGCGGTGATGCATCTCGACGATCTCGGCGTCATACATCTCGGCCGGCAAGGCCGCCGCCATCTTCTCCGCCAGCGCCAGCACCAGGTTCACGCCCGGCGAGAAATTCGGCGCATGCACGACCGCGATCGTCCTCGCCGCCTCCGCCACCGCCGCCTCGTCGGCCGCCGACAGCCCGGTCGTGCCCAGCACCCAGGCACACCCCGCCGCCGCGATCGCCTTCGCATTGGCCTGCACCGCGCTCGCATGGGTGAACTCGACCACCACGTCGCTCGCCGCCGCCAACGCCGCGACATCCGCGAACCTGACCGTGCTGTTCGACACCGCGGCCTCCGGCCGATCCACCCCGCCGACCAGCTTCGCCCCCGCGGCCAACGTCTCCTCGGCCACCAGCTGACCCATGCGGCCGGCAATGCCGACAACCCCGATGCCCTTGTTCATGCGCCCCTCCAATGTCTCTTCGCAACTTGCGCGATACCCCGCGCCAGCGCCATCCTCGCCCGGTCAGACAGGGAACGCCAGATGGACGCGATCACCGACCAAGCCAACCTCCGCACCCACTTCGGCGAGCCCGGCGAACGCGCCGTCAAAAAGCAACTCGACCACCTCGACCGCCACTGCCAGGCCTTCATCGCCCTCTCGCCCTTCTGCGTGCTGGCCACCGCCGACGGCAAAGGCGGCGTCGACGCCAGCCCGCGCGGCGATGCCCCCGGCTTCGTCAAAATCCTCGACGCCCACACCCTCCTGCTGCCCGACCGCCCCGGCAACCGCCGCATCGACAGCCTGCGCAATATCGTCGACCACCCCGGCATCGGCCTGCTCTTCTTCGTCCCCGGCATCGACGAAACCGTCCGGATCAACGGCACCGCCCAAATCATCACCGACAGCACCCTCCTCGCCCAAACCGAAGCCCAAAACAAAATCCCGGCCACCGGCCTGCTCATCACCGTCACCGAAGCCTTCTACCACTGCGCCAAAGCCCTGATCCGCTCCAACCTCTGGAACCCCGACACCCGCATCGACCGCTCAACCTTCCCCACCCTCGGCCAAATCATCGCCGACCAAATCACCGGCATCGACCCCACCGACGCCGACGCCAGCATCCAAGACGCCTACCGCACCAAACTCTACTGAGGCCGACTGACCCCCGACTGGCGGGGGGCAGCTGAGGGGAAAGGAAGGCGGGGGCTTTGCCCCTCGACCCCAGCAGGGGGCAGCGCCCCCTGCACCCGGCGCCAGATAAGGAAATAGCCGGATGAGAAGAGGGGGGCCTACCGTGCGGTTGCAACCGCTCCGTAGGCCCCCCTCTTCTCATCCGGCTTTCTTAAGTGATGCCAGGTCCAGGAGGCGCCGCCTCCTGGCGGGTCCAGGGCAGAGCCCTGGCCTTCCTTCCCTTCGGCGCCACCCCACGAGTCGTGGATCAGTCGGCCTGGTAGGCCAGGCGCAGGGCGCCCCAGTGGCGGCCGCGGATGCGGATGGGGGCGTCGGCTTCTTTCATCATCACTTTGGTGCCGTTGCCCATGTCGCGTTCGTAGGTTTGCACCAGGCACGGGCGTGTCGAGCGTGCCGCGGCGAGGCCGGCGCGGTCGTTGAAGATGCGCCGGTTGCGGCAGTTGGCGGCGTTCCAGGTGGGGTCGTCGGGGCGTTGTGGCTGTGAGAAGCGGGCGTTGTGTGTCGGCAGGTAGCCGTTGCGATCGACCGCGGCGGCGAAGACCACGCGGCGGTCGAGGCCAAGCAGCGGTTCCTGGATGGCGGGCAGCACTCGGTCTGCCAGCGGCAGCACGCCGGCGGTCATCTGCTTTGGATCAGTTCCCGGAATTGGGGTGTAGTCGGTGTCGAACAGCGCTGTTTCGGTAATGGTGCCGTTCGCCAACGCCAGTTCAAATGCCGCGGCGATCCGCGCCGCCGCCTCCTGCGCGGCGTTGGTGAACTTGCTGTCCGCGGTAGCGACCTGGGCAACCAGGGCCTCGAGGCGAACCCTCGCGGCTTCGGCATGGTCACCGAACAGCAGGTGCAGGCCAGCGCGGCTGCGGCCGATGACACGCCCCGTCAGGTGGCCGATGGTGTTGAGTTCGAGCGTCACCGGCTGTCCCTCAGAAATCCGGTCCGCCGCGCCGCCGCCGCGCAGCAGGGCGCCGCCGAGGGAAATATCCAGCACATCGACCGGAATCGGCGCGCCCCCGGCGATCAGCAGCCCGCCCAGCCGCACCGGCACCCGCGCCTCGCTGCGCCGATCGCCGGCGGCCGAGGAGCGGAGGGAAACGATCATGGTACCGCGCAGATCGGCGATGCGGGCCCCGGTCGCCTGCATTGACGCCGTCGTCTCGGCGGCCAGGTTGCCGACGGTCACACAGCGATCGGTGGCCTCCCGAACGGTGCCAGCCACGTCGGCGGCTCCCCTGGCAGCCTCCTCGACGCTGCGAGCAATCTCCCGGATCGTCACCTCCTGCTCCTCAACCGCGGCCGCGACGCTGGCGCTGTGGGCGTCGATGTCCTGCACCGCGCCGCCGACCCGGCTGATCGCGGCCACCGCCTCGCTGGTGGCGGACTGAATTTCCTGGATCCGACGGGTGATGTCCTCGGTCGCCCGCGAGGTCTGACGCGCCAGGGCCTTCACCTCGTTGGCCACCACGGCAAAGCCGCGTCCAGCCTCGCCGGCCCGCGCCGCCTCGATGGTCGCGTTCAGGGCCAGCAGGTTGGTGCGATCGGCGACATCGGCGATGGTGCGAACGATCTCGCCGATGCGATCGGCCGCCCGGCGCAATTGTTCGACCGTCGCGGTCGCGGCATGCGATTCGGTGACGGCCTGGTTGGCACTGCGGTTGGAGGCGGCGGCCTGGGTAGCGATCTCGCGGCCGGCGGCGGAGAGTTCCTCAGCGGCGGCGGCGACCGCGGCGACATTGCCGCTGGCATGGTCGGCGGAGATGGCGATGGCCGTCATGTCCTCCGCGATCGAGGCGGCCTCGGCCTGCAGCAGCTTGCCGCGCGCGATGGATTCCTCACCGGCGGCGGCGACCTCGGCGACGGCGGAATCGAGATCGGCCTCAAGCAGCTCGCAGGTCTGCAGCAGGCTCGTTTCCGCGGCATCAACGACAACCGGGACGGCAGCCGCCACCGGCGCCAAATCGGGCTCGACCCGTTCCACGCTTCCGCGCGCGGCTCTCGCACGCAATCCGTCCAGCAGTCGCATAGGGGGCTCTCTCTCGCAGTTAGCTCGCTCAGCCCGCGACTCTGCCCTCTTGATCCTAGCGAGCGATTAACGCGCCTCTCGCCGTCCCGAAATCCCAACGAACCAGGCGATCGCGAGCCCGCCCACCAGCCCGATCATCGCCACCCCCAGCGCCCGCCCATAGGCCGCCGCCCCCGTCCCGCCATCGAGCACCGCGAAGAACACCGCCGCGATGCCGGACACGCTGATCGCCGCCCCGATCTGCAGCATCATGTTGACCACCCCCGCCGCCACCCCCGCCTGCGCCGCCGGCACATCGCCCAGCGCCAGCGCGAACAGCCGCGGCATCGCCGTCCCCTGGCTGAACCCGGTGAATAGCAGCGTCGCCGTCACCACCCAGCCCGGCGCGTTCACGAACATCGCCAGCGCGATCGCCGCATAGCCGACGATCTCGCAGCCGAAACCGACCGGAAACAGCCACGGCTGGAACCGCCGGGGCAGCGAGGAGGTCGACAGCGAGCCGACCAGCAGCCCGATGCCATAGGGCATGATCCCCAGCCCGGTATGCAGCGCGTCGGTGCCCTGGCCCTCCTGCTGGGTGATGCCGAACAGCATGTAGAACGCCGTCGTCCAGAAGAAGAAGAACGCCACCAGCGCGCCCCGCCGAAACGCGGGGATCCCCAGCAGCTCGACGTCCAGGATCGGCATCCCGCCTTGCCGCTTCAGCCGCGCCTCGAACACGAAGAACCAGGCCGTCACCACCGGCACCAGCGCCAGCAAGGCAAAACACCACCACGGCCAGCCCCGCTCCCGCCCCTCCGACAGCGGCAGGATCAGGCACGCCAGCGCCGCCGAGATCAGCCCCGCCCCGCCGATATCCAACCGCGGACGCTCGGCCGCACTCGTCTCCGGTACGAACACATAGGTCAGCGCCATCGCGACAATCCCGATGGGCACGTTGACCAGAAACACCATGCGCCAGCCAAGTCCGAACCAGTCCGCCCAGGTGATCGCGCCGCCGAGGAACTGCCCGGCGACGCTCCCCAGCCCGATCGTCACCCCATAGGCCCCCATCGCCCGCCCCAGCTCCGGCCCCGCGAACAGCGCCCGGATCGACCCCAACGCCTGCGGCACCAGCACCGCGGCCGACATCCCCTGCAGCACCCGCCCGCTCACCAGCATCACGCCGTTGCCTGCCAGCCCACACACCAGCGACGCCAGGGTGAACCCGCCCACCCCGATCACAAAGAACCGCCGCCGCCCATAGAGATCGCCCAGCCGCCCCCCGGCCACCAGGAACACCGCATAGGCCGCCGCATAGCCGGACATCACCAGTTGCGCGTCCGCCGCCGAAATCCCCAACGTCTGCCGCATCGAGGGCAATGCCACGTTGACGATGAAGAAATCCACCGGCGGCAGCAGCGCCCCGGCCAACAACACGACCAACCCCAACCACCGCCGCCCGCTTTGCCCCGTCATCGTCCCGCCCAAACCAGTTGGCGCCTCACTATCCGTCGCCGCCGGCACCGACAATCCATGGCAACGCTTGGCAGACACGAGATGTTATATTATAACATTCCAATGCTCACCCGCCGCACCCTCCTCGCCGCCCCCCTCCTTCCCGTCGCCGCCGGCGCCGCCGTGCCGCTGAAGGCCGTCGCCACCTTCTCGATCCTCGCCGATCTCGTAACCACCATCGGCGCCGGTCGCGTCGCCGTCACTGCCCTCGTCGCCCCCGACCAGGACACCCACGCCTTCCAGCCCCGTCCCTCCGACGCCCAGGCGATCGCGGGGGCCGACCTGTTCGTCGTCAACGGCCTCGGCCTCGAAGGCTGGGCCCCGCGCCTGGCCACCGCCGCCGGCACCCGCCGCGCCCCGGTCATCGCCAGCACCGGCATCCGCCCGCTGAAATCCGCTGCCCATGGCGGGCAGGACCCGCACGCCTGGCAGAACGCCGCCCACGTCAAACTCTACGCCACCAACATCCGCGACGGCCTCATCACCGCCGACCCCGCCGGCGCCGACACCTACCGCGCCGCCGCCACCGCCCTGCTCGCCCGCCTCGACCGCCTCGACGCCGACATCAAAGCCGCCCTCGCCCCCATCCCCCGCGCCACCCGCCGCATCGTCACCTCGCACGACGCCTTCGGCTACTACGCCGCCGCCTACGGCATCGACTTCCTCGCCCCCCAAGGCCTCGACAGCGACGCCGAGCCGTCGGCCAAGGAACTCGCCGCCCTCATCGCCCAGATCCGCCGCGAGAAAATCCGCGCCCTCTTCCTCGAAAACATCACCAACCCGAAACTGCTCGAACAAGTCGCCCGCGAAACCGGCGTCCGCATCGGCGGCACCGTCTACTCCGACGCCCTATCCGCCCCCACCGGCCCCGCAGCCACCTACGAGGCGATGATGCGCCACAACACCACCCTCTTCGCCGCCGCCCTCAAATAGAAGCCGGATAATCTTCCGCCAGGAACGCGAGCAGCGCGGCATTCACCTCCGCCGGCCGCTCCTGCTGGATCCAGTGCCCGCCGCCCTCGATCATCACCGCCCGGCGCAAGTTCGGCACATGCTGCGCCATCGTCTCCACCGCCCCCCGCCCGATCGGCGAGGTGATCACCGCATCCCGCGTCCCCGCGATGAACAACGCCGGCGGCAACACCTTCGCCCCCTGCCACGGCGCCATCACCTCCCAGTTGCGGTCGATGTTGCGATACCAGTTGAACGGCCCGCGAAACCCCTTCATCCGGAACGCCGCCGCGAACACCTCGATATCCGCCTCCGTCAGCCACCCCGGCAACACCGCCGGATCCTCCGTCCGATCCAGAAAACCCCCACCCGCCCGCAATGTCAGCGACATATCCCGATCCGGGCTCGCATCGCCCGAACCCGAAAACAACACCCGCCGCAACGCCGCCGGAATATCCCGCTCGAACTCCGCCTCCGGCACGCCCTCGCGGTTGAAATAGAACCAGTAGAACGTCTCCAGCCCCGCCTTCCTCAACAACGCCAGCGGCGGCCCCGCCGGATTGCGCGGCCGATGCGGCACACTCAGCGCCGCCACCGCACGAAACAGATCCGGCCGCCACAACGCCGCCGCCCACGCAACACCCGCCCCCCAGTCATGCCCGACTATGCAGGCCCGCGTCTCCCCCAACGCCCCCACCAGCCCCACCATGTCGCCCACCAGCTGCGGCATCCCATACGCCGCAACCTCCTCCGGCGCCGAACTGCCGCCATAGCCCCGCATGTCCGGCACCGCCACCCGATACCCCGCCGCCACCAGCGCCGGCACCTGATGGCGCCACGAATACGACAATTCCGGCCAACCATGACACAGCAGCACCAACGGGCCCTGCCCCGCCACCGCGGCCCGGATGGTGATGCCGTTGGACTGAAACTCCTGATACGCCAACCCCTCGCCCATCGGCGGTCCCCCACTCATTGCGCAGGCGCCTTGCCCGGCACCGATCTTGCCCCCATCTTATCAGACGGGGAGCACGACGACATCCACCCAGGAGCCCACGGCCATGCGCCTTGCCACATTGACCTTCGCCGCAACCCTGGCCTCCCTCGCCGCCGGCGCGGCACACGCGCAGGCCGGCGATGCCAACATCGGGCGAACCCTCGCCAAGACCTGGTGCGCCAACTGCCACGTCGTCGACCCCAAGGCGACAGTCGGTGCCGATCAAGTTCCCACCTTCGCCGCCATCGCCAAGATGGCCTCGACCACGTCGATGTCGCTGCACACGTTCCTGCAAACCCCGCATAGCCGGATGCCGAACTTCCAGCTCGAACGGCAGGAGATCGATGACGTGTCTGCCTATATCCTCAGCCTGAAGAAGTAAGCACGACGGCCAGGAAGGCGCTGCCCCCTCGCCAACCGCCGTGAACCCGCGCACGATGCCCGCAGGGAAACGGGTACGTCGCGCCGGCAATGGGTGGGCTTTTCAGGATCGCGGATTTTCGCCGGCTATGGGTGGCCGGTTCGGTCGCTTCGGCGGTGCGCTGGCTGGATGCCTTGTCGTTCAGCGTGGTCGCCTACCAGCAGTCCGGGTCCGCATTCATCGTCGCGATGTTGATGATGTTGCGCTTGTTGCCGATGGGGTTGTTCGGCACGGTCATGGGCGCCTTGGCCGACCGGGTGCAGCGGCGGACGGTTTTGGCGACGATGAATTTGGCGATGCTGGTCACCGCGCTTGGGCTGATGGCCTTGGCGGCGAGTGGACGGCTGGCGATCTGGCATCTCGCGGTGGCGTCGTTCCTCAACGGCATTTCCTGGCTGAGCGACAGCACGGTGCGGCGGATGATGCTGGGCGAGGTGGTCGGGGCCGAGCGGGTGAGTGCCGCGGTGTCGTTCGATTCCGCGAGCGCCAATCTCTGCCGGATGCTCGGGCCGACGGCCGGCGGCTTCCTGCTGGCGGGCATCGGCATCACCGGCGCGTTCGCGTTGGGTGCGGCACTTTATGCGGTGTCACTGGTGTCGGTCTGGGGCCTGCGGTTTCGCAACCCGATCCTGGCGCCCGGCGGCCCGTCGATCCTCTCGCGCATTGTTGGCGGCCTGAGCTTCGCAAGGCGCGATCCGCGGCTGGTCGGCGTTCTGGTGATCACGATCATCTTCAACCTCTGGGGCTGGCCGACGACGAGCATGGTGCCGGTCTTGGCGCAGGGCCGGATGCTGCTGGGCCCCGAGGCGACCGGCGTGCTGGTAAGCATGGACGGCCTCGGCGCCCTGGTCGCCTCGCTGATCATCGGCGCCAAGGCCCCGCCCGGCCTGCACGGCCGCCTCTATGTCGCCGGCACCTCCTTCTACGCCGCGATGCAGGTGTTCCTCGCGGTCAGCGCCGATCCCTGGCTCGCCGGCTTCGCGGTGTTCATGACCGGCATCGCGTCGGCCAGCTTCGGCATCATGCAGACGACCTTGATCTACCTGGCCACCCCTGCTGACATGCGCAGCCGCGTCTTCGGCGTGCTGACGGCCTGCATCGGCCTCGGCCCGCTCGGCTTCCTCCATCTCGGCATCCTCGCCGATTTCGTCGGCGCCCCATGGGCCACCGCCATCTCGGCCATCGAGGGCATACTGGCGATGGCGCTGACCTGGAAGCTGTGGCGCGGCTTGCTCGCGCGCGTCTAGGGCGGCAGTCTCTCGGCAACGAAAATTGGGAGGTGATGATGGCAACCATGGTGCAGACGGTCACGGGCTCAATCCCCGTCGCCTCGCTCGGCCGAACCCTCATGCACGAGCACCTCTTCATCGCCTTCGGCGGCGCCGAGTTCGACCCCACCGCCGTGTTCGACCGCGCCGCCTTCATCGCCGAAGCCGTCAAGCGCCTGCGCGAACTCCGCGAGGTCCACGGCGTCAGGAGCTTCGTCGACCCCTGCCCCATCGAGCTCGGCCGCGACGCCGCGATGATGAAGGAGATCGCCGAGAAATCCGGCATGAACATCATCTGCACCACCGGCTTCTACTTCGAGGACATGGGCCTGCCGCCCTACTGGCGCGCCCGCACCGCGGACGAAATCGCCGAGCTCTACATCCGCGAAATCACCCACGGCATCGGCACCACAGGCATCAAGGCCGGCGCCATCAAGGTCGCGACCGGCGCGCCCATCATCACCGAGCTCGAAAAGAAATTCCTCGCCGCCGCCTGCATCGCCCAGAAAGCCACCGGCGTCCCGATCATCACCCACACCCAGGACGGCGTTGGCGCCCCCGAGCAACAGAAACTCTTCGCCGACGGCGGTGTCGAGGCGCGCCACTGCCTGATCGGCCATTGCTGCGGCAACGCCGACCCCGCCTATCACCGCCGCGTCGTCGACGGCGGCTCCTATATCGGCTTCGACCGCATCGGCATCCTCCGCCTGCAACCCGACGAAGTCCGCGCCGACAACCTGGCAAAACTGGTGAAAGACGGCTTCACCTCCCGCATCATGATGAGCCAGGACCGCCACTGCGGCTGGCTCGGCAAAATGCAGCGCCAGCTCTCGCCTGAGGAACAGGCCCGGATCGACGCGCTCAAGGCCGAAGGCAAATGGCCGCCGCCCTACAGCTACATGTTCACCGACTTCATGCCGATGCTGCACGCCCGCGGCGTCAACCAGGGCGACATCGCCACCATGCTCGAAGACAACCCCCGCCGCTTCTTCGCCGGCGATCCCCTCCCGCCCCCCGGCTGAACCCAAAGGACCAAGCAATGGCCTACAAAGCATTCGACCTCACCGGCAAAGTCGCCCTCGTCACCGGCGGCAATTCCGGCATCGGCCTCGGCATGGCTCGCGCCATCGCCGAAGCCGGCGCCGACATCGCCATCTGGGGCACCAACGCCTCCAAGAACGCCGCCGCCAAAGCCGCCCTCGCCGACACCGGCCGCCGCATCCTCACGCTGGAATGCGACGTCGGCGACGAGACCCAGGTCGACGCCTGCTTCGCCCGCACGCTCGACACCCTCGGCCGCGTCGATGGCTGTTTTGCCAATGCCGGCATCGGCGCCGGGAGAGCGACATCGTTCACGGAGTACAGCACCGAAGCCTGGCGCCGCGTCATGCGCGTCAACCTCGACGGCGCCATGTTCACCTTCCGCGCCGCCTCCAAGCATATGGTCGCACGCGGTGGCGGCGGCGTCCTCGTCGGCACCGCCTCGCTTGCCGCCATCGAAGGTGCGGCCCGCAACGAGCACTACGCCGCCACCAAGGGCGGCCTGGTCTCGATGATCCGCTCGCTGGCCGTCGAAATGGCCCGCCACCGCATCCGCGCCAACGCCATCCTGCCCGGCTGGATCGAAACCGACATGACCGCGAACTCCATTGCCAACGAAAAATTCGCGGGCAACGTCATGCCCCGCATCCCCATGCGCCGCTGGGGCACCGGCGCCGACTTCGGCGGCATCGCCGTCTACCTGATGAGCGACGCCTCGTCGTACCATTCCGGCGACAGCTTCGTCATCGACGGCGCCTACTCGCTGTTTTAAGGCAAGGAAGGCGCTCCGCGGGCCAAGGGCCGAGAGGCCCTTGGAACCCATCACCTAACGCGGCTGGATCGAAAACCTTCAGCTGCTAACTTCTTCCTTAGCGCCGCAGGCAATCAAACCATGCGAACGCACAGACCATAGTGCAGTCGTATGGATTTCATGGGCTTCGCCACTCCCCGCACCGAGATCGTGGGATTGCGACTGAAGGAAGAACACCCAGCCGCTGAAAGTAATGGGATCCAAGGGCAAAGCCCTTGGCCGGCGGAGCCACCTTTTCGCCTTACCCCAGCAAAAACCAAACCCAGAACCCACACATCTCCGCAAACGTCTGCCGCCTGAGCCCCGGCATCGGCAGCACGGCGAGCCGCCTGAGCGGCCCAGCCTTCAGCGCGCCATCGAGCTTCTCGACCTGCCGGCGTGCTTCCGGGCTCAGCAGATACGGCTGCGCCCGCAGCGCTTCGATATGCTCACGCAGAACGTTCATGAACACGCCAGGCCCGCGTCGGAGTGCGGCGACCGCGCGGCGGGTCATCGAGTGGGGGGCGCCGACCATGTTGGTGGTGTGCTGGCGGTAGAGCACCGTGGGTGTGTCGTCATGGATGATCTGCCCGCCGGCGGCGCTGACGACGAGGTAGCACCACCAGTCATGCAGCGTGGAGGAGGACGGCTTGGAGCTGCCAACCAGGCGGGCGGCGCGTTGGTTGAGCACGATGGTGCAGCCGGTGGTCACGTTCTGGGTCAGCGCGGCGGGGAAGCCTGCCGGGCGATTCAGGGGCGCGGAGATACCCATTTCGCGGAGGTTGTCGTCCACCAGCATCTGCCGGGCGCAATAGAGGGCGGGCGTTTCGTTGGCGACCGGGCGAAGGGCATCGACGGCGCGGAGGATCTTCTGCGGCAGCCACACGTCGTCCTGGTCGGCGAAGGCCACCATGTCGCCCTCGGCGAGGCGATCCTGAACGGCGGCGAGGAGGGCGAGGAAGCTCGCGGTCGGCCGCAGGCGGTCTTCGGTGAGCTGCACCCGCACGCAGCGGCCCTGGCCGGCGGTGCGGGCGAACTCGTCGAGAATGGCAATGGTGCCGTCGGTCGAGCCGTCGTCGCGCCAGTAGAGCGTCCACTCCTCGAAATCCTGTGCGAGCAGGCTGTCGAGCTGTTCCTGCAGGAAACGCTCGCCGTTGAACGTCGAGAGCAGAATCGCAACCCGGTTCGCTGGCAGGCGCTGCAGCATCAAATAGGTCCCCTATGCGGCGCTTGTTTTAGCCGCTGACCTTTCGGGGGTGGAATACACGCTATTGAGAGTGCGCGCGAGCGCGATCCGCCAGTCCGGCAGGGCGATCCCGAAGATTTTGCCCAGTTTGTAGCAGTTCAGCCGGCTGTCGGCGGGCCGTTTGGCCGGCGTCGGCCAGTCCGCGGTGGCGATCGGATCGACCGTCGGCGGCGTCAGCCCGTGCTTTTCCGCTGCCGCGAAGATGGCGGTCGCGAAGCCGTGCCAGGAGGTGGAGCCGGAGCCCGCGGCATGGAACACGCCGCCATAGTTCGGCACCCAGCCGGTGACGCTGATGCGATCGGCGATGCGCAGGATGGCGGCCGCGAGATCGGCCGCCGCCGTCGGACAGCCGATCTGGTCGGCCACCACGCGCAATTTATTGGTCTTGGCCGCGGCCCCGAGCATGGTCAGCAGGAAGTTCTTGCCGGTCGCCGAGAACACCCAGGACGTCCGCAGGATCACCGCCTTCGCCCCGGTGGCGAGGATCGCCTCCTCGCCGGCGAGCTTGCTGGCGCCATAGACCCCGGTCGGGTTGGTGGCGTCGGTCTCCTCGTAGGGCGCGCCCTTGCTGCCGTCGAACACGTAGTCGGTGGAGATATGGATCAGCGGAATGTCAGCGGCGGCGCAGTATTCGGCGAGGATGCGCGGCGCGTCGCGATTGGCGCGATAGGCGGCGTCGGACTCGGTCTCGGCGCGATCGACCGCGGTATGGGCGGCGGCATTGATGATCAGCGAGGGCGCGGCCGCGCGCAGCAGGGCTGGCAGGGCGTCGAGGTTATCGAAATCCCACGCGGGCCGGCCGACATGCAGGATGGTCCGCTTGCCCGCCGCCGCGACGATGGCGGTCGCGACCTGGCCGGAGCCGCCGGTGACGAGGATCGGGCCTAGTACCATGGGTCGCACTCCGCGAGCCGCGGCAGCTTGGCATCCTTGTCGGACACCAGCACATCCGCGGGATCGACGGGCCAGGGCAGCGCGAGATCGGGATCGTTCCAGATCACGCCGCGCTCGGCCTTGGGGTCGTAGTAGCCGCCGGTCACCTTGTACATCACCTCGGTATCCGGCTCGAGCGTGCAGAACCCGTGCAGGAACCCGCCGGGGATCCACAGCTGCGCCCAGTTCTCCGTACTCAGCACCGCCGCGACATGCTGCCCGTAGGTCGGTGAGCCGCGCCGCACATCGACGGCGACGTCCCAGATCGCGCCCTTCAAAACGCGGACCAGCTTGCCCTGGATCGACGGCGCGATCTGGCAATGCAGCCCGCGCACGGTGCCCTTCTTCGCCGACAGGCTGTGGTTGTCCTGGATGAACGGCCCGTCGCCGGCCGCCGGAATGCCAAAGCCGGCGAAGCGGGCGGCATTGTAGGATTCGGAGAAGAACCCCCGGCTGTCGCCGAACTTCGCGGGGGTGGCGAGAATGACGTCGGGAATGGCGAGGCGTTCGGCCTTCATGGTCAGTGCAGTTCCCCGTTGGCGAGCGCGGTCAGCACGCGGCCGAGCTCGGTCTTGCCCAGGGCCGCCGCCTGCGTGCGCAGCTGCCCGGCGTCGATCCAGCCCATGCGGAACGCGACCTCCTCGGGGCAGCCCACCAGCAGCCCCTGGCGGGACTGGATGGTCTGCACGAAGGTGCCGGCCTGCAGCAGGCTGTCGGGCGTGCCGGCATCGAGCCAGGCGCAGCCCCGGCCGAGCCGCTCGACGTTGAGGTCGCCCATTTCCATGTACATGCGGTTGAGATCGGTGATCTCCAGCTCCCCGCGCGCCGAGGGCTTCACCTGGGCCGCGAGTTCGGTGACGCGGGCGTCGTAGAAATAGAGGCCGATCACCGCCCAGTTCGACTTCGGCTGCGTCGGCTTCTCGACGATCTCCAGCGCCCTTCCGTCCTCGTCCATCGTCACCACGCCATAGCGCTCGGGATCGCGCACCTGGTAGGCGAACACCGTCGCCCCGGCCTGGCGGCGGGCGGCGGATTGCAGCAGGCGCGAGAGATGCTCGCCGAAAATCAGGTTGTCGCCCAGCACCAGGGCGCAGGGCTCGCCGGCGATCCAGTCCTTGGCGATGTGGAAGGCCTGAGCGAGGCCATCCGGGCTCGGCTGCTCCGCATAGGTGAAGCGGCAGCCGAGGCGCTCGCCATCGCCCAGCAGGCGCTTGAACTGTGGCAGGTCGGTCGGCGTCGAGATCACCATGATGTCGCGAATGCCGGCCAGCATCAGCACGGTCAGCGGGTAGTAGACCATCGGCTTGTCGTAGACCGGCAGCAGCTGCTTGGACGAGGCCAGCGTCATCGGATGCAGCCGCGTGCCGGACCCGCCGGCGAGGAGAATGCCCTTCATCTTGGTCGTCCCTATGCGGCGGTCTTGGCGGCGCCGAGGCGCTGGCCGGCGTAGCGGGCGGCGCGGATCGGCTCCCACCAGGCGCGATTGGCGAGATACCAGTCGACCGTCTTGCCGAGGCCCGTCTCAAAATCGTTCGGCGCCGTCCAGGCCAGCGCCGCCTCGGCCTTGGAGGGGTCGATCTCATAGCGGAAATCATGACCGGGACGGTCAGTGACGAAGGTGATCAGCCGCGTCCGCGGTCCGGCGGGATCGGGCACGCGGGCATCGAGCGCGGCGCAGATCGCATGCACCACCTGCAGATTGGTGCGCGGCTGACGGGCGCCGATGGCGTAGGTGGCGCCGATCTCGCCCTGCTCGACGACGCGCACCAGCGCCTCGGCATGGTCGTCGACGAACAGCCAGTCGCGCATGTTGGAGCCATCGCCATAGACCGGCAGCGGCTTGCCTTCGAGGGCGTTGAGGGTGACGAGCGGGATCAGCTTCTCCGGGAACTGCCAGGGGCCGTAGTTGTTCACCGTGTTGGAGACCAGCGTCGGCAGCCCGTAGGTGTGCTGCCAGGCACGCACGAGATGGTCCGACGACGCCTTGCTGGCCGAATAGGGGCTGCGCGGGTCGTAGGGCGTGCTCTCGGTGAAGGGCGGATCGCCGACATGCAGCGCGCCGAACACCTCGTCGGTGGAAATATGGTGGAAGCGGAACGCCGCCTTGCGGGCCGCCGGCAGGCCCATCCAATACTCGCGGGCGGCATCCAGCAGCGTGTAGGTGCCGACGATGTTGGTCTGGATGAAGGCGCCCGGCCCGTCGATCGAGCGATCGACATGGCTTTCGGCGGCCAGGTGCATCACCGCGTCGGGCTGATGGGTGGCGAACACCTCGCGCATCGCCGGATGATCGCAGATATCGGCGCGGATCAAGGTATGCCGCTGGCTGGTCCGCCCGGTCTCCAGCGCGTCCTCGGAAGCGGCGTAGGTCATCTTGTCGACGTTGACGACGGTATGGTCCGTCGCGCGCAGGATATGGCGGATGACCGCGGAACCAATAAAACCGCAGCCGCCGGTCAGCAGGATCCGCATCTTGGGATAGTCCTTTCGTCGTCAGGCAAGGCGCGCAAAATGACAGCCCAGGAACGGCGGAGCAATGCTTGCCTTGCAACGGATGTGTACAAAATCATGGCTTTGTCGTGCACGGTGAGATTCTCCCGGCGAGCTTGCCAAAACCGCATGAACGTATTGGTAATGCGGTTGTTACAAGAATGACGGGCAGCCTGGCCGCGAGTCGGCGCGGAATACCCGGGTCGGGAGGAACATGCTTCCAGGTATCACGGATGAGAGCGAAGCGCAGATCGCGGCTTTCCTGCGCCCTGAGATCACCGCCGTGACCGTGGATGCGCTCGAAGGGCTTGATTTCGAGATGCTGCCGGCGCGCGATCCGCGGACCCGCGCGCTCGGGATCGAGGTGGTCGACGGTGAGGAAGCGATGATCCTGATCACCAATCCCGATCGTCCGGTGGGCCATGTCCGCATCCAGTGCAGTGGTAAGAATAATGTGATCGCGTTCGATAATGCGGTCTGGACTGGCCAATGCGTGGCCACCATGCGCCTGCTGGGCTCCGACAGCGTCGTGGTGATGAACGACATCGGCGCCGAGTATGTTCGTATCGACGACATGCTGATGCGCTCCAACCGGCAGGTGGTCTTCTGGGGCGCCGGGGCCAGCGCGGTCGGCATCTCCATCGAGATGGATGGCGACGGGCGCAGCTGCGTGATCGGCGATGACGCGTTGATTTCCAACGGCGTGTGGATCCGCAACTACGACATGCACGCGATGCACGACCTCGCCACCGGCGCGCAGATCAACCGCCGGCCCTGCGACACCGTGCTGGAGCGCCACGTGTGGCTTGGGCAGGATGCCCTGCTGCTGAACTGCGAGACGGTCGGCATGGGCAGCATCGTGGGTGCGCGGGCGATGGTGAAGGGCTTCGTGCCGCGCCGTGTCGTCACCGCCGGCACGCCGGCGCGGGTACTGCGGGAGAATACCAGCTGGGGACGCAGCGGGCAGGGGATGACGGCGGGCGAGCGCGTATCGATCGGAATGCCGGCGACCGTGTGATACACTTTAGTGTGGCTTGCACGCTGAGGGACGGAACCACTATAGGTCGGGGCGTTGAAGTTCTGTCATCAGACGTGAAGGTTTGAAACGAGGGTCATGGAGTACGTCCCGCATATTGACCAGTTTCTCCGCGCGCTGCGAGTCAACAAGGAACGCCTCGCCAGCAAGTCGAAGATCGCCATCGACGCCAAGCTGCTGCGCATGCTCCTACAAGCGCTCGCCGAGACGCTCGAGTTCTCGGAGGAATTTTACCTGGCCAACAATCCGGATGTCGCGGATGCTTATACCAAGGGCCAGATCGCGGATCTCAAGGCGCATTTCGTCGAGCTCGGCTATTTCGAGGGCCGCACCGGCGGGCCGCCGCCGGTCGACGAGGCCTTTTATACCAGCACCTATGCCGATGTGGCCGAGGCGGTGCGGCGCGGCGACGTGAAATCCGGCGCGGAACACTATATGCGCTCGGGCGCGGCCGAAGGCCGCGTGCCCAGTGCCGCGCTCAAGCCACGGATCGAAGCCTGGGCGATGACGCTGCGCGACGACGTGGCGCGCGGCTGAGGGAGCGAGCGATGTCGGGCGCCGATGCAGGCACGCAGCTGGTCATTCGTGCCCACAGGCTGTTGTGTTCGGCCTTCATCACCGACGCGCAGTTCAGTGCCGCCCTCGGCGGCAGCCGCGCCGATCTGACCACCTCGCTGCGCTATCTGCAGACACCGCCGGCGGAGCGGCCGAACGTCACGCCGTTCTTCGATCGGGACTTCTATCGGGCATTGAACCAGGGGGTGCTCGGCCGCGACGAGGACCCGTTGCTGCATTTCATCGAGTTCGGCTTCGCCGAGCTGCGCGCGCCGCATCCGTTGATCGACCTGCGCTTCATCGTGGCCGGCGATCCCCAGATCCTCGGCACGCCGCCCAGCCTGACCGCGCTGATGGAGTTGCTCGACTACGACCTCGTGGCGCCGAGCCCCTATTTCGATCCGGAGGAGTATCGCGAACGGGTCGGCGATGCCGCGCCGCCCAACGGGATGCTGCAGCATTTCCTGACCGAGGGACTGGCGGCCGGGTTCGCCGCCAATCCCTATCTCGACCATCTCTGGTATGCCGCGCGCTATCCGGAAGTCAGCGGCGATCCCTATCAGGCACTGCGGCATTTCATCGTGCTCGGCGATGTCGAGGCGCGCTCGGCCGGGCCGCGATTCAATGGGCGGCTCTATCGCGCGCGCTATCCCGATGTCGCCGCCGCCGCCCTGCCGCCGCTGTGGCACTACCTGGTGCATGGCAAAGGCGAAGGCCGCCAGCTGCCGGCCGACGAGACACCGGATACGGTGCCGGCGATCCGGGTGGGCGCGGTGGGCGAACCATTGGAGGTTTCCGCGGGCGACGTGCAGGCGCGGCACGCGGAAATCCGTGGGCTGCTGATCGAGGCGCGGCAGCGCAAGCGCGACGACGTGCAGGTGCGCGAGCCCGCGATCTTCAGCGTGGCCGACAATGCCGAGACCGCGGCGCAGCTGAGCTTCCCGGTGTTCGAGACGCCGCGGGTCTCGATCCTGGTTCCGGTCTACAACGAGATCGATCTGACGCTGGAATGCCTGCAGTCGATCCTGTTGAATGCGCCCGATGGCCTGGCCTATGAGGTGGTGCTGGCGGATGACTGTTCCGATGATCCCGATGCCGCCTTGCTGGGCGGCATACCCGGGCTGGTGGTGGTGCGCCAGGCGGCGAACCAGGGATTCATCCGCAACTGCAACGCCGCCTTCGCGCGCTGCCGCGGCGCGTTCATATTGCTGTTCAACAACGACGCCCAGCTGCTGCCCGGCGCCCTTGCGCGCATGGTCGAGGCGCTCGAGGACGACGCGACGCTCGGCGCGGTCGGGCCGAAGATCCTCTATCCCAGTGGACGGCTGCAGGAGGCCGGGTGTTTCCTGCGGCCCAATGGCGAGAGCGGGATGGTTGGGCTGTTCGCCGATCCCGCCGAGCCCGGCTACTGCTATGACCGGGACATCGCCTACAGCTCGGGGGCCGCGCTGATGTTCCGCCGCGCTCTGATCGGCGACATCCTGTTCGACGAGGCCTATCTGCCCGCCTATTGCGAGGACGCCGATCTGTGCCTGCGGCTGATCGCGGATGGGCATCGGGTGCGCTACCTGCACGAGGCGGTGGTGGTGCATCACCTCAGCGTGTCGACCAACCGGCAGTCGGTGGCGCGGAAGATGCGGACGATTGTCGCCAACCAGCAGACGCTGGTGGAGCGCTGGGGCGGCACGCTGCGCGACCTCGACCGCATCCGCACGCTGGCCTTCTACCTGCCGCAGTTTCATCCGACGCCGGAGAACGACCTGTGGTGGGGCCGCGGGTTCACCGAGTGGACCAACGTCGCCAAGGCGCAGCCGAGCTACGAGGGGCATTACCAGCCGCATCTGCCGGCCGATCTCGGCTTCTACGATCTGCGCCAGCGCGAGGCGCTGGCCCGCCAGGCGGAGCTGGCGCAGCGCTACGGGATCGATGGGTTCTGCGTGTATTACTACAACTTCGGCAGCAGGCGGGTGTTGCATCGGCCGATCGAGACGGTGCTGGGGAACACCGATATTCCCTTCAACTGGTGCCTGTGCTGGGCCAACGAGAACTGGACCAAGCACTGGGACGGCGGCGAACGGTCGATCCTGCTGGAGCAGAGCTACGACCGGGCGACATTGGACAGCATCATCGCCGACGCCGTCAGCCAGGCCGCCGATCCGCGCTATATCCGGGTGAACGGCAAGCCGCTGTTCCTGGTCTATCGGCCGTTGCAGCTGCCGGATCCCAAGCGCTTCACCGCGGCCTGCCGCAAGGCGTTCGCCGAGGCGGGGTTCGCCGGCGTGCATCTCGCCTATGTCGAGAGCATGGAGGCGGTCGAGGCCGCGGTGCGGCCGGCGGATATGGGGTTCGACGCGGCGGTGGAATTTCCACCGCATGGGCTCGCGGTACCTGCGGAGACGACGGCGCAGATCATCAAGGAAGGCTGGACCGGGTATCGCTACGACTATCCGGAAACGGCGGCGACGTTTGTCTGCCGGGAGACGGTGCCGTATCCGCGCTATCCCGCGGTGTTTCCTTCCTGGGACAATACGGCACGGCAGCCGCTGTTCGGGACGAGCTTCGATGAGACGAGCCCGGAAGCGTTCCGGGCTTTTGCCGAGGAGAAGATCGAGGAGATCCGGCAGTTCCATATGGGAGACGAGCGTCTGTTGTTCGTGAATGCCTGGAACGAATGGGCGGAGGGGGCGCATCTGGAGCCCGATACCGGATATGGCCATCGCTGGCTCGAGGCATTGCGTGACGCGCTGTCGGCCAAGAGGTGGGCATGAGCGGCACGGGCAAGCGGGCGATGGAGCTCGACGAGGTTCCGATCACCATCATCGGACATCCCTGGGCGCCGATCGGCATGGGCGAACAGATGCGCAGCCATGTGCAGGCCTGCGGGGCGGTGCATCTGCATCATCGTGTCTTCGACATTTTTCGCTATGCCCAGCGCAACGACCCCGCGCATACGCGGATGCTTGGCGAGCTCGAGATCGAGGAGTTGCCCGGCGGCATCCGCATCTTTCACATCAATGGCGACGAGGTCGATCGCGTCATCGCCGAGTTCGAGGCGCGCGGCGGGGTGTTCGCCGATGGCTACAACATCGTCGTGCCGGCCTGGGAGTTGCCAGCCTATCCCAAGGAATGGGCGCTGCATTTGCAGAAATTCGACGAGGTGTGGGCGCTGTCGCAGTTCATTGCCGACAGCCTGGCCACCGCGGGCGTCAGAGCGCCGCTGATTGGGCAGGCCGTGGAGTTCGAGGCGGGACCGATGCTGCCGCGGCGGCATTTCGGCATTCGCGAATCCGCCTTTGTGCTGCTGCACTTCTTCGATCTTTCCTCCTACGCGACGCGGAAGAATCCGCAGGCGGTGCTGGAGATGTTCGAACGCATCAGGGCCGAGGATCGGTTTCGCGATATCCAACTGGTGCTGAAGGTGAAGAACGGCGAGCGCGGCGCGGAGGATTGGGCCGAGGGGGTGGCGGACGATCCGCAGATCAAGGTGATCGCCACACCGCTGGACTCGCTCGGCGTGCGCAGCCTGGTGAATGCCTGCGACGTGTTCGTCTCGCTGCATCGCTCCGAAGGGTTCGGCCGCGGGCTCGGCGAGGCGATGTCGCTCGGGCGGCTGGCGCTGGGGACGGGATGGTCGGGGAACGTCGATTTCATGGCGGCCGAAAATTCGCTGCTGGTGCGCCATGAAATCATCAAGCTGCGGCGCGATGAATATCCGTTCTGGAAGAACCAGAGCTGGGCCGACGCCGATGTGGGACATGCCGTGGACCTGCTGCGGCCAGTGCTGGACGATCCCGCACGGGGACGGGCGATGGCGGAACGCGGGCGGGCGGACGTGCTGCGGACCCATGGCAATCGGGCGGTAGGGCTGCGGATCCTGAGACGGTTGCAGGAGATTGTGGCTGGGGGTCTCTGACGTTTCGCAAAGCGAAACGGCGAGGTGAGCGGCAGCGGTTCCACTTGGAACCGCGATAGCGCTGCGCTTGTTCACGATGGAAGAAGGGTCGCAGTGAGGTAGGGAGAAGGGTGGAGTGCTTCGCTTCGCTCGCAATTATGTTTCGTAAGCGTAACAATACGGGCAAGCCTGGGGTGTCCGAGGTTCACTCGGTTTTTCGTCGGGCGGCGATGCGGTCGGGCCAGATGGCCATGCCCCGGGGCTTGAGGCAGGACTTGAGGGCGCGCAGGAGGGCACGGCGGGACCGCGGGGGCCGGGGCAGGCGCTCCTTGCGCGGGCGCGGCGGGCGGACCCGCTTGGGGGTGTCGCGCTGGAGGGGCTTGGGGGGTGTGATGCCGAAGAGGCGGCAGAGGGGGCGGACGGTGCGGCCGAGGGATCGGATGGCCTCCGGAGGGAGCTCGGCGAGGAGGGATTGGGTTTCGGGTTTGGTGAGCAGGTGCTCGAACTGGCCGAAACTGCCGCGGATGAAGAAGCCGTAGCGCTGGCCGATCCAGCCTTTGGCC
>Ga0164296_1001109_pt1 | contig 29830 bp, 25 predicted proteins | sample GEODES057metaG_FD_113533 | JGI IMG/M metagenome (GOLD analysis project Ga0164296, IMG submission 113533) | Dystrophic lake water microbial communities from Trout Bog Lake, Wisconsin, USA - GEODES057 metaG | ecosystem: Environmental > Aquatic > Freshwater > Lake | place: USA: Trout Bog Lake...
AAACAGTCAAGGGGTCAGTCCCTTGCGAGATTGGCTCTTTACGCTCTTTGCACTTCTTGACTTGTGGATCGTGAGCGCCGTGTTCCTCATTCTCGCCGCAGAGTACAACGAACGGGCCAAATTGAGTTGGACTCGACGAGGGGAAATTCTTCTCTCGTATGCCGGATCACTTCTGGGTGCCGCTCCCTCCATGCTGACGATGCTGCTGTGTGTCATCGCTGGATGTTCAGGTCGAGTTGTTGATCTCGCCGGTGTGATTACGGGTGCGCTGGTCCTGATCGTCATTTTTGTGGCCGCCGCACTACGAGCTCAGTACAGCACTCGGGGTGTCATGACTGCTGCACTCGTTGGAGCTGTGCTGTGCTGCCTGATCCTCTTTGAGCGCATCGTTCTTCGCTAGAGGACCATTCCCGGCTCAGGCTGCAGCTCGTTAGGTGGAGCTCTCTAACCGAATGCGTTCACGTCATCGACGCTCTTCATGGCAGCAGCATGTTGCGCATCAGAGCGCAAGGGAATCTCTTCGAGGAACAACGTCAAGAGAAAAGCTGCAATCCCAAAGGGCACGCCAAGAAGGAAGACGCCGTCGAGCGCATGGCTGAACGCTTCGATATAGCTCGCATGAACTGCGGGAGGCAATTGTGACAACGCCGCAGGGCTCGAACTCATGGCATGAGTCGTCACCATCCGAAGTGCATCGCCGGAGAGGTAGTGCGGCAGCTCCGATCGAAGCTGACTGTTGAAGAAGGTTCCGAACAGAGCGACACCAAAGGCACCACCGATTGAGCGAAAGAAGGTGTAGGCAGACGTCGCCGTACCAAGCTGATCAAAGGGAACTGCATTTTGAATAGCAGCAAGGAGTACTTGCATCACCATGCCAATACCCGCACCAACGACAAGCATGTAGATCGAAGAAACGAACAGGGTGGTCGATGGCGTGAGCGTTGAGAGCAGGTAGAGGCCAGAGGTCATCACCAGAGTTCCCACGAGCGGAAAGATTTTGTAGCGGCCCCATCTCGAAACAAGGCGACCAGAAGGAATAAAGGTGGACAGCATTCCGAGCATCAGTGGGAGAAGCTGGAGACCCGAACTCGTGGGAGTGGCACCGTGCGCAACTTGGAGATAGAGCGGGATATAAATAATTGCGCCAAACATCACGAACCCCACCAGAAAACCAACGGTGGCGCCGACCGAGAAAATTCGATTTCGAAACAACGAGGGGGGCATCAAGGGTTCTGCAGCCCTGTGCTCGATGATCGCAAACGCTGCCACTAGAAGGATGGCGGCGAGCGCAAGCCCAAGAATGGTGCTTGAGCCCCAGGCGTAGGTCGTTCCGCCCCAGGTCGTCAGCAGAATGACACACGTCACTGCAACCCCAAGAGCGGTCGTGCCGGCATAGTCAATAGCGTGCTCGGTGCGTCGCCGCGGGATGTGCAGAACTGCGCCAATCACAAACACGGCGACGATTCCGATTGGAACGTTGATGTAGAACACCCAACGCCACGACAGATGTTGTGTGAAGAAGCCACCGAGCAGAGGTCCAGCCACGCTGGTCAGACCAAAGACCGCGCCGAAATAGCCCATGTATTTGCCACGATGTCGCGGCGGAACCACGTCGCCGACAATGGCTTGCGACCCCACCATCAAACCGCCGGCACCCACACCTTGGAGTGCTCGAAACGCGATGAGTTCATTCATGGACTGCGAGAGTCCAGCCAAAATCGATCCAACAATGAAAATGATGATCGACGCCTGATAGAGGCGCTTGCGACCATAGAGATCGCCGAGCTTTCCCCACAGTGGTGTCGAAATAGTCATGGTGAGCAAGTACGCCGTCACCACCCAGGAGAGATGGTTCAGTCCGTGGAGGTCACCTGCAATTGTCGGGAGCGCCGTCGCCACGATGGTCTGGTCGAGAGAGGCAAGCACCATGCCCAACATGAGAGCCAGAACAATGACGAGGATCTTGCGGTGTTGTGCTGAGGTGAGTTCGCCGTCTCCAAGATCAGGCGATACGTCGACATTCTTTTCAGTACTCATGGCGATTCTCTATCGGGGGGGTAGGGGGAAGGTCGCTCTTCCTTCGTCAAAATGACGGAAATGTGTTCGAGGGCAGAGCGCCCTTGCCCATCAGTCTAAAGGAAATAGTTCGAGTCTTGAACTTTAAATTGGGACCTTTGCCCCTAGAACAACCTCTCGAATTCAGGCATTTTGAATATCACATTCTCAAACAGCGAAGGGAAGATCATGGTTTTGCAAAAGAAAATCTGGGCAAATTCAGCAGACTCGCATTGGATCGAGCCAGAGGACCTGTGGCGAAGCAAGTTGCCTGCCGATCTAGCGGAGCGCACACCACGATCCGTGAAAGACCCCGATGGCGAATACGAAACTGTCTACGTTGACGGGCAAGAAATTCGGCGCAAGTTACCCAACCCCAAGCGCATGGAGTTCATGGAGGCGTCTGGTCGCCCGAAAGGACATGCTGACGTCGCCACCCGCTTGGCAGACAATGACGAAGAGGGAATCTGGGCAGAGTTGGTCTTCCCTTCCCTCGGAATGTGGAACGCAACCTTTCGCGACCCAGTTCTCCTTCGTGAGGCCATGCGAGTCTCAAACGACTTTGCCATGGAAGAAATTCAATCGAAGTCACCACGACTCCAGTGCACCGCTCAAGTTTCGCTGCTCAACGTCGATGACGGTATTGCAGAAATGCGACGCGCCGCAGAAATGGGATTCAAGGCAGTCTTTATGACCACCAAACCCCACCCGCAGCAAAAGGACTACAACCACAATGACGTGTGGGAGCCATTCTGGGCGGCAGCCGAAGAGCTGGGCCTCGTATTGGCCTTCCACATCGGCACCGATCCCTTCGACTTCAACGACACTGAGATCGGTATTCAATTCCGCGGTCCTGGTGGCGCCATTCTCAACTACACAGAAACCACCTATTCGGGTCAGCGCGTTGCTACCAAAATGGTTGCCTCCGGTGCACTCGACCGACACCCTGATCTCAAAATCCTGATCGCCGAGGGTGGCTCCTCTTGGGTGCCGTCGCTTGGTGACCGAATGAACGAGGCCTATCGCCAGCACGCCATGATGGTGCGACCCACACTGACCAAGACTCCTAAAGAACTCTTGTACAACCAGGTGTATACCTCCTTCCAGCACGACGAGACAGCCACTGGCACCATGATCCAGTTTGGCTACGACAAAATCTGCTGGGGCAGCGACTACCCACACTTGGAAGGTACCTACGGACATACGCAAAAGACGCTGCACGAGCTTTTGGATGATGTGCCAGAAAACGTCGCACGGCGTATCGCGGTCGATGCCTATCGCGAATTGTTTCCAGGCGTTCCCGCACCACCAGTGGAGTCCTAACCAACTTTCGACCCGCGAGGGGCGCTCCGGCTCCCTCCGCTCCTCGCGGGTCGTGCATCCCTCGAGAGAGATGATTCGCTCTCTACGCTCGCAGTCATGCGAATCGCGCCAAAATCCTGGGTCAATGAGACGTGGATTTGCTCGATTCGGGGCCACGTTGCCCCTGCTGCAGAGGTACAGCACCTCCAAGAAGGAGATCAAGACCTCGGTCTGGATCTCTCCAAAGTTGAACGTTTGGCTCGCTGCCTTCGATGCGGACTCTGGGTCCCCGTTTCACTGCCTCGAAGTTCCAACGCGCCACTCACGCTCCCACCGCGATCTGAGCTTCCTCACCCTCGAACCGGAAAGGCTCTCGAAGATGCAATCTTTCTTCGCTTGATCGCATGTGAGCGAGGACTCCACGCAGTGGCGTTTACCGTGCTCGCCCTTGCGCTCGCTTTTCTTCGCTCCCGACTCGATCTTGTCCATCGCTGGGCACAGTCCTTGATCGGCCAGCTCACCGGCTCAGGTCACCCGATCTTGAGCAGTTGGTTACTCAAACTCAATCACTTAAACAGTGCTGAACTCACCGCACTCTTTGTCCTTGCCGTTGCCTATGCCGTCGTTGAGGGTATTGAGGCCGTGGGACTGTGGAAGGAGCGGCGCTGGGCTGAGTATCTCACCGTCATCGCTACGACAGGTTTCTTGCCGCTCGAGATCCACGAAATTGCACTCAAGGTCACGTTTTTACGCTGCAGTGCGCTTGTCATCAATCTGGCGATCGTGGTCTATCTCATTTGGAACAAGCATCTGTTCGGTCTGCGCTCTTCACGATCTGCTCCACTTCAGAACGCACAGACGTCATGAGACGCGACAAGGGCGCCGGCCAACCTGACCGGCGCCCTTGTCGTCTCAAAAAACCGAACTAGTTGTTCTGGTTGTTCTCGCCACAGTTCGTGTTGGCTGGCTTCGCTGGCCACACGCAGACATTGATGTAGACGTTTGAACCACTTGAGCCCGCTTCAACAGCGGCGTAACTTCCCGACTTAGTTCCGGTCAGACCGCCGCCGCCATACTGACCAGCGCCACCAGAACCACTTGACGTGACGGTGTAGTGCAGGTTCTGTGTCATTTCCATCTGACACGTCGTCAAGACACCTTGGTAGTTGCTCCCAGTTGTGGTGTAGTCAGTCTCCGTGCCCGAGGAAGAAAGTGACTTGGTGCCCGTCTTGGTCGCGTTCAGGTTCGTTGCTGGGCAGTAGGGCTCAAGATTCGTCGTTGACATGGGAGCAGCCGACGTCGTTGTACCGCCTCCGCCGCCGCCAGACATTGTGGTTGGCGACGAACTTGAGGAACTCGAGCATGAGGCCAGGAGGAGTGCGGCAGTTGCCAATGATGCGGCAGTTACCGCAGTTCGCTTCAGTGCAGACATGGTCATTGTCCCCTTCTCGGCCACCGTAAGTGACCGTGGTACTCGCCATGGGGAGTCCATGGCGAAATTGAACTCATTGTGACCCTAGATGCTTTCAAGATCAAATGAAAGGTTTTTCTCTACACTTGGAAATGAATTCTCCGGAAAGGCGCCACCATGACTACTGATCCCTTGTTTGACTTCACCGACAAGGTGGTCCTCGTGACTGGCGGCTCTCGAGGATTGGGCTACCAAATGGTCAGGGCCTTCGCCGAGCGTGGCGCCAATGTCATCATTGCCAGCCGCAAGATCGAAAACTGCGAAGCCGTCGCGGATGAGGTCCGTGCGCTCGGTCGACGCGCGCTTGCCGTCCAAGTCCATGCGGCGAAGTGGGACTCCCTCGATGCACTGATTGAAACCTCCTATCGTGAATTTGGTCGCATCGACATCCTGATTAACAATGCAGGGATGAGCCCTCGAGTCGCTAGCGACGAGGTCACTGAAGCGCTGTTTGATTCAGTCGTCGGCCTGAACTTCAAAGGGCCATTTCGGCTCGCCAGCCAAGTTGCGAAGCGAATGGTTGAAGGAGCAGGTGGCTGCATCATCAATGTGTCGTCCTCAGGTGCCCTCATGCCCCTCGCTGCAGTTGTGCCCTATGGCTCCTCCAAAGCTGCGCTGAACGCAATGACTCGATCCTTCGCTGCCGAGTACGGACCAAAGGTGCGCGTCAATACGTTGTCCGCTGGTCCTTTTCTCACCGACATCGCAGACGCGTGGACCGAGGAACAACGCGCCACCCAAAACAATGCACTCGGACGCAATGGCAACCCTGAAGAAATTGTGACTGCCGCACTCTTTCTGGCCAGTGCCGCCTCGAGTTACACCACGGGTGCCACCGTGCGCGTTGATGGGGGCCTCGACATCGGCCAATAACGTCGCCGCTACTCGGCGCCTGTCTTAGGGGCAACCGAGATCTTCAAAGACCGCGCAGGCCCGACAGAGAGAGGCGATCCCGCCCGGTACCTCGTAACGAGTGGCGAAGGGAGCATCGCAACTTTGGCAGACAGGTTGCTCGCTCTCCTGTTGAGACTCGTCTTTCTTCTCGCCACTCATGGCCTGATCGTATCGAGTCCGAGTGCAAAAGACGTTCGCGTGGCGAGTCCGTGGTTAGTAACCGATACCGCCTTCGAAGGGGAAACCAAGATCTGGGGCAGTCAACACTGCGGCAAAGGGAAGCCCTTCGCTGGCAGCGAGATCAGCAACGGTGCCCCCTCTATCAACGAGAGCAGTGAGCAAAATGACCTCTGCGCCAAATTCCTGTACGGCATGTGCCGCTTCAAGCAGCGAGGTTCCCCGAGTCACCGTGTCTTCAGTAATGACAACTTTGTCACCTGGCTCAAGAGCTCCTGCGATGCGTCCACCAGCGCCGTGATCTTTGACTTCCTTGCGCACTGAGAATGCCTTCAAAGCTCGGCCTTCGCTTGCCGCAACCCCGGCGGTCACAAAGGCCACTGGATCCGCTCCCATGGTGAGTCCACCTATGGCCGTGGCTTCCGGCGGCGTGAGTTCGAGAAGCGCGTGAGCCACGAGCAGCATCGCTTCAGGGCGGCACACAGTTTGCTTTGAATCAATGAACCAACTTGAGCGCTTGCCTGACTTCAGAACAAAGTCACCCGTCTTGACAGAGTGCGCCAACAGATGAGCCTTGAGCGCTTCGCGCGTTGCATCCATCGTCATTGCAACACCACTTTCTTCTCACCAGATTCGATTCGACCAACACGTGCTGCGGTAAGACCAGAACTCGTCAGCGACGCCAAGACGGCGTCACTCCCCTCGTCAGCAACGATCAGGATCATTCCCACACCCAAATTAAAGACGCGGTCCATTTCGTCGGACGCCACGTTGCCAAGGCGTTGAATCTCTTGAAAAATCCGAGGAACCTCGAGTTCAGAGCGATCGACCACTGCTCGCACACCCTCGGGCAACGCACGAATCAAGTTGCCAGGAATGCCACCGCCAGTGATGTGCGCGGCGGCATGGAGCGCGCCAGGTGCGGCGGCCATGGCATCAAGGACATGGGCTGCATAAATCACCGAGGGACGGAGGAGTTCGTCAGCCACGCTGAACTCGGCCCCCTCCCACGCTGGATCGCTGAGTTGTAAACCGGCTCGCTCTAAGAGCACATGCCGAGCAAGGGTGTAGCCGTTCGACCGCAGTCCAGGTGAAGCCAACCCGATCAGGACATCACCTGCGCCCACACGATCGGGACCGAGTTCTTCTCCTCGTTCAACGACGCCAACAGCAAATCCCGCAAGATCGAGGTCACTTGTGCCCATGACGCCGCCATGCTCTGCCGTTTCACCACCAAGCAGAGCACAACGACTTTGTCGACACCCTTCAGCGATACCACCAACGACTTCTGCAATCCGATCTGGGTCGACAGCACCGACTGCCACATAATCGAGCATGAAGAGCGGCTCTGCGCCCACACAAATCAGATCGTCGACGCACATTGCAACAAGATCGATACCCACACTGTCGTAGCGCTCGGCAAGACGGGCGACTTCTAATTTTGTGCCGACGCCATCAGTTGCAGCCACGAGCACAGGTGCGCGATAGCGGGTCGTGTCAAGTGCGAAGAGTCCGCCGAAGCCTCCGATCCCGCCAAGAACTCCGGGCCGCATGGTGGCGGCCACGACGTCCTTAATGCGTTCTACTGCTTCGTCCCCGGCGGCAATGTCGACGCCCGCGTCCTTGTACGTCGCACCTTGTTCTTCACTCATGTGTTCGTCAAACTCCAGGTTGGCTGGTGGCCAGATCGCGTTCTATGGCTTCGGCTCGAGCGCGTCCACGCTCCGTACTAATTGAGACGGGTGTCGGATACTGACCCGACAGGCACGCATCGCAGAAACCCCCATCAGAGCCAATGGCTGCGACGAGATTTGGAAGCGAAATGTACGCCAAACTGTCGCAGCCGAGGTACTGGGTGATTTCCTCGACACTGTGATTGGCAGCTAACAACTCTGCTTGCGTCGGCGTATCAATGCCATAGAAACAGGGCCACTTAAATGGCGGTGACGAGATCCGGAGATGGACTTCCATTGCACCCGCTTCACGAAGCATCTTGACGAGGGCTCTCGTCGTTGTTCCTCGGACAATTGAGTCATCAACGACGACCAGCCGCTTGCCTTTGATGTTTTCTTTGAGCGGATTCAGTTTGCGACGCACGCTCTTTTCTCGTGCTTGCTGATCTGGAGAAATAAAGGTGCGGCCGATGTAGCGGTTCTTGATGAGGCCTTGTCCCATGGGGATGCCCGACGCAAAGGCGAATCCTTCGGCAGCTGGAACTCCTGAGTCCGGAACGCCCATGACCATGTCAGCTTCGACCGGAGCTTGGTCTGCGAGCAATTCACCCATACGTCGTCGCGTGCCATGCACTTCTCTGCCGTAGAGGCGAGAGTCGGGCCGAGCAAAGTACACAAACTCAAAGATGCACAAGTGAGCTGACGCTTCTCCACTCGGCACGTACCGTTCAGAAATCAGTCCCTCGGGTCCGATTCGAACGAGTTCTCCGGGCTCAATTTCGCGCACAAACTCTGCACCAATAATGTCGAAGGCCGGCGATTCCGATGCGAGAACGTATCCTGACGGAGCTTCCTCGCTCCCGAAACGACCAAGGCAGAGGGGACGGAAGCCGTGGGGATCCCGCACGCCATATATGTGCTCTCCGTCGAGAATGGTGAGGCTGAACGCGCCTTGGACAAGGGGAAGCGTTTCATGCAACGCCTCTTTAAGCGTGCCACCTTTCGTCAGTTGTGCATCGTGGGCATGAGCGATGAGTTCGGCGAGGACGTCTGAGTCGGTCAGGCCCATGCCAGGCAGCGCGCCAATTCGCTCTTCGAGTTCCTCGGTGTTCGTGAGATTCCCATTGTGTGCAAGTGCGAAACCACTCGATCCCACAGTACGAAAGACAGGTTGTGCACTTCGCCAGTCTCCCGATCCCGCTGTTGAATAGCGCGTGTGACCAATGGCGAGGTTGCCCTTGAGTGTTTGCAGAATGCGATCGTCAAAGACGGAAGCGACCAGACCATTGTCCTTGACCACCGTTATTTGATCGCCTTCAGCGACAGCCATTCCTGCTGATTCTTGGCCTCGGTGTTGCAGTGCAAAAATCCCATCGAAGGTCAGATGCGCAACGTCCATACCTGGTGCCCAAATGCCGAAGACGCCGCACGCTTCTTTCATCGCGAAAGACACCTCTCCTGAGGAAAGGCCCCCCGAGTTGGGTTCAGATGGAGAGAGATTCCGCCAGTCATCTCCCCTACAGAATCGCACACCGGGAAGGGTGTCGCATCCGCCCGGTACCGTGGGTGTCTGTGATCGATCTTCATATGCACTCCACCGTCTCAGATGGCACCGATTCCCCGGCGGCTCTCGCCGAGCGTGTCATCAAGGCTGGCCTCTCGGCGGCTGCGCTCACTGACCATGATTCCATCGCTGGCCTTGAGGAGTACTCCAGCCTATTGGAGTCTGCTGGCGTTGAAGCGGTGCCCGGTTGCGAGATCTCTTGCCTTCAAGACAACGGTGAGAAAAGCGCCCATCTGCTCTGTTATTTCATTGGTGCTGGACCATCTCCTCTCCATGAGACACTCGAGCAACTCCAAGGTGACCGGGCGACTCGTAACCTCCGCCTCATTGAGAAGCTTGCGGAGGTCGGCTACCCCGTGAGTGTGGCCGATGTTGAAGCGCTTGCCCACAAGCCACTGCTTGATGCCGGTCGACCTCACTTCGCCGAGGCCGTCCTCGCGGCCTATCCTTCCGACTTCAAAACGATGAACGAAGTCTTCAGTCGCTTGCTCGGCGAAAGTGGCTCGGCATATGTGCCGAAAGCTCGGGTCACCATCAGTGAGGCCACAGCGCTCGCCACTGCTTCGGGAGCCGTCACAGTTCTTGCACACCCGCTCTTAAGCTTTGCCCCCTGGGTGGAGGGCAGTCCTCAGCCTCTCGAAGCCCAGCGTGCACTCCTTAACGCTGCCTTTGCGACAGCAGCTGCGGCGGGCGTCGCCGGCGCAGAGGCCTACTACCCCCGGCACACTCCCGAAGAAACTGCGCTCCTTCTTGAACTCTGCGAGCAGCACGGCTTGGTGGCAACTGGTGGTTCGGACTACCACGGTTCAAAAAAGCCAGATCTCGACGTTGGTGTCGGCCTCAAGTCCTCAAAGGGAACATCCTCACAACTCAGAGTCCCTGACAGTGCCCTCATCGAGCTCAAAGCTCGGCGCCCCTAGCGGGTTCTGCTCGCCCGGCTCAATCGGCAGCGTGTAACGCGTCAAGAAGTGCGCCCTCTTGACGACGAGTCAGGACTTCAACTTCGACGTCACAGAGCGATTCAAGGACAAGCGAACTACCCCCAACGGTTCCGAGCACTTCGGCTGGCACGCCAGCTTGTGCGGCCGCTTCGAGGATGAGATGTGGTTGTGTGCTCGTCACGAGGAAACGACCAGGTCGTTCACAGAATGCTTCCGCCACGCCGCTCAAACCTTCGATGATTGCGCCAACTCCACCCGCAACTGCCATCTCCGCTGCGGCCACTGCGAGGCCACCTGAACCCACGTCGTGCAGTGCTCCTACGAGACCATCTCGACCAGCAGCATGTGTGGCAACCAGGTCAGCGACGAGATCACAACTCGCTCGATGCGCCACCAAATCGATTTCGAAGAGCTCACCATCGCGGTTCCCCAGCACGTCCACAGCCAGGCGACTGCCAGCCAGGCCGAAAGGATGTGTACCGGGCCCTGATCGAGCACCAAGGAGCAGTACCGTTTCGCCGGCCTGCCACGCCAGAGACGGAGGAGGACTCACCAATTCGTCAAGCAGGCCCAACGTGCCAATAACGGGTGTGGGGTCAATGTCAGTCCCACCAGATTCGTTATAGAGCGAGACGTTGCCGCCGATAACAGGAAGGTCAAGGGCTCGACACGCCTCTCCCATGCCGTCGATCGATTGCGACAGTTGCCACATCACTTCTGGATGCTCTGGATTCCCAAAATTCAGACAATTGACGACGGCCACCGCTTTTGCGCCCGTCGTCGCAACATTGGCCATGCCTTCGGCAACGGTGGCAGCGGTACCCGCCGCAGGATCGAGTGAGCACCAGCGAGGGTTCGAATCAGTCGACAGTGCCATTCCCTTGTTCGAGACAGGAAGACCCGGTCCTGCCAGACGAAGAAGAGCGGCATCGCCACCTGGGCCAATGACCGTGTTCAAAAAGAGTTGATGGTCATATTGGGAATAGACAAATGCGGGGTCAAGCAAAAGGCTCAGAATCGCTTCGGCGACATCAATTCCTTCGGCCTGCGCGGTCGGATCGTTTGCTGCGCGCTCGGCACGGTTCTTCGGCTCTGCGAGTGGCCGTTCATAGAGCGGGGCATCATCAGCGAGGGATGCTGCGGGGACAGAGGCGAGAATCTCGCCGTCGAATCCATCGCGAACGCGCAGGACGCCAATGGCCTCACCGTGCTCATCAAGGTCAGGCTCGGTGACGCGGCCCACCACTGCGCAGCGAACTTCCCAACGCCGACAAAGCTCTTCAACGAGTGGCAGGGCCTGCGGCGTCACAATCGCAAGCATCCGTTCCTGCGATTCCGAGATCATGACTTCCCAGGGCTCCATGCCTGGCTCGCGTCGAGGTACGGCAGTGATGTCCACGTCCATACCCACTCGCCCACGAGCGGCAGTTTCCGACGTGGCACACACCAGTCCACCGCCGCCGAGATCTTGAATGCCGACAACCAACTTTTCGTCCAACAACGAAAGACACGCCTCAATGAGGCGCTTTTCTTCGTAAGGGTCACCGACCTGTGTGGCGGGTCGCTTCGAGTCATCAAGACTTGCTGCGCCATCCTCGGCTTCAAAGCCGGCAGAGGCGAGCACCGAGACGCCACCAATGCCGTCGCGGCCAGTAGCGGAACCCAGCAAAACAGCAAGGTTGCCCGTTCCTGACGCTTGGCCAAGCACAAGGCGGTCCACCGGGAGGGCACCAACGCACAGCACATTGACCAATGGATTGGTTTGATAGCAGCGATCGAAGGTCAACTCGCCACCGACGGTGGGTACACCAACGGAATTGCCGTAGTTGGAGATTCCGCCGACAACACCTTCAACGAGCCATCGCTGCCGAGGGCTGTCAGGCACACCAAAAAACAGCGGGTCCATCACCGCTAACGGGCGAGCACCCATTGTGAAGATGTCGCGCAGAATGCCGCCCACGCCAGTGGCCGCACCTTGATGTGGCTCGATAGCCGAAGGGTGATTGTGGCTTTCGATGCGAATGGCGACAGCGATGCCATCCCCAGCGTCAACGACACCCGCGTTTTCTCCAGGACCTACCAGGACCGTTGGCCCTTCGGTAGGGAGGCGCTTGAGGTGAATACGAGATGATTTATACGAGCAGTGTTCCGACCACATGACGCTGTAGAGCGCGGTCTCAAGTGCATTGGGCTCACGGCCGAGGACCGTTGTGATCTCCGCGTATTCCCCATCAGTCAGGCCGAGCGCCTGGTGGAGTGGCTGGTCAGAAGCAGAGGAGATCGCCATCTCTCCAAAGGTAGTGCGCCACGCTACGACTCGAAACCTTCTGAAATTCTCCGATCTCGGAGTCGTTCACGGGGTGTGCGCCCTGCCTCGTTTTCGATCGACGGTGCAAACGGGATTGCGGCGCTCAAGAAATTAAATGAAATTCAAAAGCTCTTTGAATAAATTTCAGTAAATCTTGTGCATTTTGCCCGACTAATTGTGCAGGGGTATCAGAACAGAAAAGCCGTATGTAGCAGGGTGAAATGAGCCTTTATGTAGTGAAATACATGAAATCACTGCATGGGTGAGTCTGATTTTTATTAAAAAGCCTGCAGTTTGAGTCGCGCAAAAGACTTATAAAGTAGAGACCTATTCGACTCTCTGTGTCGACATTTTCGAGGAGTAGTACATGTGCGCAGCCACTAAAACCAACATGACCAAAGAACACAAAGACGCACTCGCGCAGGGGCGACGAGAAGGTGCAGCGGTTCGGAAGTATCTCGAGGCAATCGCTGCAAGCAAGGGAAAGCGGGGCAGAAAGCGAACTCCTGCCTCCGTCGAGCGTCGCATTGCAGCAATCTCTGCAGAACTCGAACAGAGCAATGCCCTTGATGCCCTGCTCCTTCGTCAAGAACGCAAAGATCTCGAGATTGAGCTCAAGCGACTGCAATCCAACCTCGACCTAAAGAAACTTGAAAAGGATTTCATTGGGGCTGCCAAGGCCTACGGCGAACGCAAGGGAATCGACTACTCAACGTGGCGCGAGGCCGGCGTTGCTCCTGCCGTTTTGGCAAAAACAGGAATTAAGCGCACTCGTCGCAATTAACAGAGCGGAGTTCGCTGCCTCTAGCCGACTGATGCGGCAGCAAGGAGCGAACTGAGCAGGACCAACCCGTCAGCTGATCCGAGTAGTTCGGAGCTCGCCCGCTCAGGATGTGGCATGAGTCCCACGACGTTGCCTGCTTCATTTGAGATTCCAGCAATGTCGTCAAGAGAGCCGTTCGGATTCTCGACATAGCGAACAACGACGCGATCTTGGTCTCGCAACTCCCGAAGCGTTTCAATGGAACACGTATAGCTTCCTGAAAAGTGATTGATCGGGATGTTCAGATGTTGGCCACGTGTGGCGTTTCTCGTTATGACCGAGCGGGTTGAGACAACTTCCAATGTTGCTGGCTTGCACAAAAAGGTCAGGCCTCGGTTCTTCTGCAAAGCGCCGGGAAGAAGATTGGCCTCGCACAAGACCTGAAAGCCATTGCAAATCCCAACAACGGGACCTCCCTCGGCAGCAAACCGAGACACGGCATCCATGATGGGAGAGAAGCGAGCCAGAGCACCGGGACGCAAATAGTCCCCATGGGCAAAGCCGCCAGGAAGAATGATTGCGTCAAGACCGGAAAGTGATGTTTCGGAGTGAAAGACAAGCCGTGCCTGTGCCCCAAGGGTCTCCATTGCCTGAACTGCGTCATATTCGCAATTCGTTCCTGGAAAGACAACGACGCCGACAGTTGTGGCCATTAGAGCGGAGTGACCTCGATGATGGATTCTTCAATGACGGGATTGGCGAGCAGGCGATCAGCTAAGGCGGCGGCGTGAGACCGGGCTGCTTCAAGGTCAGAAGCGTCGAGTTCCACGTTGAAACAGCGACCAGTTTTGACAGATGCAATGCCGTCAAAACCAAGCGCTGGCAGCGCCCGCTCAATGGTGGCGCCCTCAGGATCAGCGATCCCTGGACGAAGTCGAACCTCTACACGCGCGTTGTACCTCACGATGAGCGACCGTACCACTCCGCCAAGGACTTCGATGTCACTCGCTCATAGGCATCCCGATACCGCTTCGCGGTGATCTCAACAACTTCTTCAGGAACTCGAGGTGGAGGAGGCGTGCGGTCCCATGCTTGCGCGGCGAGCCAATCGCGAAATGGCTGCTTGTCGAATGCGGGTGGCGTTTCACCAAGGACGACGGCATCACGTGGCCACAGTCGAGATGAGTCTGGCGTCACCACTTCATCGCACAACACCAGTTGGCCATCGACAATACCGAGCTCAAATTTCGTATCAGCGAGAATGAAGCCGGCCTCATCACAACGCGCCGCTGCCGCACGAAACAAGCCAAGGCACATGTCCATGGCCTCCGAAAGACGAGCATGTCCCACGATTTTTTCTGCTTCGGCGATGGAGATGTTGAGGTCATGACCCTCTTCGGCCTTCGTGGATGGAGTGAACATCGGCTCCGGGAGCGCTTCTGCAAGCCGCAAACCTTTCGGGGCAGCCATGTGGTGAATGGTTCCTTGTTCGCGATACTCCTCCCACGCCTGTCCAGCGAGGCGGCCGCGCACGATGCATTCAAGATTCAGCATTTCCGCAGTTCGCACCAACATGGTCCGACCATGGTGCTCACTGAGCTCAAGAAATCCAGGCACAACCTCGTCAATCACCGCTGGGTCACAACTGACCAGGCTTTGAGGTGCGATGCCGCCAAGTTCTGTATTCCAAAATGCCGTCATGGCCGTCAGGACACGACCCTTATCCGGGATCGGTTCGTTCATCACCACATCAAACGCGCTGATTCGATCAGAAGCGACCATCAGCAGGTGACTCCCATCAACATCGAAGAGCTCTCGAACCTTTCCTGTTCGCAAGGGACGGAGGCCCAAATCCGTGAGGTCACTCATGGCGTCCTCCTCAGTTGCCGATTCCATCAAGTGCTTCGAGATACCGATTGCGATGTGCCAGCATGCGATCAAGATCAAAGGCACGATCAAGCTCTTCGCTCGACAGTGTTACCTCTTCGTCCGCTTCAACAATTTCGCGAAATGGCGACTGGGTTTCAACTGCTTGACGGGCTGCTCGCTGCACAATCCGGTAGGCATCGTCACGAACCATGCCGTGATCAATCAGCGTCAGCAGAACTGATTGGCTATAGACCAAGCCGAGACTTCCTTCGTTGAGGTTCCGGAGGGCTCGAGTCTCATTGATGACCAAGCCATCGACCAACTCAGTTGCTTTGCGCAACATGTAAAGGGTGAGCATCGCGGCATCAGGGAGGATGACTCGCTCGACTGACGAGTGTGAGATGTCTCGTTCATGCCACAGCGCAACGTCTTCGAGGCCTGCACTCAAATAGCCACGCAGCACTCGAGCGAGTCCACACAAACGCTCGGAAAGGACAGGGTTGCGCTTGTGGGGCATGGCCGAGGAGCCCTTTTGTCCTGGTCGGAATGCCTCCTCAGCTTCGCCCACTTCCGAGCGAGCCATGTGACGCACTTCGGTAGCGAGATGTTCCATCGTGGCCCCTGTCGCTGCACAGGCCCAGAGAAGTTCGGCGTGACGATCGCGAGCAATCACTTGGGTCGCTGGCACGGGCTTCAAGCCCAAGGCATGGCAAACAAAGTCCTCTACCTCTGGGTCGATGTTCGAATAGGTGCCAACCGCGCCCGACAATTTTCCGACGGCCACTGCCTCCCGCGCACGCTCGAGACGAACACGGTCTCGTTCGGCAGCAAGTGCAAACAAGGCGAACTTCGCCCCGAAGGTCGTCGGTTCGGCGTGCATCCCGTGGGTCCGGCCGACAACAGGAACGTCGATCGTCTCATTGGCTCGGCGGGTCAGTGCCGCCACAAACTGCGCCGATGCCTCGAGAAGGAGGTCTGCGGCCTTGGTGAGCTGCCAGCACAATGCGGTGTCGACCACGTCAGACGAGGTCAATCCGTAGTGGATCCATGCTCCTTCGGGAGCACCAATGGCCTCTTGGACGATGTCGACAAATGCTGCCGTGTCATGGTTTGTGATGAGTTCTCGCTCATCAACTTTTTGTACGAATGCCGCATCAATCACGGGCTTGCGAGCACGACACGCTGCGGCATCTTCTGCGGGTATGACACCCAAAGTGGCAAGGGATTCTGCGGCGAGCAGCTCAACTTCAAGCATCGCTCCAAAGCGCGCTTGATCGTCAAATAAGGCTGCCATATCTTTTGGCGCGTAGCGATTAATCACTCTGACTCCTCCGTGATGTGAACGTTTCCATGGCCAGCGCCGCGACCACACTCACGATGCCGCCCAGTGATCATGCGTCGGGAACAGTCACGAACTGTTCTCGACCGGGGCCAACGCCGACCGTGCGGATGGGCACGCCTATTTGTTGAGACAAGAAGGCGATGTAGTCCTTCGCGTTGTCTGGCAATTGGTCATAGGACGTGAACGCCGTGAGATCTTGCTTCCATCCGGGGAGCTCTTCATAGATGGGCGTCACCCGGTGCAAGACCGACTGGTGATAGGGCGGGTGGTCGTAGCGCGTTCCATCTGCTTCATAGCCAACGCACACCTGAATCGACTCCAAGGTATCGAGGACGTCGAGCTTGGTAAGTGCAATTTCAGTCAGGGAATTCAAGCGAACTGCCTGGCGTGCCATCACTGCATCAAACCAGCCACAGCGCCGCATGCGTCCAGTGTTCGTTCCAAATTCATGTCCTCGATCAACGAGCATCATGCCTGTCTCGTCAAACAACTCCGTTGGAAAAGGACCTGCCCCAACTCGGGTGACGTATGCCTTTGCAATACCCACAATTGAGGTGATGTCTCGGGGGCCCAAGCCCGCTCCCACGCAAGCGCCACCAGCAACGGGGTTCGATGACGTCACAAAGGGATAGGTTCCGTGGTCAAGATCCAAGAAGGTCGCCTGTGCACCTTCGAGCAGGATGTTCTTACCCTCGTCGAGCGCGTCGTGAAGGTAGCCAACCGTGTCGGTGATCATGGGGGCAATCCGTGGGGCCAAGGTGCCGATATAGAACTCGGTGATTTCGTTGGCGTTGAAAGGCAGCCGGTTGTACACCTTGGCCAAGAGGGAATTCTTTTCACGCAAGACGAGATCAAGTTTTTGGCGGAAAATCTTTTCGTCCAAGAGGTCCTGAACTCGCAAGCCCACTCTCGTTGCCTTATCGGCGTATGTCGGGCCAATACCTCTCTTCGTAGTGCCGAGTGCAGATTTTCCAAGGTAACGCTCCGTTACCCGGTCGATTTCAACGTGGTAGGGCATGATCAGGTGCGCATTGCCTGACACCAGAAGGCGAGAAGTGTCCACTCCCTTTGCTTCGAGAGCATCAACCTCGTTAAGGAGCACCGACGGATCGACGACGACCCCGTTGCCAATGACCGGTGTCACGCTTGGGTACAAAATGCCCGACGGAATGAGCTGGAGTGCAAAGGCTTCACCGTCGACCACGATGCGGTGTCCAGCATTATGGCCCCCTTGGTAGCGCACCACCAGGTCCATCTTTGAGGCCAGGAGGTCGGTCAACTTACCCTTGCCCTCGTCACCCCACTGAGTTCCCACGACCACTGTTGCCGGCACGGCGAAATCTCCTTGAGGGCTTGGCTAAGAAAGTCCCATCCTACCGCCTCTGACACAAGGGCCCTTAGAGGAATGCCGAAGCCGCAGAAACGGGAGAGCGCTCCTACTCGGCGTCATCTCGCTCGGCACTGAACCACCGAGCGAGTTGCGCAAAACCTTCGTCTACCCCAACAGCAGGCACCCATTGGAGTGCATCCTGTGTGGCTCGTTGATCGAACCAGTGGGATACCGAGAGTTGACGTGCAGCAAAGTAGGTCAGGGGAGGCTCGTCGCCAGGCCACCATCTCCCGACGGCTCGACCAAGAACACCCACTACCGGAGAAGGGAGTGAACGGAGTGTGGTGTGGACCTGAGCTGCGTCCAAAATTCCTTCCACCAGCTCCGCTAATGGTCGCGGGTCATTTCCTGTGACCACCCACGGCGTCCCCCAGGCGTGCGGCGAGTCCGCAGTGCGATCAAGCCCAGCGACGATTGCTGAAGCTGCATCTGCAACAAAGGTGGTATCTAAAAGCGCCCGGCCCCTATCTGGAAGGACGAGGCGCCCTTGTCGGGCACGTTGCACAATCCGTCCCACGAGTTGGGTGTCGCCTGGACCCCATACCAAATGCGGCCTCAAGATGACAGTTGGCACGTCGAGATGCTCACGTACCAAATTCTCCGCAATCGCTTTTGATCTCGCGTAGGCATCTCTGCCGTTATAGGAAGGAGCTCGCGCCGACTCCCCTATTGCAGCCACGTTTTCAAACGCTACCGATGGTGTCGAGATGTGCACGAGTCGACCACACGATTGCGCAGCGGCGAGAACGTGGGCAGTCCCTCTGACGTTGACCTCATAGGCATCCCTCCAGAGCGGTCGAGGGGCGACAAGTGCTGCAAGATGCACAATGGCGTCGTGACCCTTCGCCGCGGCGAGGACCGCATCGGCGTCTCGAATGTCGCCGAGGACGTCGACGCATCCGGTGTCGCTTGGTCGTCTTTGGAAACAGGTGACCTCATCGCCACGACTCGCTAGCTGACGTGACACGGCGCCACCAAGCAAACTGCTCGCCCCCGTCACAAGGACCCGCATGGATCACCGTCCTGCCAAAAATGCGGTGACGCTTCTTGCGAGAGCTTGTCGATCAATTTTGGATTCGTGGCGATGATCAGTCGGCAATTTTCCTTCTAAAACGGCGGCGACGGGCAGTTCAAGATGCGCTCGAGCCTGCGTCCGAAGGTCAAGGGGAGCAAGACGCAACGCTCCTTCATCGGCAAGGACGAGCGCGACGACCTGTGCACCTTTTGGGCCAACGCCCACTGCAGCAACGTCACGACCTATGGAAGCGGCAACGACCTCTTCAATGGCAACACTGGCGCGAGGACCTTGGGCAGTAGAGATCACATGAACGGTACGACCCAAAATGAAGAGTTCTCCATCCTCCAAATAGCCCACATCTCCGGTGCGGTGAAAGCGCTGCGTGCCCACGTAGACATTGGCATGGAGGTCGACGTCAGCCGCTTCTTCATACCCATCAAAGAGCCAAGGCGCCGAGACCAGAATTTCACCCCACTCAGCAGCAGCGACAAACTCTTGACCCTGGGCCTCAAGTGATCCAATTCGTACCTCACAGCCGGGCAGTGGCGATCCCACGCCAAGTCCACCATGGAGTCCCTTCCGGTTCCTTCGACGCCCGTCAGTAACCGGCAAACATTCCGTCATTCCATAAGGAGTTCGAACATCGCCCTCGGTGATGCGTGCCATGTCATGCAACACCGAATCCGAAACCGGTGCGCCGGCCAACATGACGAGAGGAATAGCGAGCGTTCGTCCCTTTGCGGTTGCGTTCACCTTTTTGGCCGATGCTGGTGAGAGCCATGCGGTTGAGACTGGCGTCTGACCAAGCGCTGCGGCCAAGGTGTCGAAATCAAGCGTTGAGGGCTTCTCGAGATCAAAGGCCGGTCGTACACAGGCCATCTCGAGGAGAGGTGAGAGCAACATAAAGGCCGCAAATGAGGTGGTGAAGCTGTCACCCGGAGCAAGATCGAACATTGGGGCAGTCACCGCACGCTGTGCAGCGAGTTGGCCGTGGGTGTAGCGCACTGCTTTCGCAGGACCAGTCGCGCCAGAAGTGTGGACGATTGCGGCAACGTCATCAGCGGCGAGTGTCACATCTCCTCCACTGACGTCGTCGCCACCGTGAGCCAGATTGAGGACACCTGGGAATGAGCCAAACATGGCAGCGCGCGCTCCTGGAGCGAAGCGCAAACTCCGAGCAGCCATCAGAGTTGCACGCGTTCCAATCACGTAGCGAGGTGCGGCGGCTCGAACAAGATCTCGCAAGTGCCCAAGTCCCGCTGAGGCATCTGCGACAACGGGGACCCCACCACAGCGCCACACGGCACACGCAGCTACCAACAACTCAGGACTTGGAGGAATCAGAAGTGAGACACGGTCCCCTTTTGCCAATCCATCAGATCGCAAGGCGGACGCGGCAAGCGCTGAGCGATGCGCGAGTTCCGACCATCGCAAGGTGCCGTCTGGGCCGCTATAGACCGTAGAAGTATCGGCCGTGCGTTCGCGCACTCCTGTGAGAACAGACCGCACTGGGCCACCGCTTCCCTTGGGAAGATCCGGTGGAGCACTCCCCAACCAGTCTCGAATGACTGCTCCCGACGCTTCGTCAAGCAGCACTAAGTGGCCCGACTGAGAGAAACGTTGCACCTGAGCGTGAGGCGCTCGCTGGCGAAGGTCTCGCAGGAAGCGGTCATGAAAGACCGGATCCTTTCCACCCCACAGCAACAAGATTGGGCAGGTAAGGGAGGAAAAGGTTTCGGCCGTTGTCTCAAGAGTTGCGTACGACGCGTCGTTAGGAGTCAGTGGAATATCTGCGACAAAATCACGAACTGCTTCTCGGCGCGATGCAGTCTTATAAGGCGCTCTCAATGCAGAACGGTGGCTCGGACGTGTCATCCGAGCAGTTCCTTCGACGAAGAGAGCGGTTCGTCGACACGTCAGGTCAACAAGTCTGCGCGCCGTGGCAATGAGAGGTGGCACGCGAACGTCTGGTGGTTTCGCGACTGCCGTGTTTGCCAATATAAGGCCAGCAACGTCAAGTGCAGAGGCAGCACCAACTGCGACGGGGCCACCCCAGTCGTGAGCTGCGAGGATGAGCGGACCAGTCACTTCTTGTTGGCAGAAATTCACGAGTTCTGCAATGCGTTGGGCCAAGATTCGGGGGCGGCCTCGTTCCGAGAATCCCATCCCTGTTTGATCGACAGCGATGACACGCCAGTCGGGGCTCAGCGTCGTCATTAGGTCCCGCCAGAGATAGCCCCACGTCGGATTGCCGTGCACACAAACAATGGTGCCTTTGGCCCCAGGGCCAGTATCAAAAATGTGCCAGTTAATGGCTCTCCCGTCTGCGCCGGGAATACTCACTCGCCGGGACCACTGCGGATCAAGACCCCACGCAGTGAGTTGTGCAGAACTCGGTGACAACAGCGGGGACGATGTCACGTCTCCTACCAGAGCAATTCAGCGCCAGCGCAGTTCAATCCTGAGCCGATACCCATCAACAACACGCGCTCACCTTGGCTGATGTCTGGTGCAATGGTCGACAAGGTATAGGGCACTGCCGCAGGGCCAATATTGCCAAAGAGCGGGAAGGTTTGTGGCACCTTCTCCATATCAATGCCGAGCAATTCACAAAGCTTGGTCGTATGAACCGCAGAGACTTGATGCATGACGTAGCGATCCATGTCTGCCCACGACCACCCGTCGCCGAGCGCCGCATTGAAGGTCTCTTTAGCGAGCGTGAGGCCACCATCAAGCAAACCAGCCGTGTCCGTCTTCATCGTGTCGAGATCGCCAACACACAAAAGGTGATGCTCGGTTGCTGCTCGAGAGATGCCCCCGAGATACTGGTGTGCACCATCTCGGGGCGTACCCATGACCATGGCTGCAGCACCTGAACCAAGTGTGAGCGACGCAAACTGATCAAAGATGTCACCCAGCGTCGTCGTAGGTTGCCGAAGGCGTTCAATCGTGGCGAGTTGTGTCGCTCGGCTCCCCTCCCCGTCCACAATCAGTACTGTTCGTGCCCGACCCAACTCGATGGCCATGGCCGCCACATCCATGGCATTCACAAAACCTAAGCAGGCATTGCCAAGATCAAAGTTTGTGGCAGTGGTCGACAATCCCAAACCGTGGTGGACCGCACACGCCACAGAAGGTTCGAGATGGTGCTTGCACACTGAGGTTGAGATCAAGAGATCAATTTCTGAAGCAGCAATACCCGCCTCATCAAGTGCACGTTTCCCGGCGAGGGCCGCCGCCTGATCGAAGGTCACGTCTTCGGGCCACCACCGCCGCTCGACGATGCCCGCCACAGCCTCGAGGAGGCCGGGGCGGACACCGCAGCGTTCATAGGATTCAGCAAGTTGCTCGTCAATCCATGCCGAGGTCACCACTTCGGGCGCTTCGATATGCGCAACGCTCCAAATAGTGGGGCGTGTGTAGAGAAGTGGTGTTGGCATCGTTCTAGGTTATGGCGCTTTTGAGACCTCTTGTGCTCGGGTCCTCCTAGGCAAGAACAACGTCACCGTCTTCCTCGAGTACTCGAACCGTGCTGCCTTCGAGATAGGCACCTTCAAGCAACTTCAAGGCCAGCGGATCTTCGATCTTGCGCTGAATAACCCGGCGCAAGGGACGTGCCCCGAAATCGGGATCAAAGCCTTGTCGAGCCAAATTCGCCTCTGCCTCCTTGGTGACGTCCAAGCCCAAGCGTCGCTCGGCGAGTCGACTGCGGAGTCGACCAAGCTGGATATCGACGATTGTTGCCAGATCTGCTTCTGTCAGCGAGCGGAACCGAACGATTTCGTCGATGCGGTTCACAAACTCAGGTTTGAAGTAGTCAACGGGCTCACCTGGAATATTCGACGTCATGATGAGCACGACATTCGTAAAGTCCACCGTGCGTCCCTGACCATCTGTCAAACGTCCGTCTTCCAACACCTGGAGCAGCAAGTTGAAGACATCAGGGTGCGCTTTTTCAACCTCGTCAAGCAGGACGACGGCATAGGGCCGGCGACGAACCGCTTCGGTGAGTTGGCCGCCCTCTTCGTAACCGACGTAACCCGGGGGAGCTCCAACGAGGCGAGAGACTGCAAATTTTTCCATGTACTCGCTCATGTCGATGCGGACCATCGCTTTGTCGTCATCGAAGAGGAATTCCGCGAGTGCACGGGCCAACTCCGTCTTTCCCACGCCAGTGGGTCCCATGAAGAGGAACGAGCCAATAGGTCGATTTCGGTCTGACAATCCCGCTCGTGAGCGTCGAATGGCGTTGGCGACCGCAACGACGGCATCATCTTGGCCAACCACACGGCTGTGGAGCAGTGACTCCATCGAGATCAGTTTCGCCACTTCACCTTCGAGCATGCGTGCCACGGGCACACCCGTCCACCGAGACACAACCTCTGCAACGTCTTCGTCGTCAACTTCCTCTTTCAAGAAGCGTTGTTCAGTTTGAAGAGCTGCAAGCTCCTCCGTTGCCGCCTCAATCTGTGCTTCAAGAGAAGGAACTTCGCCGTAACGAATCGCTGACGACCCTGCGAGGTCGCCTTCACGCTCAAGGCGATCAGCATCACCCCGGCGTTCTTCAAGTTCAGTCTTTAAACCCCGAATCTCTTCGATCTTTCCCTTCTCGGCCTGCCAGTGCGCAGTCATCGCAGATGATTGCTCCGCCAAGTCAGCCAACTCAGCTTCGAGGCCAGCAAGACGTTCGGCGGAGGCTGCGTCGGTTTCTTTGGCCAAGGCCATCTTCTCGATTTCGAGTTGACGCATTCGACGAATGACGACGTCGAGTTCCGTTGGCATTGAATCGATTTCGATGCGCAAACGAGACGCAGCTTCGTCCATCAAGTCAATGGCCTTGTCGGGCAAAAATCGCCCCGTCACGTAACGGTCTGACAAAGTCGCCGCCGCTACCAACGCAGCGTCTTGAATGCGGACACCATGGTGCACTTCGTAGCGTTCTTTCAGTCCACGCAGAATGGCGATCGTGTCTTCGACAGTGGGTTCACCAACAAAGACCTGCTGGAAGCGGCGCTCGAGTGCGGCGTCTTTTTCAATGTATTGGCGATATTCATCAAGCGTCGTCGCGCCCACAAGTCGCAGTTCGCCTCGCGCAAGGAGCGGTTTGATCATGTTGCCTGCGTCCATCGAGCCTTCGGCAGCGCCTGCGCCCACAAGGGTGTGAATCTCATCAATGAAGGTGATGATCTCACCTTCTGAATCTTGGATTTCTTTGAGCACTGACTTGAGTCGCTCTTCGAATTCACCCCGATACTTCGCACCTGCCACCAATGAACCGAGATCAAGCGCCATCACCCGCTTGTTCTTCAATCCTTCGGGAACATCACCTTCGACAATGCGCAGTGCGAGTCCTTCGACGATGGCAGTTTTTCCGACTCCAGGCTCGCCGATCAACACGGGATTGTTCTTGGTGCGCCGAGAGAGCACTTGAATGACTCGACGAATCTCCTCGTCACGACCGATCACAGGATCGAGCTTGTTTTGTGCGGCAAGGGCCGTCAGGTCCCGCGCGTACTTTTCCAATGATTGGAAGGTGTCTTCCGGCGTGGCATTGGTCACGCGGTGCGAGCCACGAACCTCGCGAAGCGCGGCGAGTAATTTTTCGCGATCCACCCCAAGCTCACCAGCAAAGACCAGTAAGAGATGTTCGACAGAGAGATACTCGTCTCCCATTTCGGTTGCGAGTTTCGTTGCTTCTTCAAGACCCTCATGGAGTGCACGGCTCACGGAAGGCGCCTGGCCACCGACGCTACGCGGGAGCTTTGACAAGATGTCGCCGAGATGACGGGCGACGTCAGTCGGATCAGCGCCAAGCGAGCGCAAGATGGGGGTAGCAATACCTTCGGGCTGCGCCAAGATGGCAGCGAGCACATGAGCTGGCGTCACATCTGCGTGTCCAGCGGCGGTTGCTTGCGTGGTTGCGGCCGAAAAGGCCTCGCGGGTTCGGTTCGTCCAGCGTTCTGGATCAAGAGCCATAGGTTTTCCTCTTTCTTCTTATCAGTTCTTCTTCACTCCCTTTCAGGCGAAAGATGTTGCTTAGCGGCGGCGTAGTGCTCGATACACCATTGGTGATTGGTTCAGCGGCACAATGTCACGGCGATAGGTGCGATGCGTCTCTTCGATCATCCGGCGATGCTCTTCAGCGAGACGAGCAAGTTCGGCCTTGAGTGCTTCATTTTGAGCTTCAAGATCAAGGACTCGCTTCACCCCTTCAAGATTCAGACCCTCAGAGGTCAACTCTTGAATACGGCGAAGTCGATCCAAATCTTGCTCAGAGAATCGCCGCGACCCACCTGCTGTTCGTGACGGATCGAGCAGGCCTGAGCGTTCATAGTTGCGAAGTGTCTGTGGGTGAACCCCAGCCAACTCCGCCGCCACTGAAATGACGTACACCGCTCGAGTTCGATGCTCCGCACTCGAACCAAAACTCATAACGACACCTCCTCGTCGCTCTGCGTGTGCTGTGTTTGCGTTTCGTCCACTTCATCGACGCTGGGCGAGAAACTCTGAGCCAATTTTTCAACGGCTTTTCTCTGTGCATCGGTCAAAGTTTTTGGAACCTCTATTTCAATTTTGACCAGAAGATCTCCGGGCTGCGGATGCGACTTTCCTGCTGCAGGGACACCGCGTCCACGAACGCGTAACTGCGTCCCAGGTTGTGTACCGGCAGGCACTTTGAGCGTTACCGGCTCATCAAGCGTCGGAACTGTGATTTGGGTACCGAGCACCGCCTCTGGGTAAGAAATCTTGCGCATCGTGGTGATATTGCGACCTCGACGACCGAAGCGTGCATCGTGCGAGACGTGCACGATGACGTAGAGGTCTCCGGGGGGAGCCGTCGCTTCGCCAGGCGCGCCACGTCCCTTCACTCTGATTCGCTGATTGTCTTCAACGCCGGCAGGAATCCGTACTTTGACTTTGCGGGTTGAATGCTCCTTGCCGGAACCGTGGCAGTGCGGACACGGGGTGACGATCTTCGCTCCCTTGCCCCCGCACTCTGGACACACCGAGGAGAGCGAAAACATCCCTTGGTTGTCATCGAGTTGGCCACTTCCGTGGCATCGCTCGCACTGTTGTGGAGAAGTTCCTGGTGCAGAGCCGGAGCCTCGACACGTTGAGCACCGCACGTCAGAGGGCAAGTTCACACTTGTGGTCACGCCGTTGACGGCGTCAGCGAATGACAAGTGCAAACCAGCTTCAAGATCCGCACCTCGCTGTGGCGCACGCTGACGTCGACGTCGGCCACCACCGCCAAACAGTCCGCCAAAGATGTCACTCAGATCACCCATGTCGTCGGTGCGGAAGGTCCCACCACTATTACCGAAACCGCCACCAGGTCCGCCAAAACCGCCCATGGGGCCCATGGGTCCCAGACGTCGAACTTCGTCGTATTCCTTCCGGCGAGTTTCATCGCCGAGGACGTCATAGGCAGCAGAGATCTCTTTAAAGCGCTCTTCCGATCCTGGGTTCGCGTCAGGGTGATGTTCTTTCGCCAGTTTCCGATAGGCGCGCGTGATGTCCTTCGCTGCCGCTGTTTCTGCGACACCGAGGACCTTGTAGTAATCCTTTTCGTACCACTCGCGCTGTGCAGTCATGTGTCTCCTTAGCCCCGAACTCGGACCATGGCTGGACGCACCACTGCCCCACGGAAGCTGTAGCCAGCGCGGAGGACCTCGTCAACAACTTGCGTGTCACCATCACCTTCGACATGCATCACCGCATCATGAAATTGCGGATCAAAAGGCGCTTCGGCTCCAGGCACTGCCTCGAGACCCAACTTGGTCAAGGTGTCAACAAAAAGGCGCCTCGTAGAAATCAAGGCCTCTGCATCCGCCGAAAGCTCTGCCGTTTGGTCGAGATGTGCTTCTGCCAAGTCGAGGGCGTCAAGCACAGGTAAAAGCGCTGAAATCACCGATGCCGAGAGGCGGGCGGCCTCTTCTTCCGCTTGGCGAGCACTGCGCTTGCGATAGTTCTCGAAATCAGCTTGTAGACGTTGTGCGAGTTCCCTCATCTCGTCGCGTTCTTTCGCCAGAAGCGTCAACTCGTCGAGATCCTCTTCTACCTCGAGGGCATCAATCGTCTCTTCGGGAGCTTCCGGCGAGGTGTCCTGCACCTCGTCGGAAGTCTCCACGTCGTCATGTGTGGTTTCGTCGCTCACTGCTCGTCAACAATCTCCGCGTCAACGACTTCGTCATCATTTACCTGCGAGGTTGCCTCACCTGATGCTCCGGCTTCATTTTGTGCTGCCGATGCTGCCTCGTAGAGCTTCTGACTAAAGCTTTGCGATGCGTTCATCAACTTCTCCGTCGAAGACTTAATGGCCTCAACGTCAGTTCCTGCCAGTGCAGTCTTGACCTCAGCAACCGCTGCCTCAACGTCTGCCTTTTCGGCGGCGTCGATCTTGTCACCCTGATCCGCCAGCAACTTGTCGGTTTGGTAGACGAGCGTGTCAGCAGTGTTTCGAACTTCCGCCTCTTCCTTGCGGCGACGGTCGTCCTCAGCATGTGCTTCTGCGTCCTTGACCATCTGGTCAATGTCGTTCTTATCGAGCGAACTCTGACCGGTGATGGTCATCGACTGCGTCTTGCCGGTGGCACGGTCCTGAGCAGAAACGTGCACGATGCCGTTGGCGTCGATGTCGAAGGTCACCTCGATCTGTGGAATACCGCGAGGTGCCGGCGGAATGTCAACCAGCTGGAATTTCCCGAGCGTCTTGTTGTACATGGCCATCTCGCGCTCACCTTGCAGCACGTGGATTTCCACCGAAGGCTGATTGTCATCGGCCGTGGTGAAGACTTCCGATCGCTTGGTGGGAATCGTGGTGTTGCGCTCGATCAAGCGGTGCATCACGCCACCCTTGGTTTCAATGCCAAGAGACAAGGGGGTCACGTCGAGCAGAAGGATGTCCTTCACGTCACCCTTCAGCACTCCCGCCTGGACCGCAGCACCAATTGCCACGACTTCGTCGGGGTTGACACTCTTGTTTGGCTCCTTGCCCGTCAGACGAGTGACCAAGTCGGTGACTGCGGGAATGCGAGTGGATCCACCCACCATGACCACATGGTGAATGTCACCAGTCGTAAGTCCCGCATCTTTGATTGCCGTTTCGAACGGTCCAACACAGCGCTCCACGAGATCTGCGGTCAACTCATTGAACTTGGCGCGAGTCAGCGTGAGATCCAAGTGCTTCGGGCCTTCTGCTGTTGCGGTAATGAAGGGAAGGTTGATGTTGGTCTCTTGCACTGAGGACAACTCGATCTTGGCCTTTTCTGCGGCTTCCTTGAGTCGCTGCACGGCCATCTTGTCGGCCGAGAGGTCAACGCCTTCGGTGTCCTTGAAGGACTTCACCATCCAGTTCATGACCGCGTCGTCCCAGTCGTCACCACCGAGCTTGGTGTCACCTGAGGTTGACTTGACCTCAAAGACGCCATCCGCGATTTCGAGGACAGAGACGTCAAAGGTTCCTCCACCGAGGTCGAAGACCAGGACGGTCTGCTCCGCAGTGTCCTTGTCGAGGCCATAGGCCAAGGCAGCAGCAGTGGGCTCATTAATAATGCGCAACACTTCGAGGCCTGCAATCTGACCCGCCTCCTGAGTGGCGGTGCGCTGCGCGTCGTCGAAGTACGCAGGAACCGTGATGACGGCCTGCGTCACAGTGTCACCCAAGTAGGCCTCTGCATCTCGCTTGAGCTTCATCAAAATACGAGCAGAGATCTCCTGCGCGGTGTATTTCTTTCCGTCAATGTCGAGCGACCAACTGTTGTCACCCATAAAGCGCTTCACCGAACGGATGGTTCGATCAGGGTTCGTGATTGCTTGCCGCTTGGCAACCTCACCGACGAGCACTTCGCCGGTCTTGGAAAAGCCAACCACCGACGGTGTCGTGCGCTGCCCTTCGGCGTTAGGAATAACGACGGGCTCTCCCGCCTCAAGCACGGAGACCACTGAGTTCGTGGTTCCGAGGTCGATTCCGACTGCTTTAGCCATTTTGTTTCCTCTTTCTAGGGGGATTTCTTGTGGTTCGTTGTGATCTGTCGCCAAGCTTGTTGCTTGGTTGATGGTTCAAGTGTATCAAAGTTGATAAGCCATGTATCAAGAAATATTCAACTTATCTTCAGAATTTGTTTCCGAACGGGCTCTCGGGATCTGACTACGCTGCAGTTATGCCTGAATTGATCCTTTTGCGCCACGGCCAGTCTGAATGGAATGCCCTGAACCTCTTTACGGGCTGGGAAGACGTCGAACTCACCGAGCAAGGCAAGGCTGAGGCGGCAGAAGCCGGGCGACTGCTCGCCGAAGCGGGGGTTGACGTGCGCATTCTGCACACCTCACTGCTGACGCGAGCGATTCGAACTGCACATCTAGCTCTCGATGCGATGGGTCGGCTCTGGGTGCCGGCCAAACGAGACTGGCGGCTGAATGAGCGCCATTACGGGGACCTCCAGGGAAAAAACAAGAAGGAGACCACCGATCAATACGGTGCCGACCAGGTCAAAATCTGGCGTCGCTCCTACGCCACGCCACCCCCGGCCATTCCGGCGGGAGACCCTCGCCTACCTGGCGCAGACCCTCGCTATCGCGACGTTCCCTCCGATCTCCTTCCCGCGACGGAGTGCCTGAAGGACGTCGTTGCCCGGACCCTCCCCTATTTCGAGGGAGCAATCGTTCCCGACCTCGTTGCAGAATCGCGCCACGGCGGAGCGGTGCTCGTCGTGGCCCATGGCAACTCTCTTCGTGCGCTTCGCAAAGAACTTGACGGGATTTCCGACGACGACATCACGGAACTCGAAATTCCCACGGGCATTCCCTATCGCTACGTCTTGAACGACGATCTCACGGTCCAATCTGGCGACTATCTCGGCGATCCTGACGCAGCTGCCAAAGCCGCCGCTGCCGTTGCGCGCCAAGCGGGCTGAGGGTGCTTCTACGCGAAGACACCACCACCCGGGACCGCAATACTGCAGTCCCGGGCGATGGTGCCCTTTGGAGAGAAGGTCTCTCTCGCTAACTCAGATTGCCTCTGAGCCGCGTTCTCCTGTGCGAACCCGCACCGCTGTCTCAAC
>Ga0164296_1001111_pt1 | contig 29803 bp, 18 predicted proteins | sample GEODES057metaG_FD_113533 | JGI IMG/M metagenome (GOLD analysis project Ga0164296, IMG submission 113533) | Dystrophic lake water microbial communities from Trout Bog Lake, Wisconsin, USA - GEODES057 metaG | ecosystem: Environmental > Aquatic > Freshwater > Lake | place: USA: Trout Bog Lake...
AATAGTCCGATAACCCTTGAGGTAATAACAACGATACTATTGCACGGTAATTCTCCTGATTGTCCATATGAAGTTGCAAAACAACAACTTTTTATACTTCCCCCAGATTTACCGCTTGATCCATAAACATTGAATAACCGGTATTGCTTAACCGCAGATCCTTACGAATTTACGCCCACCCAATAGGTACTTAAATTGGTTGTTTCTATTATTTCTATGAAATAAACTTTATTATTGCTGAAACAATTCAAAACATGAGCACCACATCTCCCAACAGGGCAATGACCCTTGATGATATTCAGAGCTTTAAAGGTAAGTACCCACCGCAACTCTGGTACTTGTTCCTTTCTGAAATGTGGGAACGGTTTGCATTTTATGGTATGCGCGGCATGCTGACCATTTTTATGGTGGAGCAACTAAAGTATACTGAACGGGATGCTAATTTGAAATATGGTGCCATACAGGCCTTTATATATACGATGGCCTTTGTGGGGGGCTTTTTCGCAGACAAGCTGCTTGGCTTTCGTAAATCTATATTTTGGGGTGGCTTGTTGATGGTGATCGGTAGCTTTACATTGGCATTCTCGCCGCAGCACTTGTATTATATAGGCATTTGTTTCACTATAGTTGGTACGGGCTTTTTCAAGCCTAATATATCCACCATGGTAGGCAATCTGTATAAGAAAGGGGATGAAAGGCGCGATGCGGGTTTTGGTTTGTTCTATTCCGGTATTAATATTGGCGCCCTTGGCGGTGGCTACTTGTGTATCAACGTCGCCAACCACTATTCCTGGAATGCCGCTTTTTCTTTGGCCGGTATCGGTATGCTTATCGGTATGGGCATTTTCATTTTTACGCGTCGCACATTGGGACCAATCGGCATTTCTCCAATAGCTGATAAAAAACCTGCCAAACAGGTATTAATGACCGACATAATGGTTTATGTGGGCTCGCTGCTTACCATTCCGTTTATTCTTCTGCTGGTTTCCAATACCGGCTATACCGACCTGTTCATGTACATAGTAGGCCCATTGGCGATATTGTACATCGTTTATGAGATGTTCAAATTCACTCGTCAGGAACGGGAAAAACTGATCGCTGCACTCATTTTTATTGTATTCTCGGTATTCTTTTGGGCATTCTTTGAGCAGGCAGGCGGCTCACTCAGTCTGTTTGCCCGTTACAACATGACCCACAAAGTGTTGGGATTCAATATGGACCCTAATGAGATCAACAACTCTGCCAATTCAGTTTTTGTTATTTTATTTAGTCCTTTGTTTGGTCTGCTTTGGTTGTGGCTCAATAAGAAGAAAATAGAACCCAATACCATCATCAAATTTGGTTTGGGCTTCCTGTTTGTGAGTCTGGCGTTCTATGTATTCTATGCGACGCGCTTTTTTGCGAATATGCAAACAGGGATGACATCATTGGATATTTTCACATTGGCCTACTTGGTGATCACCATCGGCGAATTGTGCCTCTCCCCCATCGGACTGTCGCTTATGACCAAGTTGGCGCCACAAAAGCTGCATGGTATGATGATGGGTATGTGGTTTTTGGCAAGCGCTTACGGACAGTATGTAGCGGGTATTTTTGGTGCAGATATGAGTGTGACCAAGCAGGGCGCAACGCTGACCGACAAACTGATGGCGTATACCGAAGGTTACAAGCAGCTACATATTTATGCCTTTATAGCCGGCATTTTATTGATCATACTATCGCCGCTCATTAAGAAGCTGATGCACGATGTGCATTAAAACACATTGACCGATGTCATCGTTCATGAATCATTGCTTGACTATTTTAGCGGTCAAAACGCTGCCATGATAGACCAGACCCATATAGAAAAACACTTTAAAAGCTCTGATCTGGTGACAGATATTGTCATCGGTATGAGCGATGGTCTTACCGTGCCCTTTGCATTGGCAGCCGGGCTTTGCGGTGCTATAGGCGATACCAAGCTGGTGATAGCCGCAGGGCTGGCTGAAATAGCGGCGGGCAGCATAGCCATGGGACTGGGTGGTTACTTAGCCGGAAAAACGGAAGTAGATCATTACAACTCTGAACTGAAACGCGAAGAATGGGAGGTAGATAATCTACCCGATAAAGAAAAAGAAGAAGTACGGGAGATATTTGAGCATATGGGCATGAGCCCCGCTACGCAGGCGCTGATAGTAGAAGAAATGAGTAAGGACAAGGCCAAGTGGGTAGACTTTATGATGCGCTACGAACTCGGCCTTGAAAAACCCGATGCACGACGGGCAGGCAGAAGCGCGGCCAACATAGGTCTAAGCTATGTGATAGGCGGTCTAGTGCCCCTATCGCCCTATTTTTTTTCTGCCTCGCCTGCACAGGGTCTGGAATGGTCATGCGTTATTACTGTTATCTGCCTGTTCACCTTTGGTTATTTCAAAGCCAGGATCACCGGTCAAAATCCCGTTGCAGGCGCATTCAAGGTTGCGCTGATCGGGAGCATGGCGGCCGGGGCCGCATTCGGCATAGCGCATTTTTTCAATCATTGATCTCAATTGAACGAATGCCTGAAATCTAATGGCGACAAATTTGTCTTTGTCTTGAAAAGTTTGCTGAACGATTGCGGATGTTCAAAGCCTAATGCATAGGCAATTTCACTTACTGTCATATTGGTAGTAGAAAGTTGCTCCTTGGCCCGCGCTATCAAACGGTCGTGTATGTGTTGTTGGGTACTTTGCCCTGTCAGCGTTTTCAGTAGTCCGCTCAAATAACCTGGCGACACATGCAGCGAATCGGCAACAAATTGCACCGTAGGCGCGCCCTTGGCCATGGGCGCATCGCTGTCAAAATAATCGGTCAAAAGGCTTTCCAGCTTATCCAGAACCTGATGGTGAGCGATCTTGCGCGTAATAAATTGCCTCTGGTAAAAACGCTCTGAATAAGTAAGCAGTAATTCTATTTGTGCTATAATGATATTCTGACTGAACTTATCAATATTGGACCGGTACTCTTGTTCTATGTTCTTAAAAATACTGATGATGGTCTGTTCTTCCTTGTCCGACAGGAACAAAGCCTCGTGCACTGCATAACTGAAGTATTCATATTGCTTAATGATCTTTGCCAGAGGCGTATGCCACAAGAAATCGGGATGAAGCAACAACATCCATCCCGAGTGTCTCAATGTTTCTTCCGGCTCTACTTCTATACCAAACACCTGTCCGGGCGCCATGAACGTCATAATACCTTCATCAAAATCGTACCGCTGCTGACCATACTTCATTTTAGCATTAAAGTTCCGCTTCAGGGCTATAGAATAAAAGTCGAACATTATACTGAAAGCACCCTTTTGGGGCATCTGCATAATGTCCTCAAAATTGATCACCGTGACCAACGGATGTTCCGGCTTGGGCAACCCCATTATCTGATGGTATTCAGAGATCGTTTTTATTCGATATGGTTGATTGTACGGCATGATCAAAATTAGTTCATTTAACAAAATCAGCGTTTCAATTTGTGCACACTATTTTTCTGCCAGCATTGCGTTTACCGGCCTGCTCAATAATTTAAAAATCAGTGCCGGAAACCACCGACTAAAAAAACGGATCGCTTTCGACATACCCGGATATATCTCCGGCTTGCTTTGCTGCATGCCCAGGATTGCCGCGGCTACCACTTTTTCGGCAGACATCAAAGAACCACCTGGCATATCAATAACAAACTTATCTATTAGTGGTGTTTGGGCGGCCGGAGGCAGCAGCTCAAATACTTGAATGTTGGTATTTTTCAGTTGAACCCGTAAAGACCTTGTATAAGAGTGCAACCCCGACTTGGTAGCGCCATAGACCGGAGATACCGGGAAAGGCACTAACGCCAGTCCCGAGGATACGTTCAAAATAGCTGCCGACCCTTGTTGCTTCAACACAGGCAGGAACTGTTGTACCATTCTTACCGGTCCGCATAGGTTGATCTCTATTTCACGGGTTATGTCATTCAGACCAATGGATGGGTCATGCAAATTGATCCTTCGCATTTCTCCGGCATTATTGATCAGCATATTGATACCGGGAAATTGCGCCACGACCTTGTTGTATAGCGCAACAATTGCATCAGGGTCGCTTACATCGCTTTGAAAAGTATAAATACCGGGCAGTTTGTTTTTTGTTTCTTCAAGTTTTACCGCATTCCTCCCGGTCACGATCACTGTATTACCTAAGGCATAGAGTTGCTTTGCAAACTCAAGCCCAAAGCCACTTGTGCCGCCGGTGATCAGGACGATATTATTGGTCACTTCCATGTCTATTACCTTTTACCTTTCGCACGATCAGTGCAAAAATTCTCCAATGTTATTACCCCTTGTTATAAATGGCAGCAAATTCTTTAGCATAGTCTGCCACTTTAATTTTACCCAATGTTGGCTTATGCATATCATAATCTTGATACAACACGCCGCCCCGCCTTCCGGCGTTCATTTCCACCACTCCCTTTGCTATTTTAGGATTCATGCCTGTGGCTACCATAGCACCCAGCATCTGCTCGTCGGGTATGGCCACCCATTTCATATCAGGCTTTCCTATAGCAGCGCCTAATAAAGCAGCTACTTCGTTGGGCGAAAGCTCATCGCTTGCTATGTAACGGACCTTCCTGCCAGCAAACGGTGATTCAATTTCTTCGGCTATTACAGCAGCAATGTCCAGTGGCGAGACCCACGGCTCTTTAAGATCCCCGCCATAATTGGCTATGATTGCGCCTTGCGACTTAATGACCGGTATGAATGCCAGCATATTGTAGTAAAAACCTACAGGACGCATGAATTTAATAGCAACATCTGCCGGCAATTCATTCAATATTTGTTCCACTTTGTGATGAAAAGCCAGAATTCCATTGCCTTTGTCTGTGTGCGCGCCAATACTACTCAGGTGTATTACTTTCTTTACACCCGAGCGTTCAATAGCTTGTTTGTAACTCCTGCCGATCTCTGCAATCGCTTCCACCAGATCAAGATCGTGGTCATGAAACCGGTGCGCACCCATTGCTTCCATGGCGTAAACCACATCGGCACCTTTGAAAGTAGCCGCCAAAAAATCTGCGTCTTCCATACTACCAATAGCCGCAGTAGCACCCAGCGCTGCTATTGCCGATTGTCTTTCAGGATTACTGCTGATGACAGTTACCTGATGCCCTTTTGCCACCATATCAATGGTGAGCGGCTTACTGATGTTCCCTAAAGAACCTGTGATCACTAATTTCATTGTCGATTTTTTATGCGGCAAAGGTGAACCTATTAAATTACAACCGTGTAGCCTAATCTGCGTTTGTTGTAGCCAAAAATGGACTCCATAAATCTGTGAATTACAATTGCTCTACATTTTTTTACTACCATAAATTTCAGCTCTGCGTAGTTTTGAAATGAAAATATTGTTTTTATATTTGCAAAAATACATTATATGAAAAATATCTACCTACTGATCTGCTTTTGGGCTTGCTTTGCATCTTGTACAACTACTAAAATTCAAATGGGTAAAGTACCCGAAAAAAAAGCCCCGTTTGTAATGCTTAAATCAGGGAAAAAAGTTGAAGGCGCTGAAATAACGGTCAGAAACTTAAAAATAGAGTTGAATAATACAAAATATAATAAAAAAGAGATCGCTTTCTACTCGGACGGCGATAATACTTTTGCAAATATTGGCAAGAGAACATTTAGTATTCTAAGTACTTCAGGCGACATCAACGTTTATACCCATACAACCAGAAGCACCTCATCAGATTTCGTTGGAACCAGCCCTGCAAGTCCATCCGGTTGGCACACATCCAGTCATACCAGTGTTTCTTACTATTTGCAAAAAGGAGAATTTGGCAAACTTGAACCAATGAACTACACATCGGCAAGTAAATTTATTCCACATAACGAACCTGCATATCGGTATCTGTCACATTTTCATGACAACCGTGCTAAAAACCGGATCGTGGGCTGGTGTGGGTTAGGCGCATTTGTTGGCGGCGTGGGTTTAATTGCCGGTGGTGGAAATGGTGCACCGGCAGGAGGCGCCTTACTTTTAGGCGGTATTACTAGTCTGGTAACGGTTGCGATACTCAACCAATTCAATCATTTGAATATTAAAAGGGCAATTGCCAAACACAATGGCATGAACTTGGGGAATTAGTATTTTGTGAAGGGGTTCTCTGCGCCATCTCTTGATCGCGTATTTTCTATCGTTGACGCCACAATATACCTATAGACGCTTGCTGTCATTAAGCCGGGGTAATGTTCTAGGGGGTGGATGTTTGGCATGATCTATTCAATAAATGTCAACAACAGATCTTGAGCCGTTCGTTCTTAAAAAATTCTTTGCCAATAACCCTTTCCATAGGAGCGTTCAAATTATCATCTGCTTGATAGCTCTACCGGACAAGCCAACTTATTTTAAATAAAAATGATGTTAAATATGTCCGGCTAGGCAGTCAGGTGTCCGACCTCGTTGTAGTAAAAACTGTATCTTGCGGACTGAATGAAAAAAATATTTCCACTGATCGTCGTGCTGATATCGCTGAGCGTGATAGGGATCTTTTTTATTCAAATGTCGTGGATCAATAATGCACTGAAACTGAAACATGAGGAATACCAGCAACAAATGGAAACCTCGTTGCAGCAGATCAAGGATGAAATTCAAAGTTCGTTCATTTACAAAACCAAAAAATTCATTCCTAACAAACAAAGTGAGGAATATGAACTGAAGACCAATTTTACTACAGAGCAATTCTTTACCTCGCAAGAAGTAAACGGAATCGTACACAAAGTGTTGCAGCAAAATAATATCAAGCAGCCTTTTGAGTTTTGCGTTACCAATATTTTCAAGAATGTAATACTGCAATCGCCGGGTTTTTCATTGAACTACCTTACTGCTTGTAACTCAATTGAGCTCACACCTGAAGATTCATACATCAGCCACGAAACACTATTTCTTTACATTTATGAGGACAAAAACCGGGTGATCCACGATATGGGCTGGATGATAGTGGCATCTATCTTCTTTACCTGTATCATCATTGCGGCATTCTTTGTAACGGTACGAACTTTATTCAACCAAAAGAAAATATCGGAAATAAAGTCCGATTTCATTAACAACATGACACATGAGCTCAAAACACCGTTGGCTACCATATCGTTGGCCATTGACGCATTGAGCAATGAAAAAGTGATACATGATACCGAGAAAGTGAAGCGATTCAGCGCCATGATCAAGGAAGAAAACAAAAGAATGAATCAGCACGTAGAGAAAATTCTACAGGCTGCTCGTCTGGAAAAAGGTGAAGTGACGCTGAATCTGCAACCGTTGAATGCCCACGAGGTAATAGAAAAGGTAGCAGACACACTTTCGCTGCAATTGCAGGAGCGCGATGGACAACTGAACTTAATACTGAAAGCTTCAAACCCTGTTATTGATGCCGATGAAGTGCACTTCTCCAATATCGTGTTCAATCTGCTGGACAATGCCATGAAGTATGCTGCCAATGCACCCGTTGTCACTGTTGAGACCACGCTGCGTCAGGGATTATTTATCATGAAGGTGACCGATAACGGCATAGGAATGGATGCAGAAACCCAAGCCCGGATATTTGAGAAATTTTACCGGGCACACACCGGAAATGTGCATAATGTAAAAGGATTTGGCCTGGGGCTAAGCTACGTAAAGGCGATAGTGGACGCACATAATGGTAAAATAAAGGTTGAAAGCACGCCGGGAAAGGGCAGCACCTTTACGGTGGCCCTGCCTGCGCAAAAACGCGAACGTGGGCACAGAAATGCCTGAAAACAGGGTTTTCAAACATTGCCAACAAAAAATTAAATAATCAGAGATTGTTATACTTTTAACAAAAAATTGCCCAGTCCAATCCGTTTCAGGCATTATTTTTGACAATATTAGTTCATACAACAAACATGAATATGGAAAAAGAAAGGTATAAAATTCTTCTGGTAGAAGACGACACCAACTTCGGTCAGGTACTTAAAAACTACTTGGAACTGAATGACTTCGTGGTTGAGCTGGCCCGCGATGGTATACTGGGTTTAGCCGCTTTTCGCCGCGAAAAGTTTGACATGTGCCTCATAGATGTTATGATGCCTAATATGGACGGTTTTGCGCTGGGCGACGAGATCAGGAATGTAGACCCCGATATTCCACTTTTCTTCCTTTCTGCAAAGAGTATGAAGGAAGACGTGATCACCGGTTACAAGTTGGGAGCAGATGATTATATCACCAAGCCGTTTGATAGCGATGTGTTGATCCACAAGATCCGCGCTATCTTAAAACGCAACAATGAGCAGCATGACAAACAACACGCACAGGTTGACTTTGTGGTTGGGTCTTACCAGTTCAACAGTAAATTACGTACACTGAAACATGCCGACATAGCACAAACATTATCACCAAAAGAGAATGAGTTGTTGCTGATGTTGTGTGAATATAAGAATGACCTTTTGCCAAGAGATGTAGCGCTGAAACGAATCTGGGGCAGCGATACCTACTTCAATGGTCGTAGTATGGACGTCTATATAGCCAAACTGCGCAAATACCTGAAAGACGACCCAACAGTGGAGATCGTTAATATTCATGGTAATGGCTTTAGGTTGGTAGTTCCGGAAGCTTAAGCTTATTTAAATAAAATAAATGGGTAGCCACCGTAAGGTGGCTATTTTTTTTGCTCCCCTTCTTCCGGCACTTCAAGCTTTAATTGCCTTAATGCCGGCGCTGCAACGTAGGTAATACCGGTCACGACCAGTGTCATAATGCCACCAAACACAACCGCTGGTACAGTACCCATCCACTTGGCTGTAACGCCGCTTTCTAATGCCCCTAATTCATTGGATGAGCTGATGAACATGGTGTTCACTGCTGCCACACGGCCTCGCATGCTGTCGGGTGTATACAATTGCAAAATTGTTCCGCGGATCACCACACTTACCGCGTCAAACATTCCGCCCAACAACAACATTAGAAAGGCCACCAAAAATGCCGGGGATATCTTGCAACCTAAAATGGTTCCGATAAAATTTGTACCCGCCACCTGAGCGCACCACCCAAATATGATGGTAGTAACGCCAAACCCCAACAACCCAATGATGAGCTTGATACCGGCATTCTTTTTCAACGGCACAAATGACAATATAATAAGCATAGCCACAGAACCAATGCCGGGGGCCGATCGCATCCAGCCATAACCCACTTCCCCTACCTTCAGAATATCATCAGAGAAAACCGGCAGTAAAGCAACCGCGCCGCCAAACAATACAGCGAACATATCGAGCGACAAGGCCGCCAAAATCACTTGCGTACGAAACACGAACCGCAACCCCTCGCCCAGACTTTTGATCACAGGCTCTTTCTCCCGCTTCAAAATGGGCATGGCCGGTATTCCCAGCATGGCAATTGCCGCAATAAGTTCCATAGCGGTGACACCTGCCAAACTTACCTGAAACCCGCCTACCGCTATCATAAATCCACCCAAAAGCGGTCCAAGCACCGCACCTATTTGCCAACTTGTGCTGCTCCATGTCGTGGCATTGGCATAATGCTCACGCGGCACCAACAAGCCTAATAATGCAAAGGAGGACGGGCCTAAAAAAGCCCTCAGTACCCCGCCAATAAAAATTCCCGCATAGATCAGCCAAACAATATAATTAACGCATATGTGCGCTGACAGTTTGCCCCATGCCAATAGTATGAACCCGATAGACAACAGCAAATAACCGATCACACCTTTCAACACCAATCCCCTTTTCTCCATCAGGTCCACAAAATGACCCGAAAAAAGAGAGCAACCTATAGCCGGTATCACCTCCCAAAGCCCCAGCATACCCAGCGCCAGCTTATCGTGCGTGAGTTGATACACCAGATACGCTATTATCGTGGCCTGCATATTGAGCGCCATTATCAGCGTGAGCCGCACTGTAAGAAAGTTTCGGAAATGCTTATAACCTAATGCTTTGTTTTTCTGTAAGAATTTATCAGTCGCCGACAAGATCTATTTTTTGATTTGGGCAAATTTATTGCTAAAAACAGATAATACGCCTTAATTTTGTATGATACATGCATAACCTACCGCAGATCATTGGCACCAGCATATCGCAGGCTTTCCAGGAATTAAGGGCCAACAAGCTGCGCACTACCCTTTCTTTGCTTGGTATCACCATCGGTATTTTCTGTATCATAGCCGTGCTGACCACACTGGATAGCATGAAAAACAATATTCAGACCCAAATGGCAAGTTTGGGCAGCGATGTTATCTACATTGATCGTTGGCCATGGACCGATGACGGAGGTGATTATAAATGGTGGGACTATCAGCGAAGGCCAAGTATGACTCCGCGTGAGGCAAAGACGATATTACAGCAAGTACCTGACGTTGCTTATTCAACGCTTTGTCTGGGTGTAGACGGAGTCACTGTCCGTTATGCCGATCTTGATGTTGGCAACATAACATCCTACGGCGTATTGGCTGACTACGACAAGGTGCAGAACATAGAAATAGCCAAGGGACGTTACCTTAGTAACAACGAGTTGGACGGTGGCTCCAATGTCGTAGTATTGGGTAGTGAAGTATATAATATCCTTTTCCCTACCCACAACGACCCATTAGGCAAACAAGTAACACTGCTTAATAAGAAATTTACGGTGGTAGGCGTGATGAAAAAGACCGGAGAGAATATGACCGGTTTTGACTACGACAATTCCACCATTATTCCTTATTACGCCATTGCGTCCATTGTTGATGTGCATTCAACCAATTACGATCCATTATTGGCTGTGAAGGCTGTCAGCGGGCGTAATCCCGACGAAGTACGTTATGAGGTTGAAGGCGTTCTGCGGAGGCTGCGAAAAGTAAGACCGGGACAAGGAAACGATTTTGCGATCAACCAACTGAGTGAGATATCCAATAAAATTGATTCATTGTTCGATGTCATTGACATTATTGCATTGATAATAGGCGGGTTTTCTCTGTTGGTCGGGTCTTTCGGCATTGCCAATATTATGTTTGTAACAGTAAAAGAACGCACTAAGATCATAGGCCTAAAAAAGGCCATTGGAGCGCATAAAGCATCCATTTTACTGGAATTTTTGCTGGAGGCAATTGTGCTATGTATCATAGGCGGACTTATCGGTATCGTCCTTGTCTACATACTTAGTCTAGTGGTTACTTACGGATTTGATTTCGAGATCGTATTATCAACAAAAAATTTCTTTATTGGCATATTCGTATCTATTTTTGTCGGCGTATTATCCGGGTTCATACCCGCCCGGTCAGCTGCGCGGTTAGACCCTGTAGTAGCCATCAGAACCAACTAAACTACACATGAACAAGAAATCAGTATTGATCCTGGACCAAGAGCGCATTTCACACAAATTACGCAGAATGGCCTATGAATTATGGGAACGAAACAGCGATGAGGATGAGATCATTCTGATCGGAATAGAAAATGGTGGTAAGATCGTTGCTGATAACCTCACATCAATACTTAGAGAGATCAGCCCATTAAATGTGAAATGTGTCTCGATCAACATCAATAAGAAAAAACCGCTGAACTATGTATTGGACTTTAGCGAAAATCTCAGTGGCAAGACCGTGATCCTGGTGGACGATGTGATCAACTCAGGGAAAACGATCACTTACTCCTTGCACGCCATTCTTAGCTATGATCTTAAACGTGTCATGATAGCGGTGTTAGTAGACCGTAAGCACAAATCATTCCCTATCAGCTCAGATATAGTAGGCCATACTGTAGCAACAACTTTGCAAGATCATATTGAAGTTGAGACTGACGGCAATACAGTTGTAGCTGTGTATTTAGACTGATTGCCTTCACTTTAGTGCTTCAGGCTTTCTGCAAATCCCGGATCAATGTTTCGGAATCCCAATGATATCGCCTTGTTAAGGTCCTGCACTGCCATTGCTTTATTGCCTGAATTGGCAAAACACATAGCGCGGGTGTAAAAGATCTCGCCATCAGTAGGGTTCACTTCTGCCGCTGCATTAAAGTCCTTCATGGCCTGATTCAGATCTTTCTTCCTGTTCATGTATGCCCTGCCTCTGTTAAGGTAAAAAGCGTAACCATCCGGGTTCTGGGCAATGGCGGTTCCGTATTCGGCAATAGCGCCATCTGCATTACCGGTCATGTCCAAAAAATTCCCATAGTTGCTATGCGCTTCCGGGAAGAACGGTTTAAGCGTCAATGCAGTTTTAAAACAGTATGCGGCAGAATCAAACTTCTGCGAGATACTATAAATAATAGCCAATCCCAGATAAAGATTCGGCTCTTTGGGATTAAGTGATTTAGCTTTGTAATAGTGCGCTTTTGCCTCATCGAACTTACCTATCGACCGCTCCAGTTCACCCAACGACACATATGGGTTCACAAATTTGGGCTGTAATTCTATGGCCTTACTTAGTAAGTAATAAGACGAATCGTAATACCTCTTTTTCTCGGTCAGATCAGCGGTATTATTGAACATATCAAAGTAATTGAACCCAAGATTATTGTAAGCGTTGGGTGTCCGCGGGAACTCCGCTATTTCATCGCGCCAAAGGCTCACCGAATCATACCACGTCATACATTTTTCCCTGCTCAGATACCCTAAAAACAAACAGTATACACCTATTATGCCTATTGCAGCATTCTTATACCCGGCTAACTTGCTCCCCGGCTCAAAAAAGCCTGAGATCAGGTAAGCAGGTATAAAAAACAATCCTAAAAATGGTATGTAGGAATAACGATCTGCAATGATAGCACCACCCACAGGAATAAATTGCAGCAACAATGCGATATTCACAAGAAAAAACAGCACACCAAAGATCACTACGCGGTTCTTTCTCAACAAGAAATAGATGACACCCGCCAATACGATCACTATCGCCGGAAACACAAAATAATACACCGGCAAACTGTCTCCTACTTTTGAGGGATATTCATAGTAACAACTCAGCTTTAGCGGCAAAATTGCTTTCCACAAATAACTGCATAGGGCATAGCCCCCTAACGCAATTCGTTCCAGCGGATTGAAAGTAACGTCCAATGAATTGAGTGCACCAAATTGCTTTTGGTCTGATACAGATTTTATACCGGCCAGAATAGACAACATGAAAAAAGGCACCTTATCCAACAGCATCGCGACATCCAGCTTCCGCTTTTCGAAATAATCTATTACCAACAACGTAACCGGTAAACTTACTGCGACCGGCTTGGACAATAGTGCAAGAACAAACAACAAAATGGTCGATCCATACCACTGCCACTTCTTTTCATTTTGAGCCCTCGCATACAGCACATAAGTAGTGAGCGCCAACATATAGAACAACCCATAGACCACATCCTTTCGCCCGGCAAGCCAGGCAATTGACTCAACATGCATAGGATGCAGACCAAACAAGAGCGCACAAATAGCGCCGGCAATATTTCGTTTTGTGAGCACTACAACAAATACATACACAGCAACGGTGACAAGAATATGGAACAACAAGCTGTCAAAGTGGTACAACCACGGATCCAAACGCACTTTACTGTATTCTAACGCATAGGTCAGGATCGTGATCGGATGATAGTTACCCATGATCGGCTCGGTAAATATTGCCTTCAGACCATCCATTGACAGATCCTTGATAATGTGATTGTCTTTTATGTAACCCGGATCGTCCCAATTTGTAAATTGGTTCTGAAGGCATACACTCAAATACAACCATGTGAGTATTACAATACCACCAATAAAATAAACATGCTGAGACCGGTACCACTGCTGCTTTTCATTTGCCTTGGCCGGTTGGGATGCCCTGCCCGATGCCTTGGGTGTAGCAGGTGCTTTTGCACTGCTTGCAGGGGTCTGTGCTGGTCTTTTCTTATTATTTGCCATACTACCAAACAAAATGTGGTTGGTTCAAAAAAAAAGCTACCCGACAGAGAGTAGCTGATTTTTACCAAATAATTTTACGTGCTATTGTTTTACTAATTTCTCAAAGATCATTAACTCACCGGCTTTATTGTACACCCCAACAAGGTATATCCCCGGCGTTAATGAAGAAATATCTATTGTACCCGCTTCTTTACCCGAGATCAGTTCTCTACCCTGAATATCGGATATAGAAACTTTAGAACCGGCAGGAGCATCTACAATGATCTCTGATCCCGCAGGATTTGGATAGATCTTCACATTATTGCCACCAACAATTGTACCTACACCCAGATTATAATGCGAAAACGGCGAATACCCTACACATCCAAAGGTATCCACTACTTTTACCGAATAATCCAGATCAAACAATGCCGCCATGTTGTAAGAGGTGGCCCCCTGAATTATGGTGTCATTTTCATACCACTGATAGCTCACATAAAAGGTACCTGTGCTATAGGTGCTATCCGCAATATTGAACGTAATAACCGGTCTTGGGGAAGGATGCACTATTACAGTGTAGCTGGCAAGACAGCCTGTATAAGGCAATACATACGTTATAATAGAAGAATCTGTATATCCGGACGCCGTTGAGTTAGCAAAATAGAATCCGGTATCCGGATAAACAGTCCGTATAGTAACAACTGATGTATTACTGCTGTGCCAAGTACCACTGTCAGTTGCATCAAACAAAGTGTCTGACAATGAATCGCATACTATATTACGCCCAGTTATCGGCTCCGGATTAGGATAGATCGTAAATGGCTCTGTAGTAGAACAACCGGTGGGCATGGAGTAGGTAATAGTACACTCCCCAACATTCACCCCGGTGATTAGGCCGGATGCAGGAACAGTAGATGCAATATAAAAATTACTGGAACTGTACGACCCTCCCGTTAATCCGTCGTGTAATGTAACTGACGTACCGGGACATGCATGGAATTGACCTGTCATTGCCGGAGGAACCGGGTTAACGGTAAATTGCTGCGTTACAAAACAACCTGTAGGCAATTCATAGGTAATCGTTGTTGTACCTACTGTATTACCTGTTATCACACCCAAACCAGCCGCTGCAAAAGCAATGGCTGTATCAGCGCTGCGCCAAATTCCTCCGGGAGAACCATCGGTAAGCGTGGTAGGAGTACCGAAACAAACATTTGGAGCACCTGCAATCGCATCAGGTAATGTGTCTGAATAAACTGTATAATAAGCACTTCCGCAATTGTTTGCATAAGTGATCACAACCGTACCAAAACTGCGGCCTGATATGATTCCTGTACCGGAATTGATAATCGCTTTATTAGTATCACTACTCGTCCAGATACCACCAAGTACACTGTCTGCCAATGTATCTACACCACCAATACATACATTGTCGTTACCGGTAATGGCTATTGGAGCCGGCATAATGGTAAGCGGCGCAGTACTATAACAATTGTTGGTATAGAAAGAATAAGTAATAGTCACAACACTTCCATTAACACCCGTTACTAAACCTGTAGTAGAATCTATTGTAGCCGTTGCACTACTGCTGGTCCAATAACCTGCGGGTGAAGCATTAGTTGCTGTCACTGTATCATACTGGCAAAGAGATGAAGGAATGCTGATAGGATCGGGTAAAGAGTCTACTGTCACGGTAAAATATTGATTAGGTAAACAACCAGTGCTGTAGGTGATGATAGTTGACCCCACAGATGCCGCTGTTACCACGCCGGTAGATGGATCTACGGAAGCAATTCCGGAAGAGCTGCTTGACCATGTGCCTCCAATGATGCCATCGGTTAACGGATCGTTGAGCAGATCGCACACAGTTGGACTACCCGTAATTGGCGTTGGAGCCGGCAATGTAACCGAAATTGTATCATAAACAGTACAGCCATCAGCAAAAGAATAAGAAGCTATCGCCGTGCCCGGACTTGACAAGGTTACAATGCCACCTGCAGTAATTGACGCAACAGAAGAAGGTGTAATGGCCCAGGTACCTGTAGTTGAATCATCTCCTAAAACTAAAGGAGCACCCATACAAGCACTGCTGACACCAACTATGGGCGTCGGGCCCGATAAGACCCTTACTGTCACTGTATCAGTAATTGAACATCCGGAAGCACCTGTTGCAGTAAACGAGTAAACACCGGTTGATGCAGGATATAATACGGTTGTTGAAGTAACGGCACTTGTGCTGATAGTACCACCCGGACCAGCCCATGAGTATGATGAAGCTCCCGTCGCACTGCCTGTCAAAGTAAGGACTGAATTACCACAAGCCGGATCAGCGCTTACGGTTCCAAGAACGCCCGATACATCCGAACAATGGTACTTGATCTGTAGTTGGGGTATTGTAGTAGCCGTACCACTAAGGCCTATCATTGTATAAACATTAGCGCCAGATGTCGCTGAAAATCCCACCGACATTATGGTTCCAACAAAGGTATTTACAAACGATATCCCGGCCCCGCTAAATGGCAGCCTATCTTGCAATGTAGCGGTAGCGCTTACCAATTCACCCCAATTGGTAGTGTTAACCAGTGTACCGGAATTAATAGCTGTGTAAAGTGGTGCAGAAGTCGTCACTGTGGAAAGATCCAAAGAATCTGCATAGATCGTGCACGCATCGGTGGTACCTGTCGTTGAAGAACGGAAATTAAATCTGATATAAACGGAGTCTATAATAGCCCCCGGCGGCACTACGCCTGCTAAATTAAATACTGCATACCCCCTGCGCGGACGCACCGTTGTAGAACTCGCAATAATCGGGTTACCGGAAGTTCTTCCGGCCGCAGCCCTTGTATAACCGGTTTTGAAAGAACCTGTAGTCCCAACTGCATCGATGTATGCCCAACCCGAGGCCAATTGCGAAAAACCGGAAAATGCACATAAACACAGGGCCAGTATAGTAAGGAGTTTTTTCATATCAGTACAAATGGTTTAAAAAATCTCTTGTTTATTATATTAAATTTATTATAAATATTTTATAGCGTATTTAACTCTTAATTAAAAGAATATTATAATCCAATTGCAAGATACAAAGAATTTTATTAGTTGGAAAAAAAATTTTGGGACAACCAATTTCTTCTCCCTAAACATGCTCAATAATCAATGTGGCAGGCATTCTACACCCTTAAAAAAAATGCAGCCCGAACACAAAAAAGTATCCGGGCTGCACACAAAAAAAAGGTATAAATTCTATTCTTCGTCGTCGAACTGAAGTACATCGCGATTGGTCATGATCAGCTCAAACTCTTCTTTTGAACCTACGATCAAACCATCGAAGTCACGCAGACCTGTACCCGCAGGTATCAGGTTACCGGTGATGACGTTCTCCTTCAATCCAAGCAAATAATCTGTCTTGCCTGAAATAGATGCCTGTGACAATACCTTGGTAGTCTCCTGGAACGATGCTGCCGATATCCAGCTTGAAGTTCCCAAAGACGCCTTGGTGATACCCAACAACATTGGAGACGACGTTGCAGGATGTGCATCGCGATACTCAACCAGTTTCTTGTCGGCCCTGCGCAGATTGCTGTTTTCTTCACGCAATTCACGCAATGTAACGATCTGACCGGGAACAAGTTTATCAGACGCACCTGATTCTGTCACGATCTTTTTATCGTAGATCCAGTCGTTCTCATCCATAAAATCAAACTTGTCAACCAGATCCTCTTCCAGGAACTTAGTATCTCCCGGATCCACAATATTCACCTTGCGCATCATTTGACGCACAATTACTTCAATGTGTTTATCGTTGATCTTCACACCCTGTAAACGATACACTTCCTGTATTTCATTTACCAGATATTCCTGTACAGCATAAGGCCCTTTAATAGAAAGAATATCACCCGGTGTAGTGGCCCCATCGGAAAGCGGCGCACCGGCTTTCACAAAGTCACCATCCTGCACCATGATGTGCCGTGTCAGCGGCACCAGATATTTCTTCACCATACCTTCCCTTGACTCTACGGTGATCTCGCGGTTACCACGTTTTACGTTACCGAAAGAAACGACACCGTCTATCTCAGCAACAATGGCCGGATTACTTGGGTTGCGTGCTTCAAACAATTCAGTTACGCGCGGCAGACCACCGGTGATATCCCGGCTACGACCCATAACACGTGGTATCTTAACCAATACCTGTCCGTTATGTACTTCGTCGTCTATGTTCACAATTATATGTGAACCAACCGGCAGATTGTATGTTTTTACGTCCTTGCCTTCAATGATGATGGCCGGACTCTTGGTCCTGTCTTTCGACTCCATTACCACTTTCTCGCGGTGACCGGTTTGTTCGTCCGACTCTTCACGATAAGTAACACCATCGATCACGTGCTCGAACTTCACCTTACCACTTACTTCCGATATGATCACCGCATTGAACGGATCCCATGTACAGATCACATCGCCCTTGGCTACTTTCTTACCATTGCTGATCTTCAGCTCAGAACCATAAGGAATGTTGTTAGTGATCAACAAACGATCGTTGCTCACGTCTACTATACGCACCTCACCGGTACGGCCTATTACTACAATATGCTCTTCACCTTCTGAATCTTTGAACTTGGTAGTACGCAAACCGTCGAACTGAATGGTACCATCGAAACGGGCCACCATTTGAGATTCGATAGCTGACGAACCTGCAACACCACCCACGTGGAAGGTACGCAGTGTAAGCTGTGTTCCCGGCTCACCGATAGACTGTGCAGCAATGATACCAACAGCATCACCCTTTTGCGCCATATAACCGGTAGCAAGGTTCTTACCGTAACACTTGGTACATACACCCCTGCGGCTTTCGCATGTGAGTACCGAGCGGATCTCCACTTGTTCAATGGCACTCGCTTCAATGCGTTTACCAATGTCTTCAGTGATCTCTTCACCGGCAGTAACAATGATCTCATCGGTGATCGGATCAAAAATATCGTGCAGCGAAGTACGACCGAGGATACGATCATACAACGGCTCTACTACTTCTTCATTATCTTTCAATGCTGAGATAGCAATACCGCGCAGTGTTTCGCAGTCTTCAGATGTGATCACCACATCCTGAGCCACGTCCACCAGACGACGGGTAAGATAACCCGCATCCGCTGTTTTCAGCGCCGTATCCGCCAGACCCTTACGGGCACCGTGCGTTGAGATAAAGTATTCCAATACACTCAATCCTACCTTAAAGTTGGACAGGATCGGGTTTTCAATGATCTCAGAACCTGAAGAACCACTACGACGAGGTTTAGCCATCAGACCACGGAGGCCGGCAAGCTGTTTTACCTGTTGCTTAGAACCACGCGCTCCGGAATCAAGCATCATGTAAACTGAGTTGAACCCTTGTTTATCATTGGCCATTTCCCTGATCAGCGTTTCAGTCACGCGGGTATCCACACGCGACCAAACGTCGATGATCTGATTATAACGCTCGTTATTGGTGATCAGACCCATGTTATAGTTTTCCCAGATCTCATCTACTTCCACCTGAGCATTCTTCACCAGTTCTTCTTTAATATCCGGAACGGTCAGATCCTCAATGTTGAACGACAGACCACCCTTGTATGCCGTACGGAATCCGAGGGTCTTGATATTATCGAGGAAGTTTACTGTAGTTGGGATATTCGTATTTTTAAGGATCTGGCCAATGATCTCACGCAATGACTTTTTAGTCAGCAGTTGATTCACAAATCCATGTTCCTTTGGCACGTTTTGATTGAAGATCACGCGACCTACCGTAGTATCCAGCAATATATTGTTGATGTTACCTTCCGCATCACGCACATTGGCTTTCACCTTGATCCATGCATGCAGATCGCAACGGCCTTCGTTATAGGCAATGATCACTTCTTCTGCGCTGTAGAAAATACCACCTTCGCCTTTCACTTTCTCGGTAGCGGTCGTTTTCTTACCCTTTGTCAGATAATACAGACCAAGTACCATGTCCTGTGAAGGCAGGGTAATTGGTGTACCGTTCTGCGGGTTCAAAATGTTGTGAGATGCCAGCATCAGCAGTTGGGCTTCCAGAATAGCAGCATTGCTCAGTGGCACGTGTACCGCCATTTGGTCACCATCAAAGTCCGCATTGAACGCCGTACAAACCAACGGGTGCAGTTGTATTGCCTTTCCTTCTATCAGCTTGGGCTGGAAGGCCTGAATAGACAAACGGTGCAGCGTAGGGGCACGATTCAAAAGGATCGGATGACCCTTCAATATATTTTCAAGGATATCCCAAACTGTAGCTTCTTTACGCTCCACCAATTTCTTGGCACTCTTTACAGTCTTTACTATACCCCTTTCTATCAGTTTACGAATGATGAACGGCTTGAACAATTCAGCCGCCATATCTTTCGGCAGACCGCATTCATGCAATTTCAATTCAGGACCTACCACGATAACCGAACGACCGGAATAGTCAACACGCTTACCCAACAGGTTTTGACGGAAACGACCTTGCTTACCCTTCAGAACGTCTGACAATGATTTCAAGGCGCGGCCACCTTCTGCTTTTACCGCATTTGACTTACGCGAGTTGTCGAACAATGAATCCACTGCTTCCTGCAACATACGCTTTTCATTGCGCAGGATCACTTCCGGCGCCTTGATCTCGATCAACCTTTTCAGACGATTATTTCTGATGATCACACGACGGTAAAGATCGTTAAGATCGGATGATGCAAAACGGCCGCCATCCAATGGCACCAACGGACGCAATTCGGGTGGAATAACGGGGATGTATTGCATCACCATCCACTCCATTTTATTTTCTATGCGGGTACCTGCATCACGGAATGCTTCAACCACACTCAGGCGCTTCAGGGCTTCCTGCTTACGTTGTTGTGAAGTCTCGTTGGCTGCAGAGTTACGAAGCTCATAAGAAAGCGTGTCCAGCTTTAGACCAGCCAAGAGTACTTGTACCGCTTCTGCTCCCATCTTGGCGATGAACTTATTCGGATCATCGTCTGCCAGATATTGATTCTCTTTTGATAAACTATCAGTGATCTCAATGAACTCATCTTCAGTAAGCAACTGCAAATAAGTATCATCATTATCCTTGATGTTCAATTTTTGGCGAATGATATCTTCGGCTTCACCGGCTTGTACCACTACATAACGCTCGTAGTATACAATGCTCTCCATTTTCTTGGAGCTGATGCCCAGCAAATAACCGATCTTGTTTGGCAGGCTCTTGAAGTACCAAATGTGTACAATAGGCACAACCAATTTGATATGGCCCATACGCTCACGACGTACTTTCTTTTCTGTTACTTCAACACCGCAGCGGTCGCACACAATGCCTTTGTAACGAATACGCTTGTACTTGCCGCAATAACATTCGTAATCCTTCACCGGACCGAATATTTTTTCGCAAAACAAACCATCGCGTTCCGGTTTGAATGTGCGGTAGTTGATGGTTTCAGGCTTTAACACCTCACCATACGAACGATCAAGAATAGAATCGGGCGAAGCAAGGCTGATGGTGATCTTTTGGAACCCCGGCTTTGGCCTGTTTTCTTTTTTTATAGCCATATTATCTTTTATTAACTTTTACTATTTTAAATTATAAACAACAACGTCCTTTGCCTTACAATACCGCAATTTCTTGTGGCCTTGCATTAATCGAACTTCAGATCCAGACCCAGACCCCTCAACTCATTCACCAATACATTGAACGACTCAGGTGTACCGGGTTTAGGCACATTCTCGCCTTTCACAATGGCTTCATAAGTCTTGGCACGGCCGGTAATATCATCACTCTTCAGTGTCAGCAATTCTTGCAGAATGTTGGATGCGCCATAAGCCTCGAGCGCCCAAACCTCCATTTCACCAAAACGCTGTCCGCCGAACTGCGCCTTACCACCCAACGGCTGCTGGGTAATGAGGCTGTATGGGCCGATAGAACGCGCGTGCATCTTATCGTCAACCATGTGGTGCAGCTTGATCATGTAGATAATACCAACAGTGGCCTTTTGGTCAAATCTGTCGCCGGTCTCGCCGTCATACAGATAAGTGTGACCAAATACAGGCAGTTGTGCTTCTTTGATCAGCGCATCAATTTCTTCTACTTCAGCGCCGTCAAAGATCGGTGTAGCGAACCTTACGTTCAGCTTCTCACCGGCCCAGCCCAGCACTGTTTCATAGATCTGACCGAGGTTCATACGCGATGGTACGCCCAACGGATTCAGAACGATGTCCACCGGTGTTCCGTCTTCAAGGAAAGGCATATCTGCTTCGCGAACGATACGGGCTACAATACCCTTGTTACCGTGGCGACCCGCCATCTTATCACCCACTTTCAGCTTACGTTTGCTGGCCAGATAAACCTTAGCCAGTTTCAGTACGCCCGCAGGCAATTCATCACCAATGCTGAGGTTGAATTTCTCGCGCTTGTAACGGCCTATTTCTTCGTTGAATTTAATATTATAGTTGTGCAACAGCAGATTGATGTTGTGGTCAATTTCTGCTTCGCCTGTCCAGCCCAACGGATTTACATTGTGCAGGTCAAGCGCGCCTATGGTCTTGGTATTGAATTTGCCGCCCTTGGTCAGTACGATCTCGCCAAATGTGTTGGTGACACCTGCAGATGGTTTTTCCTTCAGCAAGATCAACAATTTCTCGATCACCAGATTCTTCAGCTCTTCCAGGTTCTTTTCATGGATCTTTTCGATCTTTTCCAACACGGCTTTTTCACGTGTCTTCGAGTTCTTATCCTTCTTAGCCCTTTGGAACAATTGCTTGCTGATCACAATACCTTCTGTACCGCTTGGCGCTTTCAAAGAAGCATCCTTGGCATCACCGGCCTTGTCGCCGAAGATAGCACGCAGCAGTTTTTCTTCAGGTGTAGGATCGGTCTCACCCTTTGGTGTGATCTTACCGATAAGTATATCGCCTTCGTTCACATGAGCGCCCAATCTGATGATACCGTTCTCATCCAGATTCTTGGTAGCATCTTCAGAGATATTGGGTATATCGGGTGTAAGTTCTTCCTCACCCAGCTTGGTATCGCGTACTTCCAGTTCATACTCATCTACGTGTACAGATGTGAACCAATCTTCGCGTACCACTTTTTCGTTGATCACGATCGCATCCTCAAAGTTGTAACCCTTCCATGGCATGAACGCCACTTTCAGGTTACGGCCCAGTGCCAGCTCTCCGCCCTTGGTTGCATAACCTTCGGTAAGGAAGTCGCCGTTCTTTACATGTTGGCCTTTACGAACGCATGGCCTTAATGTAATACTGGTGCTTTGGTTGGTCTTCTTATACTTGGTAAGGTGGTATACTTTCAGATCATCTTCAAATGATACCAGCCTTTCTATATCATCACGGTCGTAACGTACATGTATTTCGTCTGCATCCACGTATTCTACATAGCCATTGCCTTCAGCATGTATCTGAATACGGGCATCGCGGGCAGCCTTGGCTTCAAGGCCGGTACCTACTATGGGCACTTCGGGCACTATCAGCGGCACGGCCTGACGTTGCATGTTCGATCCCATCAACGCACGGTTGGCATCATCATGCTCCAGGAAGGGGATCAGCGATGCGCTGAGGCCCACGATCTGATTAGGAGCCACGTCCATATATTCTACTTCTTCCGGCTCCAGCAACGGGAAGTCACCGGTTTGGCGGGAAGTGATCTTATCTTCAGTGAATCTGCCGTCTTTATCCAATCCTACATTTGCCTGCGCGATCTTAGCCAGATCTTCTTCTTCGGCGCTCAGGTATTTGTAGCTGGCCAAATCTACTTTACCCTCCCGCACTTTGCGGTAAGGTGTTTCAATAAAGCCCATGTCATTGATCTGCGCATGCACGCAAAGCGTTGATATCAGACCAATGTTCGGTCCTTCCGGCGTTTCAATGGTACACAACCTGCCGTAGTGGCTGTAGTGTACGTCGCGCACCTCAAAGCCTGCACGCTCCCTGCTTAAACCACCCGGACCGAGCGCCGATATACGACGTTTGTGGGTGATCTCGGAAAGCGGATTGGTTTGATCGAGGAACTGAGACAATTGTGAAGTACCGAAGAATGAATTGATGACCGACGATAATGTACGGGCATTGATCAGGTCGATCGGTGTAAATACTTCATTGTCGCGCACATTCATACGCTCGCGAATGGTACGTGCCATACGCGCAAGACCAATACCGAACTGCGCAAACAACTGCTCGCCCACGGTACGTACGCGACGGTTGCTCAGGTGATCGATATCGTCTATTTCTGCCTTACCATTGGTAAGTCTTACCAGATATTTGATGATGGAGATAATGTCTTCGCGGCTCAACACCTTGTTGGTCAGCGGCACATCAATATCCAGCTTACGGTTGATCTTGTAACGGCCTACTTCGCCCAGATCATAACGCTTATCACTGAAGAACAGTTTTTCAATGATGCCGCGTGCTGTTTCATCATCCGGCGCATCAGAACCACGCAACTGGCGGTAGATGTGCTGAACGGCTTCCAGCTCTGAGTTAGAAGTATCTTTATTCAGGGTATTGTAGATGATGGAGTAGTCGCCGCTTACTTCTTCTTTTTGCAGGAAAACGGTCTTAACACCCATTTCCATGATCATCTCTGCATTTTCTTCATCCAGCACACTGTCGCGGTCCAGTACCACTTCATTACGCTCAATGGTCACTACTTCACCGGTGTCTTCGTCTACAAAGTCTTCGGTCCAGCTACGCAGCACGCGTGCAGCCAGGCGGCGGTTCAGGTTGGCAGCCAGTTGTTCTTTGGTTGCCTTTACCTCATCGGCCATGCCAAAGAGTTCCAGAATGTCTTTATCAGTTTCATAACCTATAGCGCGCAGCAGCGTAGTTACCGGGAATTTCTTCTTACGGTCGATATAGGCATACATTACATTATTGATATCGGTGGCAAACTCCATCCACGCGCCCTTGAACGGGATAACGCGGGCGCTATAGATCTTGGTACCGTTGGGGTGAACGCTCTGACCGAAGAATACGCCGGGTGAACGGTGCAACTGCGATACTACTACACGTTCTGCGCCATTGATCACAAATGTACCACGGGGTGTCATGTACGGGATGTTACCCAAAAACACGTCCTGTACAATGGTTTCGAAATCTACGTGCTCTTCATCGTTACAACTGAGGCGCAGCTTGGCTTTCAGCGGAACAGAATACGTAAGGCCGCGATCCATACACTCCTCAATGGTGTAACGGGGCGGATCTACGAAGTAGTCGAGGAACTCCAGAACGAAAATACCGCGCGTGTCGGTGATCGGGAAATTCTCTTTAAATACGCGGAACAAGCCTTCGTTGTTACGCTTATCCGGCGTGGTTTCCAGTTGGAAAAAATCCTGAAAGGATTTCAACTGTATTGCCAGCAGATCCGGAGACGAAGCCCCGTCATAGATCTTTCCGAAATTGATTCGGCCGGATGCGGTTATTTTTTTTGTAACTGCCATATATAATTGAATAACACTAATTTACAAAACAAAATTTCCCCCAAGCAGATGATCAAGACCATCTACGGGGAAAAGCTTTACCAAAAAACGTTTAAAAATATTTTGTGCACTACCACCAAAACCCCTAGGCAAGGGGGTTGCAAAGATAGGAACTCTTACCTAAACAAGCAAAAAATATTCCAATTCGAAAATTTGAATATCAAAAGCACCGGTATCAACAGCGGCAAACCTATCGAAAAACCGCAATTTTTAAGAAATTTTTAGGTTAATTTTTTTATAAATCTTCAGCGCTGCACCCAAATCAAATCCAAATCATTCAAGAAAATCATTTTTTAACAATATTTTATCTATTTTGATGAAAAAATATTTTTCACATATTTTTTACTATATGCGTAAAAATAATTGATCTTATGATCTTGCGCCCGCTGCTCTGTGTGGTCTCCAGGATTCACCGAGCAGGTAATAATTACCGATACCGGCATGGTACTATACTATCAATATTCCCATCAGCAGGACCGCTGATCACTCAATCATCGGTAAACACAATTTAGCTTACTTTTGCACCCATTATGGCAGACCTGTTTATCTACAACTCCTATACCCGGCAAAAAGAAAAGTTCGAATCATTAGTTCCCGGCCATGCAGGCCTATATGTTTGCGGCCCTACTGTTTCCGGCGAGTCGCATTTGGGGCACGCCCGTCCGTACATCACGTTCGACATCCTCAACCGCCTGCTCATACACCTCGGCTACAAGGTGCGCTATGTGCGCAATATTACCGATGCCGGCCACTTTGAAGAAGAGGGCCGTGCCGCGCAGGATAAAGTGGCCGAAAAAGCCAAGCTGGAAAAACTGGAACCCATGGAGCTGGTACACAAATACACCAGCCTGTTCCATAAATTCATGGAGCAATTCAACTGCCTGGAGCCTGCCATAGAACCTACTGCCACCGGCCATGTTATAGAGCAGATAAGCATGATAGAAGACATCATGGCAAAGGGTTATGCCTATGAGGTGAACGGATCGGTTTATTTTGACGTAAAAAAATACGCCGCCCACTATCCGTATGGCAAGCTGAGCGGCCGGGTATTGGACGATAATCTGGAAACTACCCGCGAGCTGGACGGACAAGACGAAAAACGGAACAAAGCCGATTTTGCCCTGTGGAAAAACGCGCCACCTGAACACATTATGCGTTGGAAAAGCCCCTGGGGCGAGGGTTTTCCCGGTTGGCATATTGAGTGCTCGGCCATGAGCAGCAAATACCTGGGCGAGACTTTTGATATACATGGCGGCGGCATGGACCTCCAGTTTCCGCACCACGAAAGTGAAATAGCACAGTCCACCATAGCCCACGGACATCAGCCCGTTAGGTACTGGATGCATAACAACATGATCACCATCAACGGCAAGAAGATGGGCAAGAGCTACAACAATGTCATAAAGTTAAGTGAATTGTTCAGTGGCAGCCATCCGCTATTGGAGCAGGCCTACCACCCCATGACGGTGCGCTTTTATATACTGCAAACCCACTACCGCAGCACGCTCGACTTTAGCAATGAAGCCCTGCAGGCCGCCGAAAAAGCCTATAAAAGAATATGGGAGGCTTATGAAACATTGCAACAGTTTTCAGTAAAAACCATTCCTGCTGCCAATAACGCCATACCCAGAGCCGAAAATTGTGGCACGGAATTGGATAGTAAGATACAGCAACTGTGCCACGAATGTGCCGATTTCATTTGCGACGATATGGCCACCGCCAAGATACTTGCCAACTTTTTTGAACTGGTGCCGGTGATCAACAGCATCAGATCGGGTCAGGCGCAGGGAGGTGCTGTGCAGGCTGAGACCATTGCGCTGATGCAGCATACGTTCAAAACCTATCTGGAAGATATTTTTGGATTGCGCCCCATGGCAGCGCACAACAACAATAAGCTGGATGGCGTGTTGGAATTGCTGATAAGCATACGTGCCGATGCCAAAAAGAAAAAAGACTTTGCCACCAGCGACCTTATCCGGAATCAATTGGCTGCCACAGGCATACAATTGAAGGATGAAAAAGACGGCTCGGTAAGCTACACAATTGACTAAAAAAAGCAGGGACCGCGCACTGCCAATAGCGCTATAGCAGGCTACAGCTACATGAAAAAACTATCGGGAATATTAAAGTACCTCAAAGACTATAAAGGCCAGATCGCACTGTATTTTAGTACCAATCTGCTGAGCATCGTCTTCGGGCTTTTCTCTATCACCATGCTGGCGCCTGTGCTCAAGTTATTGTTTGTGCAGGAGCATACAGATGAAAAAGGCAAGAACGATCTGCTGAGCCATATCTCCAAATACATTGCAGACCTTATGGTGCGCGAAGGCAAGCTGACTGCGCTCACCTATATCTGTATTGCATTGATATTGTTCACGGTACTCAAAAACCTGTTCCTTTACATTTCGCTGTATATCCTAAACCCGCTCAGAAATGCCATTCTGCGGCGGCTGCGCGATGATATGTTCACCAAAACCCTGTCGCTGCCCATTGGCTTTTTTACAGAAGAGCGCAAGGGCGATCTGGTGTCGCGCATGACCAACGATATCAATGAGGTAGAACTAAGCATTATGAGCGTACTTGAGGTCTTTATCCGCGAACCGCTCACCATTCTTTTCTACTTAGTGAGCATGGTGGTCATCAGTCCGCAATTAACGCTGTTCTTATTGGTTTTTCTACCCGTAGCCGGATTGATCATAGGCCGCATCAGCAAATCGCTGCGTAAATCATCGAACATAGCTCAGGAACAATTGGGCAATATGATGAGCGTGATCGATGAAACACTGACGGGTATGCGTGTAGTTAAAGCATTCAATGCCGAAAAAGCACAACATTCCCGGTTCATGAAGATCAACAATACGCTCTTCAGGACCCGCAACCGCATTGCAGCCCGCAGAGAACTGGCATCGCCTATTTCAGAGACCATGGGGGTGATAGTGGTTGCTATCATATTGTGGTTTGGCGGCCGCATGGTGTTTACCGGCAGCGCCTTCAGGGGCGAATGGTTCCTTACCTACATTGCGCTTTTCACCATGATCATCAATCCGTTCAAAAACCTGTCGTCAGCCTTTTACAATGTACAAAAAGGCACCGCGGCGTTAGACAGGATACAGCACTTGCTGAATGTGGAGAACACCCTGACCGAAGTGGCCGACCCTACACCGCTAAAGGCTTTTGATGACAAGGTAGAGCTGCGGAATGTATCTTTTGCCTATGGCAACAAGCAGGTACTGGACAACATCAGCTTCACCGTGCCCAAGGGCAAAGTTGTAGCATTGGTAGGCTCATCGGGCGCCGGAAAATCTACCCTTGCCGATCTGCTGCCGCGGTTTCATGATGTAACAGGTGGTGAGATATTGGTAGACGGCATCAACATAAGGCAATACAAACTGGAAGACTTGCGCCGACTCATGGGAGTGGTGAGTCAGGACACCATTTTGTTTAACGACACTATTTATAATAATATAGCCTTAGGCACCGGCGGCGCTACACAGGAACGCGTAGAAGAGGCAGCCAAAGTGGCCCATGCCGATATTTTTATCAAAAACAAGCCGGAGGGCTATGAAACAATGGTGGGCGACCGCGGATCGCGACTAAGCGGAGGCGAGCGCCAAAGAGTGACCATAGCCCGTGCCATACTTAAGAACCCGCCCATATTGATCCTTGACGAGGCTACATCATCATTAGACACAGAAAGCGAACGCATAGTGCAGGACGCCATCAACAAACTGATGCAGAACCGCACCTGTATCGTCATAGCACACCGCCTGTCAACCGTAAAACATGCCGATGAGATCATAGTGCTGGACAAAGGGCATATAGCAGAGCGGGGCACACACAACAGCCTGATAGCCAACGACGGCATTTATAAGCGGCTGGTAGATATGCAGCAGGTGAAATAAGCGGGTGGCGATTTGTTCATTTTTGAATTATTTAATTACCTTTGCAGTCCCAAAATTGTAGGCGGCGATGGCGAAACTGGTAGACGCACTACTTTGAGGTGGTAGCGCCTGTAACGGGCGTGGGAGTTCGAATCTCCTTTGCCGCACACATGGGAGTTTTTCCCAAAAAGTCAAGGGGTTGTTCTAAAAAGAGCAGCCCCTTTTCCTTTACCAGAGCGGCTTTCGACTGAAAGAGTGGATTAAGAAAAAGAGTTCGATAAACTCCTTTTTTGTACGAAAGTTGGTTATCGAACACCAGGTTGATAAATGATTTTTTACTATTCATGTCGCCCGAATTATAGATATTGGCAATATCATTGAGACGGGTGAGGTGTTTCGAGTAGCGGCTCCAGGTATTTGCAATTGGCTTGTTTAACTCATCAATTACAGCAAGTAAATTGAAGCGTTCACTTTCGTACCGAGCCTTCCACTTTCGGTAGGTAGTGTCATCCATATCATTTGAAATATACTTCTCCTCTATGCTATCTATCTTTGCTTCCAATTGAGATAG
>Ga0164296_1001113_pt1 | contig 29752 bp, 26 predicted proteins | sample GEODES057metaG_FD_113533 | JGI IMG/M metagenome (GOLD analysis project Ga0164296, IMG submission 113533) | Dystrophic lake water microbial communities from Trout Bog Lake, Wisconsin, USA - GEODES057 metaG | ecosystem: Environmental > Aquatic > Freshwater > Lake | place: USA: Trout Bog Lake...
ACCCGTCGCGCGCCGTCAATCTCATCCAGCGCCAGATCGATGACGGGATCGACTTCTACCTCGGCTCCTTCGGCTCCAACATCGTGCTGCCCACCGCCGCCGTCACCGAGCGGGCGGAGAAGCCGATGGTGCAGGCCGGCGGCGGTTCGGACCAGATTTTCTCGCAGGGCTACAAGTATGTGTTCGGCATGTTCCCCCGCGCGACGCGGCAGTTCCTGTCGACGGCGGCCTTCATCAAGACGCTGGCGCCGGCGGTGAAGAACTATTCGGTGATCTTCACCAACGATGCCTTCTCCAAGACGGCCGCGCAGGGCGTGGTGAACGCGATGAAGGAGCAGGGCATTCCGCAGCTCGAGAGCTACTCCTTCCCCGAGACGATCACCGATGCCTCCTCGGTACTGGCCTCGATCCGTGCCAAGCCGCCGGAGGCGCTGATCTGCCAGACGCATGACCAGGACAACCTGCTGATCGCCAAGCAGATGATCGCCACCGGCACCAACGTGAACATGCTGTTCCAGGGGCTCGGGCCGCAGCTCGGCAGCTATCGCGACACGCTCGGCAAGGCGGCGAACGGGATCTATTTCCAGACCTACTGGGACGAACGGGCGCCGCTCAAGGACCGCTTCTTCGGCACGCCCAAGGATTTCGCCGCCTATTACCGCAAGAACTACACGCGCCCGATCGCCTATCACGTCTCCGCCGGCGCCGCCTGCATCGTCACCTATATCGAGGCGATGATGGCGGCCAAGAGCATCGATCCGGCGAAGGTGCGCGATGCGCTGTCGACGCTCGATGTCGAGACGCAGTACAGCCGCATCCGCTACACCGAGCAGGGCGACGGGCATCCGGTGATCATGGGCCCGTGGGTCGGCCAGGTGGTGAATGGCGCCCCGGAAGTGGTGGCGCCGGACAACGCGAAGACGGCCGCCTACACCTATCCGACGCCGGCCTGGGCGCAGCGCGGCTGAACCCAGGCGGATGCAGCTTCTCGTCCAGACGATCGCCGACGGGCTGGTGCTCGGCGGGCTCTATGCGCTGTCGGCGGTCGGCTTCTCGCTGATCTTCGGCGTCATGGGGGTGGTGAACCTGAGCCATGGCGCGATCGTCATGATGGGGGCGTATCTCGCCTGGTTCATGTGGCATGCGCTGGGCGTCGATCCGATCCTGGCCATCCCGCCGGTGATGCTGATGCTGTTCGGCTTCGGCTATGTGTATCAGCGCGGGCTGATCCAGCTGGCGGTCGAGCGGTCGTCGCATGTGGCCTCGATGCTGGTGACGTTCGGGGTGGCGCTGATGCTGCGCAACCTGCTGGTGCTGGTGTTCTCGCCGGACCTCAAGAGCATCACGCCGTCCTATGCGGGGCATCCGCTGGTGCTCGGCGGCGTGGTGTTCGATCCGCTGCGGCTGGCGGCGCTGGCGAGCAGCCTGGTGCTGCTCGGCGCGCTCGCCTGGGTGTTGCAGAAGACGCGGATGGGCCGGGTGATCCGGGCGACGGCGCAGCAGGAGCTGGCGGCGCGGCTGTGCGGGGTGAACGCGCAGCATGTCTATGGCCTGACCTTCGCGGTCTCGGCGGCTTTCGCGGGAGCGGCGGGGGCGATCATCGGCATTGTCATTCCCTTCTCGCCGCCCGACGAGGGGCTGTGGACGATGAACGCCTTCGTGGTGGTGACGCTGGGCGGCGTCGGCAGTCCGCAGGGGGCGCTGCTCGGCGGGCTGCTACTGGGGATCATGAGCACGGGCACGTCGCAGCTGATCGGGCCGTCGTTTCCCAATGCGATGATGTTTGCCGTGCTGGTGCTGATGCTGCTAGTGCGGCCGGCGGGGCTGCTCGGCAACGCGTTCGCGGGCTCGCGCTGAGATGCTGAGTGCCGCGATCCGGGCGCATCGGTGGTGGATTGTGGCGACGGTGGTGTTGGTCGGGCTGGCGGCCTGCGTGCCGTTCGTGCTGATGCCGTTCTATGTGCGGGTGGGGCAACTGATCCTGCTCTCGGCGGCGCTGGGGCTCGCGTGGACGCTGATCGGCGGGTTCGCGGGCTACTGGAGTTTCGGGCATGCGGCCTTCATCGGGCTCGGCGCCTTCGCCGCCGGGCTGTTCGAGGTGGAGCTGATGAAGGGGCAGCCGCTGCTGGGCTTCGGGCTCGGGCTGCTGGTGGGGGCCGGCGTTTCGGCAGTGGCGGCGGCGCTGGTGGCCTGGCCGATCCTGCGGCTGCGCGGGATCTATTTCGCGGTGGCGATGCTCGGGGTGTCCCAGGTGTTAGCCGAGTTGAACAACAACGTCGACATCTTCAAGGGCTCGATGGGCCTGGTGCTGCCGCGCATCGCCGCCTTCGGACTGCGGCCGGAGGCGGTGTTCTACTACATCCTGCTGATCGCGACCGTGGTGATCACTGTGATCGCCTTCGCCATCAAGAACGCGCGCATCGGCGCCGGGCTGATGGCCATGCGCGAGGATGAGGATACCGCGCGGATGCTGGGCGTGCCGACCGAGCGGGCCAAGATCTCGATGTTCATCCTCAGCGCCGCGCTCACCGGCGCGCTCGGCGTGATCTACGCGCATAGCCTCGGCTACATCACGACCTCCTCGGTCTATCGCACCGAATTCAGCCTCAACATGATCGTCTACAACCTGCTGGGCGGCATGGGAACGATCATCGGGCCGTTCATAGGCTCGGCGGTGATGGTCATCCTGACCCAGGTGGTGCTGGGGCAGCTGCTGTCGATCCACATGTTCATCACCGGGGCGCTGCTGGTGCTGCTGGTGTTGCTGGCGCCCAAGGGGATCACCGGGTGGTTCCGCGCCGGCCTGTTCCGCAAGCGGGCCGGAGGGGCCGAATGAGCGCGCCGATCCTGCGGCTGGAGCGCGTGACCAAGCGGTTCCGCGGGCTGGTGGCCACCAACGACGTGTCCTTCGCGGTGCCGGAGGGCAGCATCTGCAGCCTGATCGGGCCGAACGGGGCGGGCAAATCGACGATCTTCAACCTCATCACCGGCTACCTGCCGGTGAGCGAAGGCGCGATCTACTTCCGGGAACGCCGGATCGACGGCACCGCGACGACCGATCTCGCCCGCGCCGGCATCGCCCGCTGCTTCCAGATCGCCAAGCCTTTCCCCGAACTCAGCGTGCACGACAACGTCAGGATCGGCGCCCTGTTCGGCCGTGACGGTCCCCGCGATGTCGCCGCGGTGACGGCGGCGGCGCTGACAATCACTGGGCTCACGGAACTCGCCGATCGCAACGCAGGAGATCTCACGGTCGGATACCTGCGCCGCCTCGAATTGGCGCGCGCCATCGCGGCGCGGCCCGTGCTGTTGCTGGCCGACGAGCCGTGCGCGGGGCTGAACGCCACCGAGACCGAGGACATCGTCGGCATCCTCCGCGCCGTCCGTGATGGGGGCGTCACCGTGCTGCTGGTCGAACACGACATGCCCGCGGTGATGAACGTGTCGGACACCATCTTCGTGCTCGACGCCGGGGCCAAGATCGCCGAAGGGACGCCGGATGCGGTCGCCAACGATCCGCGGGTGATTTCCGCCTATCTCGGAACGCCGGACGAGGCGGGTTGAGAGCAGCGGCAGGCCGCCCCCCAAGGCGCCCAGGACCGGGCCGGCAGAAGACCGGAACGCGACATTCACAGCATCCGAGCGGCGCCCTGGGGCCAACGCCATCCCCAATCGCTCCAATGGACGGGATACGCGCGGTCGTCTACACCCCAGCGATCTGACCGTAACGCCTGTCGAGCTTGTCGAGGTTGATCCATGAAGAAAGCCCTGATCACCGGAATCACCGGCCAGGATGGCGCCTACCTCGCCCAGTTCCTGTTGCAGGAGGGGTATGCGGTCTATGGCCTGCTGCGGCGCTCCGCCTCGGCGGATGTGATCGGCGAGCGGCTGCGCTGGCTCGGCGTGATCGACGATGTCCGGCTGATCGACGGCGACCTGACGGACCTGTCGAGCCTGATCCGCATCGTCGGCGATGTGAAGCCCGACGAAGTCTTCAATCTGGCCGCCCAGAGCTTCGTGCATGCGAGTTGGAACCAGCCGCTGCTGACCGGCAACGTCACCGGGATAGGCGCCGTCAACCTGATGGAGGCGGTGCGTCTGGTCCATCCCGCCGCGCGGTTCTACCAGGCGTCGTCCTCGGAAATGTTCGGCAAGATCCAGGAACAGGTGCAGAGCGAGCGGACGCCGTTCTATCCGCGCAGCCCCTATGCCGCGGCCAAGCTCTATGCCCACTGGATGACGGTCAACTACCGCGAGAGCTTCGGGCTGCATGCCTCCTCCGGCATCCTGTTCAACCACGAGAGCCCGTTGCGCGGCATCGAGTTCGTGACCCGCAAGGTCACCGACGGCGTGGCGCGGATCAAGCTTGGGCTGGCCCGCGAGCTGAAGCTCGGCAATCTCGACGCCACCCGCGACTGGGGCCATGCCCGCGACTATGTGCGGGCGATGGCGCTGATGGTCCGTCAGGACAAGCCGGACGACTACGTGATCGCGACCGGGCGGACGACGTCGATCCGCGATTTCTGCGCCATGGCGTTCGGCCATGTCGGGCTCGACTGGCGGGAGTTCGTCAAGACCAGCTCGGACCTGCTGCGGCCGGCGGAGGTCGATGTGCTGCTCGGCGACGCGACGAAGGCGCGCACCGCGCTGGGCTGGGCGCCCTCCTGCACGCTCGAGGACATGGTGGCCGAAATGGTCGAGGCCGATCTCGCGCGCCATCGCGGCAAGGCGACGCAGAGCCAGCCGACCGAGGCATCGCTGCGCGGCGCCGGCTAGGGACATGACGCCGGCGCGGATCCTGGTGACGGGGGCTTCGGGGTTCGTCGCGCGCCATCTGGTCCCGCAACTCCGCGCGGCGTTTCCCCAGGCGGCACTGACCTTGTGCGGCGAGGGGATGACGCCGCTCGATATCACCGATCGTGCAGCGGTGCGGGCGCTGGTGGCGGACGTGAAGCCGGAGGCCTGCGTGCATCTGGCGGCGATCGCCGCCCCGCAGGAGGCGCGGCGCGATCCGACACGGGCATGGGACGTCAATCTCGGCGGCAGTTTGGCGCTGGGCGAGGCGATCAGGGCGGAGGCGCCGGAGTGCCTGCTGGTGTTTGCCTCGAGCTCAGAGGTGTATGGCGGCTCGTTCCGTGCCGGAGTGCCGCTCGATGAGGCGGCCCTCCTGGCGCCGATGAACACCTATGCCGCGACCAAGGCGGCGGCGGATCTGGCGCTGGGGGCGATGGCGGCCGATGGCCTGCGCGTGGTGCGGATGCGGCCGTTCAACCACACCGGGCCCGGCCAGACCGATGCCTTCGTCGTGCCGGCCTTCGCCCGCCAGGTGATGCGCATCAAGGCGGGCAGGCAGACGGCGCGGATCGAGGTCGGTGCCCTCGATCCGATGCGGGATTTCCTCGATGTGCGCGACGTCTGCGCGGCCTACGTGGCCTGCGTCGCGCGCGGCGACGCGTTGCCCGCGGACGCGGTGTTCAACATCGCCTCCGGCGCCCCGCGGCGGATCGGCGACGTGCTGGAGGCGCTGCTGCGCCTGGCCGGCGTGCGGGCCGAGGTCGCGACCGACCCGGCGCGGCTCAGAACCGCCGACATTCCGGTGGCATGCGGCCATGCGGCGGCAGCTCGGGAGGCGCTGGGATGGGCGCCCCGCGTCGCCTGGGAGGACACGCTGCGCGACGTGCTGGCGGATTGGGAAGGCCGGGCCTAGAGCGCGATCGCTTGAGGCCGATGGGTCAGAAAGCGTGAATCGCGCTCTTCTTCAATAGCTTGCTAGATCATGATTCAGCCCCCTGCCCTTCCCGCTCAGCGGCGGGTGAGCAGATCGGCGAGCAGATGCAGCCAGGGCTCGGCGGGAATGCGCAGGCCATGGAACCCGAACAGGACAGCCGCGGCGAGACCGACCGGCACAATGCGGCGCACGTCATCCGGGCGCCGACCGGCGGCGAAGGCAAGAATCACCGCTCCGCACAGGCCGATCGCCCCGCCGACGATCACGTCGGCCAGCGTATGTTCCTGGAGCGCGAGCCGGGAGTAGCCGATCAAACCCGCGAAGGCCAACGGCGCCAGGGCCGCGATGCGGGGGCCGAGAAGCAGGATCGCCAATCCGCCGTATACCAGCGGCGCTGAGGCCGTATGGCCGGACGGGCTCAGCAACTCCGGAACCGCCGCGGGGGCACCAAGAACGAAGATCAGCAGCTTGGCGATACCGACGCACCCCAAGGTGAGGCTGCACGTCAGCGTCCAGGCCAAGGCGCCGCGCGCCCAGCCGCCGACGGCCAGGCCGAAGGCGACGGTGAACACGAAGGGCAGGATGACGGCCTGATCGGCGAAATCGGTGATGAACTGCATGGGTGGGCCGATCCTATGGCCCTGGGGCGAGGGCGCAAGCGGCGGCGTTGCAACGGCGCGCGATCTCCGCTTCTCTCGCGCAGTCCAATCGGGGGTGATCATGACCACACGACGAATCGGTGACATCGAGGTGACGCGCATCGAAGAGCGCCACGGCCCGGGATTCGCGCCGCAACAGCTGCTGCGCGACTGGGATCCGGCCTTGTTGGAGGAGCATGCGGACTGGCTCTCCCCGCATTATTTCGACCTCGCCAGCGGCAGGTTCATGAGCTCGATCCATTCCTGGCTGATCCGCACCAAACATCACACCATCCTCATCGACACCTGCGTGGGCAACCACAAGCACCGGCCGCATTTTGAGCGGTTCCATATGCTCGATACGCCCTATCTCGATCGCCTCCGCGCCGCCGGCGTGACGCCGGAGGAGATCGACTACGTGATGTGCACCCATCTGCACGTCGATCATGTCGGCTGGAACACACGGCTGGTGGACGGGCGTTGGGTGCCGACGTTTCCCAACGCGAAATATGTGTTCTCGCGGGTGGAGCGGGACTACTGGGATCCCGCGGTCAACACCACCCTGCCCCCGGTCAACGCCGGCGTCTTCGAGGACAGCGTTCTGCCGGTCATCGCCTCGGGACAGGCGCAACTCGTCGAGATGACCGACCGCCTCGGCGACAACCTGCTGGTGGAGCCCGCGCCCGGACACGCCCCGGGGCATGTGGTGTTCCGACTGCTCGACCAGGGCCAGGAAGGCGTCTTCATCGGCGATGTGATGCATCATCCGTTACAGGTCTATCGGCCGGAATTGAGCAGCCAGTTCTGCACCGACCCGGTGAAGGCGGAAGCCTCGCGGCGGCGCGTGCTGGAGCATTGCGCGGATTGCGCCGCACGGGTGTTTCCGGCCCATTTCGGCGCACCGCATGTCGGCTGGGTGCGTCGCAAGGGGGCCGGCTTCCGCTTCGAGTTCGATCACGGAGAGGGCGCGTGAGCGACGTGGCCGAGCTGCCGCGCACGATCCCCCTTGAAGGCGCCAGCAATGTCCGCGACCTCGGGGGATATCTCACCAAGGACGGCCGGCGGGTTCGTTTCGGCTGTGTATTTCGTGCGGCGGCACTGTCGAATTTGACCGCGGCCGACGGCGCGGCATTACGAGCAGCGGGGATCGGCGTCGTATGCGACCTCCGCGGCGGCGCGGAAAGTGAGGCCGCCCCCTCGAAGCTCGATGGTGTGATCATCCATCCCCTGTCCATCGACCCGTCGCTCGGCAGCCGCCTGCGGGAGATCGCGGCCGAGCGCGAGGCGACCGAGACGGAGGTCGTCGAGGTGATGTGCGGGGCCTATGCGCACTACGCCCTCACCTGGTGGCATCGCTATCGCACGCTGTTCGAATTGCTCGACCAGTCCGTCGACAAGGCGGTGCTGTTTCACTGTACGGCGGGCAAGGATCGCACCGGCTTCGGCGCCGCGTTGATCCTGGCCGCCCTCGGGGTGGACCGCGCGACCGTTCATTCCGACTACCTCGCGACCAACCGGCTATGGACCGGTGCCGCTTCTGTCGGCGCATCACTGCCGCCCAACGTGGCGAAGGTGCTCACCCGCGTGCAGCCAGACTTCCTCGATGCCGCCTTCAACGCCGTGAAATCGAGCCATGGCAGCGTGGACGCCTATCTTGAGGATCGAATCGGCCTCGACCCGGCACGGCGGGCCGCGCTGCGGGCGCGGCTGCTCGAGTAGGCCTCGCTCAGTCCCCCACGCCGAAGGGATCGTCGAACGACGGTGAAGGCGGCGTGAACCAGTTCGGCCCCTCCTCAGTCATGTAAATGTGGTCTTCGAGGCGCACGCCAAACTCGCCATAGATGCAGATGGTCGGTTCGTTCGAGAAACACATGCCGGGCATCAGTTTCGTTGCATTGCCGCGGACGATATAGGGCTCCTCATGCACATCGAGGCCGAGGCCATGTCCGGTGCGGTGCGGCAGGCCCGGGAGCGCGTAGTCGACGCCAAAGCCTGCACCTTCGATGACGCGACGTGCGGCGGCATCGAGCGCCTCGCAGGGTGCCCCAAGCTGCGCCGCCGCGAAGACGGCTTCAGTGGCGGCCTTCTCGACGTTCCAGACCGCGCGCTGCCGCGCCGTCCCGTCGCCGAACACGTAGGAGCGGGTGACGTCGGATTGATAGCCGTGCAGCGTGGCGCCGATGTCGATCAGCACCATGTCGCCGCTTTTCAGCGTTTGCGGATAGGGCACGCCGTGCGGGTAGGCGGTCGGTTCGCCGAACAGCACGATGCAAAAGGTGAAGGCGGGATCTGCGCCCATGCGCTGATGCGCCTGGTTGATGAAGGCCTGGACCTCGGTGGTGGTCATGCCCTCCGCGAGGATGCGCGCGGTGGCCTTATGGACCTCCAGCGTCATCGCCATCGCCTGCTTGATCAGCGCGATCTCGGACGGCGTCTTGATCATGCGGCAGGGCGCGATGACATCATTGGCGTTGACGAAGTCGTAGCGATTGCCCGCGCGGCGCAGGCCATCGAAGGTGAAGAATGGCGTCGCCGGATCAACGGCGATTGTGCCGCTCGGATACCCCATCTCGCGCACGCTTTCGACAACCAGCGCGGTGGGATCCTCATGCTCCTGCCAGCAGCGCACCGTCCCGTCGAGGGTGATCATCGTGCGCAGTTTCGCTTCCTCGAAGGTGGGCGTCACATAGGTGATCCCGCCCTCCGCGGGAATGATGACGCCATGCAGCCGTTCGGAACCTTTCAGGCGCAGACCGGTGAAATAGAAAGTGCTGGTGGACGCATCGAGGTGCATGGCCGCGATACCCCTGGCGCGCATGCCGGCCTGAACGCGGGCGATGCGGGCGCGCAACTCGTCTGCCCCGATGGGAACAGCCTGGTCACGGATGGAACGCATGCGCGCGAATTCGGCCTCCGTCGTCGAGCCGCCGACGCCAAGGGTCATGTCGAGCTCTCCTACCAAGCCTTGATGATGTCGAGCAGCGCCGGCACGGCAAGCGCGGCGAAGACGCTGAGCGTCGGAATATCGGCATCGCCATAGTAACCGCTTTCGTGCAGCAGGTTGAGCATGCCGATCGTGGTGCCGTTCCACCGCACCGGGACGTTGACCGAGCTTTCGCAGCCGAGCGAGCGGATCAGCTCATGATCGAAGAAAGCCTCGCTCAGCTCTGCATAGTTGCGATTGAAGCGGCATTTCCCACCGATGATGACATCGCGCACCGAGGGACTGTCGGGCTGGATCGGCTTGCTGCCGCCGACGGGGTAGGCCACCGGCTGGTTCGAGTAATAGCGCTGGTTCTCGCCGCGCGCCCAGTTCACCGCCAGCACGGTGAACAGCTTGTGGCCGATGGCGCCCGCCATGGCCGTATCAAGGGCGGCAAGGCTCGTGGCCGGCTGCGGGGACTGCGCGAGGGCCGCCGCCACAGCGACGAAATGCGGCGCTGGATCAGGACGTGTTGCTGCTGCGGTCATGGTTTTTTCCCCCAGCCGCCCCCTTGGGCGGTGATGATGCGGATAATATCGCCGGCCTCGAGACGCAGGCCGGAGACGAAAGCGTGGGCCTCGCGGCTGCCGTCGGTGCGGTCGATCTCGATGCGGTTCGTAGTCCCAGCATCGCCGCCGGCGAGGCCCCAGACCGGCGCCTTGTTACGAGTATAGCCGGCCGAAAGCGTGGCCTCGCTGCCGCCGACGGCATATTCTATCGCCATGCCCGGTCCGCCGCGATGCAGCCCGCCACCGCCGGGTTCGTCGTTCAGGCCGTAATGGCGAAAGAGAAATCCATAGCGGGCTTCAGCGATTTCCACCGGACAGTTGAACGTCTCCCCATGATTGGACGAATACATTGCGCTGTTGCCATCGCGCGTGGACGTCGCGCCCCAGCCGCCCATCTGGGGCTCCACCATGGTGTAGCGCCGGCCGGTATGCGGATGGCGGCCGGCGATGACGGTGCCGCAGATCGAGGCGAAATGGCCGGCGGGAAACATCTCGGGCGCCGCCTCGGCCAGCCCATGCCACAACATATCGGCAAGACGGATGCGGATTTCCGAGTAGTAGCCGTGCGGCGCCGGCTCGATGGTGTCGAAGATCGAGCCGGGGCGGGTCAGAAACCGCAACGGCCGATACGAGCCGGCATTGCAGACAGTGTCGGGCGAGGTCGCCATCTTGAAGATCAGCTGGGCGGCAACGAGGGCGCCGTCGCGGCTGGTGTTGAAGGGCAGCGCGCGTTGGTCGGGAGCGTCGCGGACGTCGACGGTAAAGCTGTCATCGGTGATCTCGATCACCGCGTGCCAGGTGGTTCCATCGTCCATGCGCTCGGCAAGCGGGAAGCGGCCCTTTGGCAGCCGCGCGAGGCCCGCACGGGCGTGCCGCTCGGCATAATCGAAATAGTCGCTGACGGCCGCTGCAAAATTCGCATGGCCATAGGAGTCGACCAGTCGAATAATACGCTCGTTGCCCTTGCGCAGACTGGCGATGGCCGACCACAGATCGCCGCGCAGGAAATCGGGCAGCCGGCTGTTGGCCGCGAGAATGGCCAGCACAGGCTCGTTCGGCACCCCGGCATCCACAAGCTTGATCGCGGGCAGGCGTAGTCCCTCGGCGTAGATGTCACGCGCATCGACCGCCATCGAGCCCGGAACCGAGCCGCCGACGTCGCTCCAATGGCCGATATTGGCAACCCAGGCGACCAGCCGATCACCGGCGAAGACGGGCATGGCAAGCACGGCGTCGTTCAGGTGGGTAACGCCGCCGTGGTAGGGGTCATTGGTGATGTAGATATCGCCGGGACGGATGGTCTCCGGCGCGATCAGCCGCAGCAGATGCTGCACGCATTTGTCGAGCACGCCGACGAACCCGGGAATGCCGGCGCCCGAACTCACCATGTTGCCCACGGGATCGGTAATCCCCGTACCGACGTCCAGCACCTCGTAGATGATCGGGCTCATCGCCGTGCGCTTGAAGACGACGAACATCTCCTCGGCGATGGCGCTCAGCGCCTGCTGAATGACGTCGAGCGTGAACGGATCGGGGGCCAGGCTCATTGCGGCACCTCGATATGGATATTGCCAAACCGGTCCATCCGCGCGCTCTGGCCGGCGTGGACCACCACCGTGGTGCCGGAGTCCTCGATGACAGCCGGGCCGGCGAATGTCATGCCGGGTTCGAGCCGCGCGGCATCGTAAATGTCGCTCGGATGGATACCATCCTGCGCGAAATCGACGGCACGCGGGGTCTTGCGGGCATCCTCGAGCCGCGCGCCGGTGACGGGCAGCGGAAGAAAATCGAGCTTGCCGATCTCGGCCTGGGCAACGAGGTGCAGGCCGACGATCTCGACCGGCGCGGCGAGGCGATAGGTGTATTCGCGTTCGTAGAGCAGGTGAAATTCTCCGACCAGATCGGCCAGCGCGCCGGCATCGACCGGCCCATCGGCCAGCCGCACCTCGACCGTATGCTCCTGGTTCTGGTACCGGCACTTGACCATCCGCTCTATCCGCACCCCCGATACAGCAATGCTTTCGCCGGCAAACTGCGCTGCCGCCGCCTCGGAAATTTCCGATACCAGGGCGGCAAGCGCGGCGACCGCAGCCACGTTGTCGGCGAGCTCAATCAGGCGGGTAACAAACACGTCACGCCGGAGGTCGGACATCATCATGCCCCAGGCGGAGAACACCGCGGCGCCGCGGGGAATCACGACATGCCGCACACCGAGTTCAGCGGCCAGCGCCGCCGCATGCATCCCGCCGCCACCGCCGAAAGCAACAAGCGTGAAGTCCCTTGGGTCATGGCCGCGATTGATCGACACCATCTTGAGCGCATTGATCATGTTGTTGTTGGCGATCCGCACGATTCCGCGCGCCGCCTCGGTCGGGGTGACGCCCAGGCGCGTCGCGACGCGCTGCAAGGCGATGTCGGCGGCCTCCATGTCGGCAACGACATCGCCGCCGCAGAAATAGTCGCGGTTGATCCGGCCAAGCGCGAGGTTCGCATCCGTCGTCGTCGCGGCCTCCCCTCCCCGCCCATACGCCGCCGGACCCGGCGACGCGCCGGCCGATTGCGGGCCGACATGCAGCTTGCCGAATTCGTCGACCCAGGCGATCGAACCGCCGCCGTTGCCGATTTCCACGAGATCGACGACCGGGACCATGATCGGATACCCGGCGGACGTGCGCGTGCGCTCGATCCAGTAATCCGTCTTGATCTGCACCCGCCCGCCTTCGATCAGCGAACATTTCGCCGTCGTGCCGCCAATGTCGAGTGCCAGGACATTGCTGACCCCGATGCTGCGCCCGAGTTCCGCCGCCGCCCAGACGCCGGATGCCGGGCCCGACTCCACCATGGTGATCGGAATCGCCTTCGTAGCCGCCAACGAATCGACGCCACAGTTCGACTGCATGATGTAGATCTGGCCGCCGAATCCCCGTCCGGCGAGGCTGTGCTCCAGCCGGTCGAGATAGCGTTCGGCAATCGGCTGCACATAGGCGGACAGCACGGTCGTATTGGTCCGCTCGTATTCGCGCCACTCGCGTGTGATCTGGTGCGAGGCGACGACGGGAACGCCAGGCCAATGCGCGCGGACGGCATCAAGCACGGCACGCTCATGGTACGGGTTGGCGTAGGCATGCAGCAGGCAGATGGCAATCGCCCCCACGCCGGCCGCGCGGAAATCAGCGAGTATGGCCGGCAAGGCGCCGAGATCGAGTGGCGCCAGCTCCTCGCCGCGATAGCCCATCCGCCCGCCGATTTCGCGGCGCAATTCGCGCGGCACAAAGCTCGCGGGCTTGCGATAATGGACATCGAAAAACGCCGGCCGGTTGCCTCGCCCGATTTCTAGCACATCGCGGAAACCAGCAGTGGTGATCAGCCCGGTCACGACACCTTTGCGCTCCGTCAGCGCGTTGATCACCAGCGTCGTGCCATGGGCGAAGAACCGCAAAGCCGGAACATCGATGCCGGCCTTGTCCAGCACATCGAGAATGCCGCGTTCAAAGTCGGGCGGCGTGGTGTCGGACTTGGCGGTGCGGATCGTCTGCCGGCCGGTTGCCGTATCGGTTTCAAAATAGACGAGATCGGTGAATGTACCGCCGACATCGGTGGCGACGCGCGCGAGCAGGCTCATCGTGCGAAGGGCATAATGGCGGTGACGGTCATGGCTCCATCCCAAGGCGGGGGCGCGAAGCTACCATGCCGCGCCGCTGACGTCAGGTGCCGCAGAACGTCTGCTGGACGACCTCCTCCGGGCGCGGGGGGGCGGCGAACCGCTCCCTTCCCGGCTGATCGTCGAAGGGGCGCGCGAGGACGTCGCACAGGGCCTCGAAGGGCGTAAAGTCGTCCTGGTCGACGGCCGCCGCGATGGCGGCCTCGATGAGGTGGTTGCGCGGAATATAACGCGGATTGAGGGCGCGCATCCGGGCCGCGCGCGCGGCGGGGGCGATGCCATCGGTAGCCAGGCGCGCGCGCCACGCAGCCGCCCATGCAGCAAAGGGCGCCGGATCAGCGAACCCCATGCGGCGGACCGCCTCGGCGGTGTCATCCGTGAGCAGATCGGCGAGACCTCGGAAGGTGAGGGTGAAGTCGGCGCGCGCCACGGCCATGACGTCCAATAGGCCCTCGACCAGCGCCTCGTCACCCTCGGCCTGCGCGCCGGTCAGTCCGATCTTGGCCCGCAGGCCATCGAGATAGGCGCTCTGGAAGGCCGGCGCGAAGCCCGCCAACGCCTCCTTCGCAATGGCAAGGGCGACATCGGGATCGCCATGCAGCAGTGGCAACAGGCACTCGGCGAGGCGGGCGAGATTCCAATGGGCGATGCGCGGCTGGTTGCCATAGGCGTAGCGCCCACCATGATCGATCGAGCTGAACACCGCGGCGGGATCGTAGCCGTCCATGAAGGCGCAGGGCCCGTAGTCGATCGTCTCACCGGCGATGGAGCAGTTGTCGGTGTTCATGACACCGTGGATGAAGCCGACATGCAGCCAGCGCGCCACCAGGTCGGCCTGACGCTCCACCACGCCCTGGAGGAAGGCACCGTAGCGGTTCTCCGCCTCGGCGGCCTCGGGATAGTGCCGCGCGATCGCGTGGTCGGCGAGCAGCCGCACCGCCTCGCCATCCTCGCGGGCGGCGAAAAACTGAAACGTGCCAACGCGGATATGGCTCGCCGCCACGCGGGTCAGCACGCCGCCCGGCAGCAGCGTCTCCCGCCGCACCGCCTCGCCGGTGGCAACCGCGGCCAGCGCGCGCGTGGTCGGAATGCCCATCGCCGCCATCGCCTCGCTGACGATATATTCGCGCAGCACCGGCCCCAGCGCCGCCCGCCCATCGCCACGGCGGGAGAACGCCGTCGGGCCGGAGCCCTTGAGCTGCACGTCCCGGCGCACGCCGGCCCGATCGACGACCTCACCCAGCAGCAACGCGCGGCCGTCGCCAAGCTGCGGCGAGAAATGGCCGAACTGATGCCCGGCATAGGCCATCGCCATCGGCGCCGCCCCCTCCGGCAACGCATTGCCCGCCAGGATCGCCGTACCCGCCGGCGTCGCCAGCGCCATCGGGTCGAGCCCAAGCGCCTCGGCCAGCGCAATATTCAGCCGCAGCAACCTCGGCGCCGCCACCGGAACCGGCGGCTGGCGCGCGAAAAACCGCTCCGGCAGGCGGGCGAAACTGTTGTCGAACGGAAATTGCACGCCCAAGGACCTAGCCTCGCTTCTGTTCCCACCGTGCTGCTTACAACCCCGCGGCCGGAAATGCACAGCTTGTCTGGCACCGCCGGCAAGATGCCGCTAACACCGCCTGGCAACAACCACGCCGGCAGACCCGATGCGCCCGCCTCCGCCGATCGATCCCGCGACCTACACGCTCTCCGTCGTCATCCCCTGCTACAACGAGCGGGCGACGCTCGCCGGCCTGATCGCGCGGGTGCGCGCTGCCCCGGTGGCGCGCATGGAAATCATCCTGGTCGACGATGGCAGCACGGATGGCACCGGCGACCTCATCGCGCGGGAAATCGCCCCCCTGGTCGCCCACGTCATCCGCCAGCCCGCCAATCGCGGCAAGGGCGCCGCCGTCCGCACCGGCATCGCGGCGGCGACGGGCGAGATCGTGCTGATCCAGGATGCCGACTTCGAATACGATCCGGCCACCTACCCGATGCTCGTCGAGCCCATCCTCCACCGCGGCGCCGACGTCGTTTACGGCTCCCGCTTCGCCCCCGCGCCGGTGCGCCAGGTCGTGCGGTTCTGGCACATGCTCGCCAACCGCTTCCTTACCCTGCTCACCAACATGGTCACCGGCCAGCACCTCACGGACATGGAGACCTGCTACAAGGTGTTCCGCCGCGAGGTGATCCAGTCCGTCGCGCTCACCGAGGAGCGCTTCGGCATCGAGCCGGAGATCGTCATCAAGCTCGCCCGCCGCAAGCTGGTGTTCTACGAAGTCGCCATCCCCTATCAGCCGCGCGGCTACGACGAGGGCAAGAAGATCGGCCTGAAGGATGCGGTGCGGGCGATCTACGTCATCTTCAAGCATGGCATCTGGCGCCGCCAGGGCTGATCTCACAGCCCGAAGCGGCGGCTGAGCAACGTACGGTATGCGTCGATCGTTCCATAGTTGATGAAGGCATCCGGCGGCCCGAAGGGCGTCAGCTGATAGATCGCCACCCACAGATGCGCCAGTGCCACCCCCGCCAGCGTCACCCCGGCGATCCAGATGACATGCCGCGCGAACAGCGCCCGCATGGCCGGCACCCGCCCGACCGCGATCACCCCCAATGCCGCGACCAGGTCCAGCAGCGGGTAGAACTCCACCCTGTAGCGATAGGCCATATAGATCGCCGTCATCATCAGCAGCCACGGCGCCAACAGGCCGGCCGCGAGAGCAAGGAGGCGCGCCTGCGCCCGTAGCCCGACCCGCGGGCGTCCCCACGCCACGACGAGGCAGCCGGCGAGGATGAACGGCAGCGGATCGGTCAGCAGCAGGCTGGCCGGCGGAAACTCGGCCACGTCGATCAGGCGCGCGCGGGTTTCGGCAAAGAACGCACCGCCATCCGATCCCTTGAACGCCCAGAGCGGAAAAAAGAAATACTGCGCGCCGAACGGCAGGCGCAGGAGGTTGAACAACCCGTAGGCATGCATGCGCCCCACGCGATCGGGCGCCACCGCGTTGTAACGGTAAAAGCTGTAGTCGGCGAAGGTCGCGATGTTGCCCCAGCGGGCGTAATTGACGAGCGCCGCAATGCCGACGAAGGCGAACAGGATGGCCAAGGGGACACCATAGTCCGCCAGGCGAAACCGCCCCGCGCGCCACATCTGCGCCGCGAGGACGAGCAGCAGCAGGCCGAGCGCGCCATAGAGCCCGATCGCGGTCGATACCCGGGTGATCAGGGCAAACCCGGCGCAGAGCGCCATCGCCGCCAATCGCCCGCGGCTGAACTGGCCGTCCAGCACCCCGCGCACCGCCAGACAGACGAAGATCGAAGCCTGGGCGAAAGCCCAGAACACCACCTCCTGGAAAATCGACGGCTGCAACTGTCCGATCGTCGCGCCGCCGAGCGCCGCGTAAAGGGCAAAGAGGACCACCGCCGCGTCCATCGTGCCGCTCGCCGGCAAAGCCCGCCGCAGATCGAGCGCCAGCCACAGCTTGGCCATGGCCGCCAACCATACCGCCGCAAGCATCGAGGCCGAGGTGACGTCGAGCCGGATCGCCCCGGGCACCAGCAGCAGCGGCGCGCGCAACAGGGCGCAGAAAATGCCCCAATAGGCGTAAACCCGGCCGTCGCGCTCAAACCCCTCCATCCCTACCGCGCCGGAGTCGACGTCGAAACGGCCGACGAGCAGGTGCAGCAGCATCGAGTTGAACGTCCGCCCATGCGGATGGACATGGAACGGATCGATCGACCCGCGCATCGCGATCCATGCATACCACGCCGCCAGCAACAGCCCGGCCGCCGCCAGCGCCGCCGCCTCTCCACGCTGCATGCCGCGAGGTCGGAACCATCCCATGCCCATTGTTAGATCGCCCCCGCGCGCCGAGATCAACCCGCGCCACGCACGCCTCGACCCGCCCCGCCCTTCCGCCTAGTCTGCTCCATTGCTCCGACAGCAGAAGGAACACGCTGATGCCTGACGACGCCGTCGCCAAGACCGTCCACACCATCGCCTTCGACGCCAGCGCCCAGGGCGATGCCGGCGCCCGGGTAACGACAAAGAACTGGTACAACGACCCCGACGGCGCCTTCCGCGCCGGCTTCTGGGCCGCCCAGCCCGGCAAGTCGCCGATCCACTACACCAAGGACGAACTCTGCACCCTGCTCGAAGGCACCGTCCGCCTGACTGCCGAGGACGGCACCGTCGCCACCTACACCGCCGGCGACACCTTCCTGATCCCCAAGGGCTTCAAGGGCACCTGGGAAACCGTCGAGGCGGTCCGCAAGTTCTACGCCGTCTACACCAAAGTCTGATCGCCGCCCCGTAGCCGGGACTCGGCGCGCCTCGTTACCCTCCGCCCATCAGGTGGAGGGTTTCGATGCGCCAATGGATGTCCCTGGGTTTCGCCGGCGCGCTCGCGCTCATGGCAACTACCCCGGCCCGCGCCGACTATGTCGCCCTCGGCAACGGCCTCTCCAGTTGCACCGAATACCTCCGCGCCGCCGACAAGGAACAGCGGATCCGCCCGATCGCCGCCGCCTCGGATGAGTTCTACTCCGCCGCCTACGTCAAGTTCGTCGCCTGGGCGGACGGCTATCTCTCCGGCGCCAATGCCCGCGATGCCGCCCTTCGCCGCCTCGGCGCCACCCGCGATCACGCCTGGCGCCAGACCTGGCTGACCGCCTGGTGCCGCGCCAACCCCGACGCGCTCTATGTCTCCGCGCTGACCGCGCTGCGCACGGAACTCGTCCGCCAGTAGGCTTCGCGCAAGCCCCATCGTCCGCCGCCGCGCTGTTGCCCGCCGATCCCGGCCGTGGCAGAGCATCGCCGCGGATCATGGACGGCTTCGGCGCGCACGCCGCGGCCGAACAACGGAGAGAGACCATGGCGAGATACCTCAAGCGCGGCCGCGACGCCGCAACCATTGCCGAGGACGATGCGCGCACGCGCTCCACCGTCGAGGGCATTCTTGCCGACATCGCGGCGCGCGGCGACACTGCCGTGCGCGAACTCTCGGAGAAATTCGACGGCTGGTCCCGCGACGACTACCGCATGACCGACAAGGAAATCCGCGACTGCCTCGCCGAACTCCCAGCACGTGCCATCGAGGACATCAAGTTCGCCCAGGAGCAGGTGCGAAATTTCGCGCAACACCAGAAGGCCGCGCTCAAGGACATCGAGGTCGAAACCCTCCCCGGCGTCGTCCTCGGCCACAAGAACATCCCCGTGCAATCCGTCGGCAGCTACGTGCCCGGCGGCAAGTATCCGATGGTGGCCTCCGCCCACATGTCGGTCGTCACCGCCAAGGTCGCCGGCGTGCCCCGCATCATCACCTGCGCGCCCCCCTTCCAGGGCCGCCCCGCCCCGGCCATCGTCGCCGCCCAGCATCTCGGCGGTGCCGACGTGATCTACAGCCTCGGCGGCGTCCAGGCCGTTGGCGCGATGGCGCTCGGCACCCAGAGCATCGCCCCGGTCGACATGCTCGTCGGCCCCGGCAACGCCTTCGTCGCCGAAGCGAAACGGCAGATCTACGGCCGCGTCGGCATCGACCTCTTCGCCGGCCCGACTGAGACCCTCGTCATCGCCGACGAGACGGTGGACGCCGAGCTGTGCGCCACCGACCTGCTCGGCCAGGCCGAGCACGGCCCCACGTCGCCGGCCATCCTGCTCACCACCTCGGAAAAACTCGCCCGCGAGACCATCGCCGAGGTCGAGCGCCTGCTCGGCATCCTCCCCACCGCCGGCATCGCGCGGAAGGCCTGGGAGGAGTGCGGCGAGGTCATCGTCTGCGAGGACGACGCCGAGATGCTGCGCGAGGCCGACCGCATCGCCTCCGAGCACGTCCAGGTCATGACCCGCGACCCCGATTATTTCCTCGCCAACATGAAGAACTACGGCGCCCTCTTCCTCGGCCCGCGCACCAACGTCTCCTATGGCGACAAGGTGATCGGCACCAACCACACGCTCCCCACCAAGAAAGCGGCGCGCTACACCGGCGGCCTCTGGGTCGGCAAGTTCCTCAAGACCGTCACCTACCAGCGCGTCCTCACCGACGAAGCGGCCACGCTGATCGGCGAATACTGCTCCCGCCTGTGCATGCTCGAGGGTTTTGCGGGACACGCCGAACAGGCGAACATCCGCGTCCGCCGCTACGGTGGCCGCAACATCCCCTACGCCACGGCCGCCGAATGAGCGGCCTGCCGACCCCGCCGTCCTTCCGCCTCGACGGCAAGCGCGCGCTCATCAGCGGCGCCGGCCGCGGCATCGGCCTCGCCGCCGCGGCAGCCCTGGCCGCCGCCGGCGCCGAGGTCACGCTGGCCTCGCGCACCTTGGCCGAAGTCGAATCCGGCGCCGCCGACATCCGCGCCGCCGGTGGCCAGGCCACCGCGCTGCGCCTCGACGTCACCGACCTCGCCGCCACCGAGGCGACCATCGCCGCGCTGCCCGCCTTCGACATCCTCGTCAACAACGCCGGCACCAACCGCCCGCGCGGCTTTCTCGACGTCACCGTCGAGGACTACGACGTCATCATGGGCCTCAACGTCCGCGCCGCCTTCTTCCTCGCCCAGGCCGTTGCCCGGGCCATGGTCGCCTCCGGAAACGGCGGCTCGATCATCAACGTCTCCTCGCAGATGGGCCATGTCGGCGCCGCCCGCCGCGCCGTCTACTGCGCCTCGAAATGGGCGATGGAGGGCATGACCAAGGCGATGGCCGTCGAACTCGGCCCGCATCAGGTCCGCGTCAACACGCTCGGCCCCACCTTCATCGAGACCCCGATGACCAGGCCCTTCCTCGCCGAGCCCGGCTTCCGCGACAGCGTCGTCGCCAAGATCAAGCTCGGCCGCGTCGGCCAGGTCGAGGACCTCACCGGCGCCATCGTCTTCCTCGCCTCCGACGCCTCCTCGCTGATGACCGGCTCAGCCCTCCTCGTCGACGGCGGCTGGACGGCCGAGTGATCCGCCAACCGACCTAGATCGCATCCGTGCCGCTGCGCCAGAACGCCAGCCCGGTGAACGCCAGCAGGTAGAACAGCGACGCGATCGCCGGCACCTCGATCAGGCTGTCGGATATGCCGGCCACCAGGAACGCCACGATCGCCCCGGCGATTCCCGCTCCCAATGGCCCACCGCGCCGGATATCCTGCAACGCGCCCAGCAGCGCGCCGACCATCAGCGCCGCCAGCGCGAGACAGCCGAGCGCTCCGGTCTCGAACCAGGTCATCAGATACTGGTTCATGATGCGCCAGGCGATATGGTCGTCATCGGTGAAGAACCAGTGGGCGGTGCCGTCGACGAAATTGCCGTTCGCCAGCAGGTCGTGCCCGGCATCATCGCGCAGCGCGATCGCCGTCACATCGACCCAGCGGGTCCGGTCGAAGGCAATCGAGAATTCCACCGGGCGCCGAAACGGATCCGCGCGCCTGAGGGCGGTCAGCGCGGGCTCCGCGAGATCGAGGATCAGCGGGCTCCAGGTGCCGGAGGACGGCAGGGCGAGCGGAGTGGACAGGCAGTCGTCGGAATAGAGCAGCCACTTCGCACACAGCAGCACGGTCACGCTGGCCGGCCCGCCGATGGGGCGCGCGAGCAGGATGACATGCACGCCGCCCGCGTCCGGCAGATCGATCTTCTGGCCGAAATAAAACGCACTGGTGGGCTGGGCCGAGACGAAGGTGCGGCCGTTCTCGGTCGTCACCGTATAATTCGTCGGCACCGGCGCATTGGAAATCCGCGCGTGTGCGGCGCCGGGATAGGTCCCGAGGCCCATGCCGATCAGCGCCGTCCGCGGCGAGTGGTCCGAGGCGGTCAGCCCGCGGCGCCAGTTATCCATCCGGACCCGGGCGTCCGGGATGAACTGTTCCAGGCGGGAACTCATGAATTGCGTCGTCGTCGCGGCGGCGACGATGGCGCCGGCGATGACCAGCAGCAAGACCACGGGGACCGTCCGCGGCATCGCCTTGCGCGAGAAGAACCCGGCGATCGCCGTCGTGACCACCGCCGCGAGGCTCGCGCCATAGGCGGTGCGCGCGAACGTCACCACCAGCGTATAGCCGCCGAGCACCCCGGCCAGGATCGTCAGCACGATCCCGCCCGCCCCGCGCCGCAGCCGCCCCGATGCAAGGAATGGCAGGGCCATGGCAACGAAGGTGCCGATATGCCCGCCGCCGATATGCATGCTCGCGAAAGGGCCGGCGACGCGATAGGGTGAGGCGAAGTCGAACAGCGCGGAGAACACCGCCCGCTCGGCGATGACGATCACGGCGATGGCGACCAAAGCGAACCGGATGCCGGTGCCGAGCAGCGCGATCTCGCCGGCCCGGATCGATTGACGAACGAAGGGCAACAGCGCCAGCGCTGTCAGGAATCCCTTGCCGACCCGTATCGCATTCCATCCGCTCAGATAGACATTGGCGCTCTCCGCCTCGAGCTTGACCGGCAGGACCGCACCAGTGAGCAGCGCGACCAGCCAGGCGGCAATGGCAAAGCCCAGCACCCAGCTCGCATGACCGGGAATCCGCCAGTCCTGCCGCCCCGGCGGGCGCCGCCAGGCGAGGACGGCGAGGGTGACGAGAACAAGGATATCCGCCTCGCCCGCGAGCACCCACCCCGTCCAGGGTGCGAGGTTGAGGCAGGGCAGACCGACGGGGATGACGAGCAGCCAGGCGAAGGGCCAGCGCCACAGCGCCGCGGCATAGGCAAGGAACGCGAGGCTGAGCATCACCGGCGCGACAGGATGCAAACAAAGCAGGGCCACGGCACCTGCCAGCGCGATCAGGGATGCAAGCGCACCGCCGGCACTCGGGCGCACGCGCAGCGGGATCGGGCCGAAGGCGCCGCCCGGCATCGGCGGTGCCAGCGGCGTGGCGCGGATGACCGACGGCGGCGATGATGCCGGCGCCGGCTCCGGCGCGGGGGCGGCGCCGGAATGGCTGAACTCACCGAGCGCGTGCCAGAACAACGGCAGGACCCGAACGGCCGCCCAGGCCCCGATGCCGGAGAGCAGAAGCTCATTGATGTCGGGGCCCAGTCCCGGGCGCATCCAGCGGGCGACCTCGATGGCGGTGGACGCAACGACCGCGAGCAAAGCGGCGAGCCAGGCGTGGCCACGGCGCTCCCATCCGGCCAGCCAGAACATGACGCCGATCGGCGCATACATGCCGATATGCACGACCACGCTCAGCAGGGCCTGCGATTTCGCAACGATATAGAACAGGTAAAACGGTTGCAGGATCACCCAGTCCGTCGCCCGGATCGCCTCCTCGAGGCTGTACCAATGGGTGGAGACGAGATTGTTGATGTAGACCAACGTCATCAGGTAGCCGGGCACGCCGGGAACCAGCAGCCAGACCAGCGCCCGGCGGATCCGCGCCAGGTCTGCCCGGCGCAGCCAGCGCACCAGCAGGCCGCCGCACACCACCCCCGCCGCGCGATACGCCAGCGTCGGCAGGCTCGGCCGGCCGCTGACCATGGCGACCCACAACAGCAGGACCAGGCCCATCAGCAGCACGCCGATCCCGGCCAGCCCGAGCACGCCGAGGCGCGGCCGGCGCAATTGCGCCAGCATCCCGATCGGCGCCGGAATCAACGCCCCTGCCGCCAGCAGCATCAGGCGCAGCGCCGCCGGCCGCCCCTCGCCAGGCAGGCTGAACACCGTCTCGCGGATCACCGCCGGCCGCTCGCTCCAGTCCTGCGCGGTCACCGCGAAATCGAACGGCGAGAGATAGAAGATCAAGAGCAGCACGGCATAGATCGTGAGCGCCGTCGTCACCGCCGGCAGGCTGTCCTTGCGGAAAGTGGCGAAGGCGCGCGCCAGCGGGGCGGCGAACAGCACGTTGGCGATCATGCCGACGGTGAAGCCCCCGCATTGCGCCACGATATAGTTGAGCGTCACCGTGCGCGGCGGCCGATAGAGCTGGGCGAATTTCACGCCGAGGATGATGGCGATGCCGATCACCACCGTCGCCGCGACCCCGGCGATGACCCCGGCCACGCCGCGCCGCGGCACCAGCGCGGCGAACCAGCAATAGCCGATCGGCACGAGCGCGATCAGGTTCGCCATCCAGTCCGCCCGCTGGTCCGAGCCATATTCGATCCAGCGCACATCGAGCAAACGCCGCAGCGCCTCCTCCGGCGGGATCCAGACGAAATGACTGCCGCGCACCGCGAGCATCGCGCTGCTGTAGGCGAGCAGGGCCGTCAGCAGCAGCGCGACCACCGCGAACAGCCCGCGGGACGGGCCGTCCTCCGCGCGCCTCGCCGGTCCGCTCATTCGCTCTCGAGCCGATGGCCCGCGAGATGCTCCGACAGTTTCGCCACCGCCGTATGATCCTGCCCCGGCCCGAGCGACACTGCCGCCGCCGACCACATCTCCCGGCACAGGGCCGCGAACGGCGCGGGCGTGCCGGTATCCTTGCCGATCCCCAGAGCGATCGAGAGGTCCTTCACCATCAGATCGAGACTGAAACCAGAATCGAAACTCCGGCTCAGCACGAACTGGCGGAACTTCTTCTGCGTGCTGTTGTTCATTCCCGTCGAGGCGTTCAGCACATCGACCATCAGCCCGGCATCGAGTCCGAACTTACTGCCAATCAGCAACGCCTCGATGCCGATCAGGAACCCGCCGGCAGAAACCAGGTTGTTCAGCGCCTTCATCGCCTGGCCGGCGCCGACCGCCCCGCAGGGCAGGATCGACGTCCCCATCGCCTCCAGCACCGGCCTGACACGCTCGATCACCTCGGCCTCACCGCCGACCATGATGGCCAGCTGCCCGGTCTTCGCGCGCGACACCCCGCCCGACACCGGGGCGTCGATCATTACGCTGCCGACCGCCTTCACCCGCTCGGCCAGCGCCTGCGTCACCGCCGGCTGCCCCGAGGTCATGTCGATGACAATGCTGCCGGGCCGCAGGCCCGCGAGCAGCGTGTCGGCGCCATCGGCCAGCGCATCGGCGACATTGCCGCTGGTCGGCAGCATGGTGATGACGACATCACTCGCGGCGGCCAGCGCGGCCAGGCTCTCGGCGGCAAAACCGCCGACCTGCTGGACGAAGTTGTCCGCCTGGACCTTCCGCGCGTCCGCCACCCGGAGCGAATACCCGGCCTTGGCCAGGCACGCCGCCATCGGCCAGCCCATGTTGCCGATGCCGACGAAGCCGATGGTCGGGCGCGCGCTCATGCCTTGGCGGCCGCTTCGGCCTTCAGCACGTCCTGCGCGATCTTGAACGCATCGAGCCCGGCCGGCACGCCGGCATAGACGCAGACGGCCAGGAATATCTCCTGCATCTCCTCGGGGGTCACGCCGTTGTTGATCGCGCCCTTGAGGTGCAGGCGCAGTTCGTTCGGCCGGTTCAGCGCGGCCAGCATGGCGAGATTCAGCATCGAGCGCTGCTTGCGGTCGATCCCCGGCCGCGTCCAGATGTCGCCCCAGCAGAATTCGGTCACCATCTTCTGGAACGGCGCCATGAAATCGGTCGCGTTCGCCACGGAATTGTCGACATACTCGGCGCCCAGCACGGCGCGGCGGACCTTGAGGCCCTTCTCGAACCGTTCGGTCTGGAATTCCTTGCGCAGCTTCGCCGCCGGCTTCTTCGCGGCCGCCGCTTTGGTTGCCTTTGCCATGATCGTGATCTCCCTTGGTTGGATGGCCGGACGGTAGGGATTGTCAGAAGTCGCGGCAAGCTGGCATGCAGCAGTCCGGTCAGGCAGAGGGAGGCGGGCATGGCGACACCCCAGTATGAGATCTTCGCGCTGCGCTATGCGCATTTCGCCGATCGCACCCAGGGCACCAACCTGATCTTCCCCGACGATCACACCGCCCCCATGCCGCTTGATTTCTTCGTCTGGGCGATCCGCGGCGAAGGCCGCACCATCGTGCTCGACACCGGCTTTGACGAAGCCTCGGCGAAACGGCGCAACCGCCTTTGGATCCGCTCGCCGATAGACGCGCTGCGCGGCATCGGCATCGATCCCGCCGAGGTGAAGGACGTCGTGCTGAGCCACATGCACTGGGACCACGCCGGCAACTGGGACGCCTTCCCCAAGGCCAAATTCCATCTCCAGGAAGCCGAGATGGCCTATTGCACCGGGCGCTGCATGTGCCACGAGCCGCTGCGTCGCCCCTTCGAGGTCGAGCATGTCGCGCAGGCCGTGCGCCATGTCTTCGCCGAGCGGGTGAAGTTCCATGCGGGGACGTCCGAGATCGCGCCGGGCATCACGCTGCATCTCACCGGCGGGCATTCCGGCGGATTGCAGATCATGAAAGTGCCGACCGCGCGCGGCACGGTTGTGCTGGCCTCGGACGCCACCCATTTCTGGGCCAATATCCGCCGTCGCAATCCTTTCACCCTGCTGCACAATCTCGAGCGTATGATCGAGGGATGGATCACCTGCGAGGAGCTCGCCGATGGGCCTGACCACATCATTCCCGGCCACGACCCCGAGGTCACCCGCCGCTTTCCCAAGCTGCCCGGCGATCCCGATACGGTACGTCTCGATCTGCCTCCCATTGACTGACCGCGCATGAGGCGGCTGCTGCGTCGTCTGCGCCGGCTGCTGATCGGGCTCGCCTGCCTGCTGCTTCTTGTGGTCGGCCTGGCCGCCGGGCTGCTGTGGCAGACGCTGCCCGGCGGCGAGGCGACGCTGGCGATCCCGGGCCTGACCGCGCCGGTGACGGTGACGTTCGACGCCGACGAGGTGCCCCGCCTCGCCGCCGCCAACGAACTTGACGCCGCGGCTGGCCTTGGCTTCCTGCATGCCCGCGAACGGCTGTTCCAGATGGACATGACCCGCCGCGCCGCTGCCGGGGAATTGGCCGAAGTGATCGGCACGCTCGGCCTGCCGAATGACCGCATGATGCGCATCCTCGGGGTTCGTCGCAGCGCCGAGGCCGATCTCGCGGCAATGGATGGCGAGACCCGCGCGGTGCTCGATGCCTATGCCCGCGGCGTCAACGCCTGGATCGCCGCGCGCGGGCGCTTCGCCGCGCCGGAATACCTCGCCCTCGGCGCGGCGCGGCCGTGGAGCGCGGTCGACAGCGTGCTCTGGGGCAAGATGATGGGGCTGTATCTCTCGGGCAACTGGCGGACCGAGCTGGCGCGGGCCAGCCTGCTGCGGCGCCTGCCGCCCGATGTCGTCGAGGCGCTGTGGCCCAACGATGCCGGCGGAGCGGGACGGCCGGAGGCGGCCTTGCCGCTTGGCACCCTGCCTGAGCGGCTAGCAGCCGTGGTGCCGGCCTTTCCCGCGCCCTTCACCCTGCCGAATAGCGCCAGCGACGAGTGGGCGGTCGACGGGAGGCATTCGGCCTCGGGGGCGCCGCTGCTCGCGGGCGATCCGCATCTCGGTTTCGCCATGCCGGGCACCTGGTATCTCGCCCGCGTCGATCTACCGGGCCGGACGCTGGCCGGCGCGACGGCGCCCGGAGTGCCGTTCATGGTGGTGGGGCATAACGGACATATCGCCTGGACCTTCACGACCACGGGCGCCGACGTGCAGGACCTGTTCGTGGAGACCGCGGCGGGGACCGATACCTACATGACCCCCGAGGGGCCGAAGGCCTTCGCCATCCGGCTTGAGACCATCCGCATCCGCGGCGGGGCCGAGGAGCGGCTGACGGTGCGGGAGACCCGCCATGGGCCGGTGATCAGCGATCTCGTCGCCCCCCAGGGGCCGCTGCTGGCGATCGCCATGGCGAACCTCGCGGCTGGGGATACCAGTTCGGCTGGGCTGCTGGCGCTCAACCGCGCCGGCACGGTGGCCGAGGCCGGGGCGGCGAGCGGGCGGATCAACGGGCTGGTGCAGAACCTGCTGGTGGCCGATCGCGATGGCATCGGCATGTTCACCACCGGGCGGGTCCCGGTGCGGCGCGGGGGCGATGGGTCGGTGCCGGCGAAGGGGGCCGATGGGTCGCAGGACTGGAACGGACTTGCCGGTGGCGAGGCGCTGCCGCGACGGATCGCGCCCGAGAGCGGGCGGCTGGTGAATGGCAATGAGCGCATCGCGGGGCAGGATTTTCCAATCTTTCTCGGGCGCGACTGGTTCGGCGACTGGCGGGCGCGGCGGATCCGCGAGCTGCTGGGGGCGGCGCCGAAACATACGCTGGCGAGTTTTGCCGCCATGCAGGTGGATGCCGTCTCGTTGTTTGCCCGCGATACCTTGCCGCGGCTTGCCAAGGTGCCGCCGGGGGATGAGCGGGCGCGCATCGCGCTCTCGCTGCTCGCCGTCTGGGACGGGACAATGGCGGAGACCCAGGCGCAGCCGCTGATCTTCAATGCCTGGATGCGGCGGTTCCGCCGGGCACTGCTGGAGCGCATCGAGGTGACCGACAGCGCCGCCGCCGCCGGGTGGGAGCTGGTGGCCGCCGCGCTGGCGCGCGAGGCCGAAGGGCGGGCCAGCCTGTGCGGCGGGCCCTGCGATCCGCTGCTGTCGCAAAGCCTGACGGCGGCGATGGCGGACCTGGCGGCGAGCCAGGGGGAGACGGTCGGGGCCTGGCGCTGGGGCAATCAGCATCGGGCGGTGTTTGCCCATCCGCTGCTCGGCGAATTGCCGGTGCTGAAGGCGCTGGCGACGCGGGCGATTCCGGTGAGCGGCGATGACAGCACGCTGCTGCGGGCCGGCATGCGCGGCGACAGTTTCTCCGCGGTGCATGGCGCCAGCTTCCGCGCGGTTTACGATCTCGCCGACCTCGAGCACAGCCGTTTCGTCGTCACGCCCGGCCAATCCGGCAATTTCGCCTCCATCCAGGCATGGAACTTCCTGCGGCGCTGGCATGATGGCGGGACGATTATGCTCGACGGCACCCCCGCGAGCGTCGCATACCGCCTGCACCTCACTCCCTAGGCGCATTCATGATCATCGATAACGCACCCGGCACCGCCATCCTGTCGGAGGATGCCCTGACCGGCGGGGTCATGCTGCGCCGGCTGTTCGCCTGGATCGTCGATATGGTGCTGATCAGCATCCTCTGCGGCGCCGCCCTCTCCTTTTTCGTCGCCGTCGGGGTGCTGACCTTCGGGCTGAGCTTCGGCCTGTTTGGCACGCTGCCGTTTATCCCGCTGCTGTATCACTGGATCACGCTGGCCAGCCCGATGTCGGGCTCGCCGGGGCAGGCGATCTTCGGCCTCGAGGTCCGGCGCAACGACGATCTCGGTCGGCCGACGGTGCTGCAGGCGCTGGTCTATACCGTTCTGCTGTGGGTGACGCTGGCGGCCGGGGCGCTTTGGGTGCTGGTGGCGCTGGTCACCGTGCGCCATCGGACGTTCCACGACATGCTCTCCGGCCTGGTGGTGATCCGTTCGCGGACGCTGGTGTCCGCGAGAGGGCGTTGACCGGGCTGCGCTGAGGCGGGAACATGGGCACTCGACCCCATTCACTCAGGCGCCACCCGCCCGCATGAGCTTCAAATCGCCGCGCCGGCCGCAGTTCTTCTATACGACCGCCCCCCTGCCCTGCCCCTATGTCAACGGGCGGACAGAGCGGAAGGTCGTGACCGAATTGTCGGGCCACGATGCCGAGGCGCTGCATGACCGGCTGTCGCGCGCGGGGTTCCGGCGCAGCCATAACATCGCCTATGCCCAGGTGTGTCCGGGCTGCAATTCCTGCGTGCCGATCCGCATTCCCGTGGCCGAGTTCCAGCCCAACCGCACCCTGCGGCGGATCGAGAAAGCCAATGCCGGGCTCGACGGGTTCGACATGCCGGCGCGTGCCACCGCCGAGCAATACCAATTGTTCCAGCGCTACCAGCAGGTGCGCCATGGCGATGGCGATATGGCGACGATGTCGTTCTACGACTATCGCGCCATGGTCGAGGACACGCCGATCGAGACCTGCGTGACCGAGTTCCGCGAGGCCGACGACCGGCTGGTGGGCGCCTGCCTGACCGACCGCCTCGCCGACGGGCTCTCGGCGGTCTACTCGTTCTTCGCCCCCGGGCTCGAGAGCCGCTCGCTCGGCACCTACGCCATCCTGTGGATGATCCGCCGCGCCCGCGAGCTTGGCCTGCCCTATGTCTATCTCGGCTACTGGGTGCCGGAGAGCCGCAAGATGGCCTACAAGGCCCGCTTCCGGCCGAGCGAGATTCTGCGCGCCGGCACCTGGCGGGCGCTGACCGACGCCGACGTGGTCCCCGCCCTGGCCGCCGGGGAGATGGTATCAGTGAGCTCGGACGCGTAGCGCAGCGGAGCGGCGACGGGAGCGACAGCGGTTTGGCTTCAAACCGCGATAGCGCTGCGCTTGTTCACGTAGGAAGAAGGGTCACAAGGAGACA